>ERZ824978.873-NODE-873-length-38123-cov-6.070427_pt1 | contig 38123 bp, 37 predicted proteins | sample MGYA00519860_ERZ824978 | MGnify/ENA primary metagenome ERZ824978 (study PRJEB31778, sample SAMEA3449184) | human gut metagenome | biome: human gut; feature: human-associated habitat; material: faeces | place: United Kingdom | collected 2010/2012 ... | reverse complement strand
TGACCAGAGCTGTCGCTACATCTTGTAGCGTGCTGTGTTAAGTCGATAAGCATTTTTTACTTTTTACTTTTGAAAAAATCAATTTTCATTATGGAGGTTTTATAAAGGCTCGGAGAGGTATTTCTCCGAGCCTTTGAGGGATTTAGTTTTGTTCTGCCTTTTTTGCTTCTACCCAAGCCTGAATCTCACTTTCCGGGGTTTCAGTGACGACATATTTTGTCACATAGCCTCCCCACATGGAATCCATAGCCTGCTCCTCGATTTCAATCAAATTACCAGCTTCGTCGAAGCGGTAGGTATACAGTCTGCAGGGATTATCTGCTGCATCCTGGGAATAAGAGTAGGCCAGTGTGATTTCCCTCTCACTGATCAGGCCATACCCCGCCGGGAAGTAAATGGAATCATATTCAGACTCGTAATGACTGCGCTCCAGCCATAGGCCGTAGAAAATATCGCCAGGTTTTTCTACGACACTGTGGGAATAGTCTTCCACCTTATTATAGAAGTCCACTACCATGGTATCGCCATATTTCCAATGCACTTCGGTCATGCGGAAGCCATCACCATAAGTACTGTAGCTGGATTCATACTTTTCCACCCGGTAATTTCTACTCTGGATTTTTTCGATAGCTGCATCCACACGGGCCAGAGCTTCCTCGCCGCCTTCACCGAAGATTCCGCCGCTCTGGTAAATGGCAAATTCTGCATATTGGATGATGGATTCAGAACCATTGTAGAAATGTTTGCCCATCCGGTAAACACCGGCATCCAGATTTCCATAATCTGCGGTCCAGTCCACCTGCCGCATTGTGGTCTGACTGACAATCTTGATGGTCTCATCACCCCAGATGGCTTCTTTGTCCTCACCACCAAGGCGCTGCCAACTTGTTCCAACTTTCTTTTCCAGCCAGTACTTTCCATCTGTGGTGTAATTGGATACACCTACAGCATTCGTACCCAGCCAAACTTCACCGCCTCCTGATGCCAACAAATCGTCATCTACACGGAAGAAAATATTCTAGGGAGAATTGTTTTGTGCATCAAAGGAATCCTGAATTTCATAAGTACCAATCTGAGAAATATAATCGGAGTATCCACCGAAACCTTCAAGCTTGTCTATCTCCAAATTCTGAATGTTTTCAGATACCACATTGCCGCTGTCATCCATGGTTTGAATCAAGCGACGAACGGACTTCAACGATCCATCCTCATAAAACTTAAATTCATCTGTGCCCTGATAAGCAATTCCCTTATAATCAGCCCAGACGGAGCGGAACGTAATTTCATCCTGAGAGATAATCGACTTCCCATCCGGGAACAGGAATTTACGGTTTTGGTTCACTCTGAAAGGCGTATCCCATCCTTTCGTATAGTAAACTGCATTTTCCGAGTTATTGCTAGATACGCAATACTCTCCCAAATAATTGTCGATCCTGGCTTTTCCACCGGTCTTCGTTATCCGCTTTGTAGGATATACGTTCCCGTCAGGGGCAGTTTCAGAGAGAATAATAGAATAGCAGTCACTTGAAACCAATGTATCCAGCGCAGTTTCACAGCGTTCCAGTGCTGCTTTTTCATCCGACGGCAATTCCTCCCGATAAATATGGAATGCTGTGTGGAAGGTTGCAGAATCAGTGACACTTTCAATGGTCTGACAGATTCGGTAATCACCTTCGCTCAGAGCCCCATAATTCAATTCCCAATCCAATTCTTCTTCGAAATAGTTTACGGCAGAATCTCTGCTGACGGCAAAACCAATGCCAAACTTTTCGAAAATATAGGTTTGACCGGATTTACTGGGGACAGCTTCCCATGTCGTTCCATTCCATTTTTCAAGGATACCATTTTTCATGACTATGGATTCAGAAGCTGCCGCAAATCGTTCTTCGACTACATAAATCAGTTTGCCACCCGTAGGCGAGGTTGCGTCGATGATCACATCCACACCCCAATCAGGATTCTCCTCCATCTCAGGAGGTGCAGCAGGAGTAAATGCAACCGGATCTTCCTGACTGATTTCCCGCAGCGGAACATCCGCATCTACCGGAACTTCCACTGTAGTCTGAGGGCTTGTCAGCAGGCACACACAAACAAATCCAAATGCAATCACAGCCAGCAGACTGAACCAGAAGCTGGGTTTCCGGTAATTCAGGATGGATTTGATGCGGTATTTGACACTGATCTCACCAAAGGCTACAGGACAGGCTGCATAATGCGCTTTCGTGGTGCTGCAGCGAAGCAAAGCAGAAGAATATGCTTTCCGCTCGTTCAGTTCCATAAACTGAACGACACGCTCATCGCAGGCCATTTCAATATCCTTGCAAAGCAGTATGTAGCTGACCCAGACCAGAGGATTAAACCAGTGTACAGCAAGGGCAATGAAACCGATCATCTTGATCCAATGATCTCCCTTGTCCAGATGCGTATGTTCATGGGCAAGAATCTGCTTCCGGGTCTCCGGGGACATGCCTGTGGGAATGTAGATTCTGGGTTTGATGAAGCCCAGGACAAAAGCAGTTTCGATTCTAGCAGATTCCCAACCGCCAGGGATCTTCACGGCATCAAACACCTTCCGGCGAAGATGAATATAAGAGCCGATGCTATAGGCACTGATAGCGGTTGCCAGTGCAATCCAGATAATCGTGAGAACAGCTCTTAAGTTTGCAGGAATGGCAATTTGAATACCCTGAGGCTGGAGGCTGTATGCGCTCTCGATGGGAATGGGCAGCAACAGACGAATTCCTGCCAGCATCCATAACATACAAATAAACTTCTTTGGCGCTTTCCTGAGAACCAGCCGTAGAAGCAGTACCGCAAGAATGACGATGCTTCCGTGGAAACTAGTTGTCAGAATCGTTTGTAAAACCGTATTCATGGCTTATTCCTCCTGAAAACTGTCAATCAATGCATGGAGCTGATCTACCTCGCTTTTCGACAATTTCTTGCTTTTGGAAAAAGCTGCAATGAAGGCAGGCACAGAGCCTTCAAAGGTTTCCTCCAGCATCTCCTCAAGGCGGGAACTTTGGGCTTCTTCCTTGGAAATCAGGGAGGATACGATGGCGTTTTCATTTTTGATCACACCACGCTCGGAGAGCCTGCGGATAACGGTATAAGTCGTAGCTTTGGACCAGCCTAAATGCTCCTTGCACAGAGCCACCAGCTTGGTGGAATTTACTGGCTCATTCTCCCACAGAAGCAGACAGAACCGGTATTCGCTTTCAAAGATTTTGGGGGCATCCATATTGTTTGCTCCTTTCATAAGGAATTGCTTTACTGACGGGGACTGAAGTCGTGAACAGGCTCACCGTTGCAGGTAATGGCACCGCATCCATAAACACGGAAATCCGTACCGGGATACTCAGGTGTACCGATATCCCGAATGGTACATCCATCCACATTCACATCGTCGCAGTTAGTAAATTCAACACCTGCAACACTGCATTCGTAGATGTCGTTGTTTACGATCTGCATATTCTTGCTGCTCTCACCCATGACACCAATGGTACCACAACCGTAAAGGCCGCAATCTTCCACCAGAATATCCTGGCTGTTTCTGAATCCCAGCACACCGCCTCTGCAGGAACCAGGTTCCTTTGTGTGTCCCACAGTCAGGCCCTTCACGTGAATATTGCTGCAGTTTTCAAACATCACCACATAGGCGTATCGGGGAACGGCAGAAAGAACATTTACAGTATGATCCTCCCCTGCGCCCCGGATGGTCAGGTTAGACACACCCGTGATGATCAGTTCCGGACCATCAAAAGGATCTTCCCAACGGTAGTATTCGCCGTTTGCATTACCATAGCCAGTCGCTTTGCTGAAATCAATCAGCTCTGCATCCACGATGATTTCCGTGTCGGGGGCAATCGCTGCCAGGAACTCATCAGCAGTTGTCACTGTCACAGAGTTCTGAGTTTCTGTAATAACAGGGGTAATGGTGACTTCAAAAGGCACAGCTGCCTCAGTCGCTTCTGTTGCTTCCGTTGTTACCACAGGTTCCGTGGTTTCGGAAATCACAGCAATTGTTTCCGGAATAGATGCAGGAACCGTTTCTTCTTTCTCGATAGCTGTATTAGAAGCACAGCCGACAAGCATGATGCATGCCATCAGAATGGACGGGATTGCATTTCTTCTTTTCATTTTACGTTCATCCTTTCTTATGTCTTATGTTTGGGATTAATGCTGAATGCATAATGTGGCAAAACATGATGTTGCTATAGCTACCAGCAATGTCCAGATCGTGGAAAAGTCGTACTTTAACCTCCTTATACGCTTGATTGGTTTAATGCATTAAATCTTATGGCTAGAGTTTAACATATTAAACCTTCGTTGTCAACTGATTCTTACAATCTTAAGAAATGATTTAATAATTCCGTAATTGTTTCCATATATCGTTCCTGTGTAACCAACCCTGCACTGGGACGCCTGGCAAAGAGACTGCGGTCTCTTTTGTACTACTTTTCGCAATTCTGATTCCTGACTGACCGCACCAGACCTGTCTACACATTTTCAGGGCTTGCGTAGGACTCTATTTATAATGGGCAGCATCTGTAGTCGCTTGCAGATGCTGCCCATATTTTTTGTGTCATCAGTATTGTAAACCAACATCGATGGCGGTTTGTTGTATTTTACAAAAAGGAATAGCTTGACCAATTGCTTTTGGGAAGACTCTTTGTATGATACGCTGAAAAATACTACCAGAGGGCACTTTGATAAAATTATACTAGGCAAATCCCGTGTCAACACATTGTGCTGCTTCCTGTGCCATACTTTACTTGATCATTGCAATACTTGAAGCGTTTATGTGGTAGTATTCCTGTTTTCTAGTGCCATGTATCAGAAGCATTCTTTCAGAATGCGCAGCCATCCCGCAACGCAGGGATGATCTTCGGGGATTGGGGATGCGCCCCAACAAGCAAAATCTGGCTGGGTAGCACCCAACCACTGCTTGCCAATTTCTGAATCCCAAAAAACACTTTAGAACCCCTTTGTTGATAAATTGTTGAATCATCTCGAATGAAAAGGCCCGCAGGATTCGCCTCCCATTATTACCAACTCATTGAATAGCTCCCCTTATGTGCATCAGCGTTAATTCGCACTCGGACTTTACCCGGTATTTCAATTGAAAACGATGAGGTTGGAATATTCTCTTGTTCAAAGACAATTCTACCATTCTCATCTGTAACGCTGAGCCCAATAGAACCATCTGTCGTGACGACTTGGACATCGAGCGTAGTTGCTTCATCATCAGTGTTAATCATACGCTGCTGATAGCCGTCATGATAAGCATAGCTGGCTGACCAGTAATTGCTGTTTTTCTGTTCTGACCACATGACTTTCACTCCAGAACCTGTTGTAAAACCTCCGCCAGTACCTATTACAATGAGAAGAACAGCAACAACCAGAATCGCAGAACCTATCCATATCCAGTCTTTCCGATTCATCACCTCCGGACGAGGATGCTCGGGCGCAAATTCATACTTTCTGCCAACATAATACATCGGAAGGAACAGACCACCCAATGTGAAGATCAGGATAAAAAATACCCCCGCGGTATCCCATACGCTTTTCAGAAGTGAATTCATTACGAAAAAGAGGACCGGCGCGCTAATAAGACCGATCATTGCCCACAACTGACCTGCCCGAACCACATGGGGCCAATTATGGTTATTGAAATAAACACCGGGAATATTCATCCGCAGAAAACCATCGGAGAAGGAAGAAATCCGGTTATCGTCATAATACTTCGGCAGTTTCTCCTTAGAGAACACGCAGAAGTACAGACCAAATCCAACCATCAGTCCCATCATCACAAAGAGGCTCGCAGAAAGTTCTTCCATGCTGTAACCAAGCATCGTCAGCATCCAGATCTCAATACAGCCAATGGCAGTACACACAAGAAGCTGAAATCCCCGTTTCCTTCTGTCTGGCCTGTATCTATTCTGTTCCTCTTCGGAAAGGACAATGACTTTTTTCACAATATCTTCGGCCTGCTTGGAGTCAATTGGCTCGTCCTTAGGCAGCCGCCTGCACTCTAAAAGTTCGGTTACTGTAACGCCAAGAATATCCGCCAGGGGGACCAAAATCGCAACATCAGGGATACTTAATCCTCTCTCCCATTTGCTGACTGCCTTATCTGAAACATATAGTTTTTCAGCCAGTTCTTTTTGCATAAGCCCCTTTTCTTTGCGGAGCTGTGCCACGAAGGCACCGAATTTTGCTTTATCGATTTCAAACATAGGTATCGCCTCCTGGCCTCATTCTAACCTTAAGGAGCAACTTCTGGCAACCGACCAGCGGTAGAGTGGTCTTCTTTCTTCTGATTGACAGGCGCATAAAGAAAAAAACAGCCTCATTGAGAGCTGTCGTTTGTGCAGGGGCAAATGAGATATTGATGAATGGCAACTTAACGGTTGTGCTTGTGTATTTATGACCGGTGACCTTAACAAGTAGTTTATTAGCGTACATGAAAATTTTAGACATCAGCGCTCCTCCTTTAGCAGTTCTCTCATTTGCTTTTATTCCTGCAGGATCTGGCGGACCAAAGAGGGGGCAGACCTTGGCCCACCAGTATTATATCATATCGTTTTGAAAAAACAAGTGGTGTAATTACTGACGAATTAATTCAACAACGACGATCTCCGGGCGATTATTGAACCGCAATGGGATGATACTATTGCCCACTCCTCTGCTGACGACCATAGTCGTGTTTTCTTTGGAGAAAAGTCCTGCATCATACTCCGGGAAGAATCCCTGATTCGGAGCCACTAGGCCGCCGATGAATGGCACCCGGAACTGACCACCATGGGCATGGCCGCTGAACACCAGATCGATTTGAGAATCAACATAAACATCGAACAGCTCCGGCCGGTGAGACAATAATACCGTATATCTATCAGACTCATTTTGAAATTCACTGAGAGTAGTTGCAGATACAGATTCGGCGTCGCCAAATAAATAATTCGTCGTGAAGCTGGGATCATGGATGCCCATCAGAGTGATATATTCCTCATCACGCTCAAGCTGGACTTTCTCATTTTCCAGAATCATGATACCATTTTCTTCCAGACCATTTTTCAAATCTTCATATTCTGTCACCCGGGCCTCATGATTGCCGGTGACATAATAGACTGGAGCGATTTCGATCGCTGATTCACAGAATTCAAGCGCGATTTCAATATCAGTATGACGGGAGTCAATCAGATCGCCTGTGATCACGATGATATCGGGATCAGTCTGAGCAAGCAGGGATAACAGCCTTTCATTCCCTTCACCGAATTGCGCGTTATGCAGGTCTGAAATCTGGGCAATCCGGAAGCCTGAAAAGTCTTCCGGAATCCGGTTACTTATCATCTCATACTCATTTAGCTCCAGTGCAGTATTGCCCCACCATATCCAACTACTGAAAAGCAGCAAGAATGCCACGATGCTGGCAACCATATATATCTTCTTCATCGTCATGAGGCATTCTCCTTACCTATTCACAAAGGCAGTCCGCTACGCATTTTAGCTACTGGATGCGGCAGTAGCGGCAGCCTCCATCACACAGTCTATTGTCAGAACTACAGCCAGTGCAATGATCTCATCAGAAGGATTTGTTATGTTCAGCTCGTAGCTGTCACCCCAGGTCATCCATTCCTTACTGATACTGACGATTGTCCAACCAGACTGTGTGATCTCATACTCATGGGCCATGAAGCTGCCGTTAATCTCCCAGCCGAGACCATCAATCCTGTATTTCGGGAAGAAGAAGGTAAATTCCTTCTTGATATTGCTGACCGATGGGGCACTGGTTGGCACAGTAGAAGTTGCACAGGTTTGGCTGCTTATACTTATCCGCCATCACAAGTACTTCATCCGGGTATGGTAAGGTCCGTTCGTTTTCAATCTTCTCAATCCGTTCCGGGGAAACCGTAACCAGCAATTCACTTGCTTCTTCACGGGTAAGCGCAAGATTTTCCCGGGTTGTCTGATAAATGTTCTTATTCTCTCTTGTTGATCTCCGCGCCATGGAATAGAACCCCTTCCTCTTTCAAGAATTACCCATAATCAACCGCCAAAGTATTTCACCCACACTGGCCGGTCTGTTACGGATGCTCCTGCACCATTGCGAACAGACTTTTTTCAGTTGATCTGCACTTACTATATCACATCCAAGAATTACGCACAAATACTTCGAAGCAATCTTAAAACTTTTTTATATTTCTGATAATGAAGATACCACGCGGTTACCCTTCAATAGGCAATTGAGATACATGAACTGAGAATCGCCGAACATGGATTGGATCTCTTCAGCGGATCCGCGAGTTCGAAAAGTCCTGCTCAAGCTGTGCTTTTTCAACATTCTGAAGAAAAGCAGCGTTTCTTTACGTACTGCGTAAACTCTACGAAATAGCTCATTCAATTGAGAATCAAGTTTCTATATACTAAAGAAACTGTACTAATTTGGTAGAGGTGTACTACATGGATATCAACATAATTGCAATGGGGCAGAGAATCCGCTCAAGCCGCAGAGAAAAGAATATCTCCAGCGAAGTTCTGGCAGAAAAGATTGGTATTGCCGTGGAGTCATTGTGGCATATCGAAAATGGTGCCAGAAATACAAGCCTTCAAACTCTGTGCAACATCGCTGAAGCTCTTGACGTTTCTGTTGATTACTTGCTTGGCAGATCGGATACTCCCGCTGACGCTATCGTACGGGGCTGCGCTTCCGCAAACAATCTGACAGAAGAACAGGCAAAGACTCTCATGGAACTGTGCCAAAGCATGATTCCCATCATCAAAAAGAAGATTTGATTCTAAGCTGCCGAGTATGACTCCCGGCGGCTTCTTTTTTTTAACGACAGCTTTCGACTGATTTCGATACTACGTCCTTGGTATACTGTACGCATGAGGTAAACCTCTACAATACAAGTATACAGGAGGAACATAAAAAATGAAAGTAAAAGATTTACTTAACGGGATGGAAAAACGGGCATTCGATGTCAATTATCTGTCGGACATCTGCACGCTCTACGTCCAGGGGGATTTTGTTGACATCGAAAACGCATTCAATGCTGGAATGGCCCGACTTCATGCGGTACTCACAGAGGATCAGAAGAAGCATCTTTCGGAATTGGAAGATGCATACATCGCCCGTCGTACCTATGCTGCCCAGTATGGCTTCAAGTGTGGACTCTATGGTGCCTTCCAACAGCATTTCGGCGGTGCCGATCCCAGCGATGGAGGCTTCCAGGAGCTGGTTTGCGATGATCTGCTGAAGCAACCCAAGATGCAGCGACACCATGAAAATTTCCAGAATATCGAGCTGTGTAACCAGATCGACGCTGCAATCATGGACACCCTCTCCGAAAAGGATCAGGAACACATGATCTCCGTTGCCTGCGGCTGGCAGCAGCGGGTGTACAGCGCAGCATTGGACGGCTTTTACTGCGGCTACCGTGCTGCCTATGATATCATGGAAGCCATTGATCCGCTGGTGAAGGTGCGCTGTATCGATAAGATCCTGACCATGGAATATCATCTGGGATCCCTTTCTGGTATCCGTGCCCATGACCTCCGTGAACGGCACCAACGCCACAGACGGCGGCACCCGCTGGATTTATGACATTACCCTGTATCCCAAGAACCTGACCGGCATTCCCTCTCTGGAAAAGACCCTGCGGGAGAATCAGAACGACACCGGCAAGACTGACACCTTTGCCCACACCGGCACCGCTTCCGCTGGTGACACCATCGATTACCAGATTATTTCCACTCTGCCTTCCATCACCTCCGAAAGCACCTATCTGTCCTGCTACACCTTTGTGGATACTCTGTCCAAGGGTCTGACCTACAACAAGGGCGATGTGGTTCTGGAGTTCTTCACGGACGCCGCCTGCACCGATCCCGTTGCCAAGTGGACGGAGGCTGACGGCAAATTTACCGTTGCCTACAACACCACCGATGCCGGGGAATCCGTTATGACCATCGAAATGACCGCTGCCGGTCTGACCGAGATCAACACCTCCAAGGCCGTGTACTCCGGCGCATCCATGGTCAACTCCGGCTATTCTGACTGCACCCTCCGCATCACCTATGCCGCCAAAATGGACAGCAGCAAGGATTTGGTGATTGGTGACAGCGGCAACGACAACAAGGTTGTCCTGACCTGGAAGCGCAGCAGCCAGAATTACTACGACACACTGGTGGATGACTGCCATGTGTTCAGCTACGGCATTGACCTCACCAAGCTGTTCTCCGATGGTCAGGGTGACTTCTCCAAGGTGGAGTTCCTGATCCAGAACAAAACTGACAACTACTTTGTGAAGGCGGAGCTGAACAAGGACGAAGGCGTTTACTATGTGGTGGATCATGTGACCGATAAGGCAGGGGCCACTCACTTTGTCCCCGTCAAGACCGCCGATGCCCAGGGCAGAATCATTGTCAAGGGTCTGGAGGACGATACCTACACCATGACCGAGGTTCGTACCGACAGCGGCTATGTGATGCTGAAGCAGGGCATCGATGTGGTGATCTCCCAGAAGAATACCGATGCTTCCTGCACCATCTACGGCTCCGATGTGCTGGGCCTGATCCAGAACGATCCCCGGTATGCTTCCATTATCCACGATAACGGTAATCTCCACAATATGCCGCAGAAGCATCTGGAGCATAAGCTGCTGACTGCCTCCGCTGCCGTGGACGGCAAGAAGGTCAACATGGTGGAAGACAACGGCAGCGTGAATGCAGAAGCGCCCCTGACCGTTGTGAATACCCGCGGCTTTGACCTGCCCAAGACCGGTGATCACGGTACCTGGATGTATAGCATCGGAGGCGTGCTTCTGATGGCTGTTGCTGCAAGTGCCATGTTCTTTGCTCTTCGCAAGAAGGGTTCCGTCAACTAACCTTTTTCATCTGTCCCGGAGGGAAACCTCCGGGACACTATTTTGGAGGTACATATCTCGTGAAACACAAAACAATCATCATTGTAGCCGCAATCCTTATCTTTTTTCTCTCTTTGGGGATAACGCTGTACCCACTCATTAGTAATTATGTAAATCAAAAGTACGCTTCGACCATCTACACCAAGTATGAGGAGATGATTCAAAATGTTGACGAAACAGAATTACAGGAAGCCCGCAGTCTTGCGCAGTCTTACAACCAAGCGCTGGCACCGCTATCCTCCTATGACAAGGAAGGTATTTCGGAGGCCAGCCACAACTACGATTCCCTCTTGAACCTAGGTGGGAACGGCATCATGGGTTACATCGAAATCCCCTGTATTCAGGTAAATCTGCCGATCTACCATGGCACGGACACTGAGACACTGGAACGAGGTGTGGGGCATCTGCTGGGCAGTTCACTCCCGGTTGGCGGTTCCGGCACCCACGCAGTATTATCCGGGCACTCCGGCATGGCAGGACAGAAGATGTTTACCGACCTGCTTCAGATGAAAACCGGCGACATCTTCTATCTCCATGTGTTGGGAGAAACCCTTGCCTACGAAGTGGACAGCCTGAATACGGTGCTGCCCCATGACACCAGCCTGTTGGGCATTACAGGCGGTTCTGATCTATGTACGCTTATCACCTGTACGCCGATTGCAGTCAATTCCCACAGGCTTCTGGTTACCGGTCACCGGATTCCCTTTGAAGCTGCAAAGGAAATGGTGGAGGAAGCTCAGCTTGAGGAAGCCGAATTGGAATCTACTTGGGAACAGGAATATCTGAAGGGGCTGTATATCGCCATCGCGATTGTCCTGATTCTCTTTCTTATCTGCATCGTAGTTGCACTACTGGGGAGAAACAAAGATGCGTAAACGAATAGCATTGTTTTTCCTCTTACTCATATTTCTTGCCGGGTGCCTGATATCCTTATTTCCCGTAATCAACGAACGATTGTACAAGGAAAAGATGAAAACCACCGTGTCCGAGTTCCAGTCCAATACAGGGCATCAGCAGCCGCCCGTGATCATTCTGCCATCTGGCGATGCAGAAACCACGGAATACACGCCTGCCATCCATCAGGAGCTATGGAACGATATTCAGCAGTACAACAGGAGGCTGTTTCAGACCCGGCAGGAAGGAATAAAGGGTCTTGAGAGCCTGGAAGAAGCCAGCTTCAGACTTTCAGACTACGGTATCACCGGCGAAGTGTTTGGCGTTCTTTCGATTCCGGCTCTTGATCTGGAGATGCCAGTGTACCTCGGTGCATCCAGCCAGAATATGGCGCTGGGAGCAGCCCAGCTGGGGCAGACCAGTGTTCCAGTGGGAGGGAAGAACACAAACACGGTTATCGCGGGTCATCGGGGATGGAATGGCGCGGATTACTTTCGGTACATTACCGAGCTGGTGCCGGGAGACCGCATCACGATAACCAACCTATGGGAAACCCTGGAATATGCCGTTGTTGGCACAAGGATTATATCGCCGGATGATGTGGATGCCATCAAAATCCAGCCCGACAAAGATATGATTACGCTCTTTACCTGCCATCCCTATGCGTCAGGAGGGCGGCAGCGTTATCTTGTGTTTTGCGAAAGAATCAATAACGAAATCAGAAAGGATGATTCAAAATGATTAATCACTATCACTTCGCCAGAGGCGGTTGCGATGAAAATGTTCGTACCATGGGTTTTCCCGTGCTGATTGTAAACATCGAGGCAGCCGTTCCCTCTGTGCCCCAGAATCAGAAGGAGACCACCAATTTGACCAACAAAGAAAAAAACAGAGCCTCGGTATACTGTCTGTGTCCAAAGTGCCGGGCCATGTTCTTCAGTGCCAAGAAGTTCTATATCACACGGGTTGACCCTTATCAGGTCGAAAAAGATGACTGCACTTTCTGCCAGACCGGCGCCGGGTTTGACTACCGCGTTGTTCCCAGAACACCCCGCGGCAATCGCAATGGCGGCAATCATGACTGAGAAGAGAATGGCAGGAGAGTATGAGATTGTTCAGGCAATTTCCGTCGGCCCTACGGAAATTGTTCTGGGGTATTCTCCTCAGAATGAAGATCTTCCCTACATGACTGCGTTCTGCACCCAAAACGAATTGTTCACTGCATACCAGCACTGCATTGCGGATGACAGCTATCCCCATATTCTGGGCATTTTCTCTGAACGCATGACAGACGCCGTCAAAGAACTGGAACGCCAGTTATCCGCTGAAAACAAAGCAGCGGTAGACAACAGGCCCTATAACCATCAGAAATGCCTGAGCACAGACCAATGTAACCTGGTGCCTCATGCGGACGACCTTCATCAGAAGGTGGTTATCATTAAGCCGGATGTTCTGAAGCCGGAATACCAGCTTGCCACCAGGCAGCTTTATCTATGTACCGGAGGATTTGGTGCTTCCGCGAACAGCAGAGGATCTGCCTGCTTCTGCACCAGTCTATTTTCCGGGAAGCATAGCCGTTTTGAACGGAGCGACATTCTTGCCACGCTTGAAGCTGATGCAGTACCCAAGTGGGCACAAGAGAAGCTCCGCGAGGCACTTCAATCTCAGCAAAAGAAAGACAAATCAAAGGAGGCAGCACGATAATGGATTTCTCAATCAGAACTGCAACCCCGGCAGAGCAGATGTATGCCTACAGCCAAAGCAGTCAGATAGAAGGTCAAACCGGCTGCATCGGACATCTCCGAGCTGACTTCGATTCGGATGGAAACAGCTTTTATTCCTCCTGGGCAGACCACAACGCAAGCCTGAAGGATCAGGCGTTCAAGGATGAATTCGATCATCTGATAAACACGCTGCGTGGTTTGGAAGCTCCCGATGCTTCACAGACCCAACACGAGGCAATCCTTAGAGACAGAGCAGTACTCACATCGTACTGCTATCGACACCCGGACAGCAAGAGACCAGGTTTCTACGGCAGGGAGCTGACTCTCAGAGCAGATACACAGAAACACGCTTACATTCTCCGCCTCAATCCTCAAAAAGGCGATTACAATCTGTACTGCTACTGCTATCGCAAGGACTGGTTTGACCGGCACCTGAATAACGCGGAGAAGGGAATCCGCTTTATTGATCCGAACTACAAAGAGCTTTTTCGGATAGTAGATGGTGACAAAATTCGGTACTTTACAAACAGCGGAAAGCCCCGGCATTTGATTTGCCGCTACATTGACGACTACCATTTTGAGGCAACCAGCGATCGGGGGAAGAGCCTGTACCACATCTGCGAGTTTGCAGAACAGTATCAAAACCAAGGCTGTCACGGCATCATTCCGCTGCGGCAGTCGCTCCCGGAGAGCTGTTTCAGTACGCTGGGGGCTACCGGGGAGCTGATTGTCATCACCAAGGGCGAAAAAGGTTACTCGCCCACGGATGTATACCCGCAGAACACTTCCCCAAAAGAAGGTGCAGCTGCTCTGAATGCTGCCAATGGCGTGACCAAAGCGCAGGAAGCAGCAATGGTGGCTGGTTCCATGTTCGGCTGGGAGACGCCTGCTGCAAACCCCAAGAATTATGATGCCCTCGGTCAGCCGCTCAAAAACCAACGGCGTTCTCACGCTTCGGAGCGCTAGAAAGGAACTACAATGGATACCACGCCTCGGAAGTATCACCGTGGTGATATTTATTATGCAAATCTCGAACCGCATCTGGGCTGTGAACAGGGCGGCATCCGCCCCGTTCTGGTGGTGCAGAACAATGTCGGAAATAAGCATTCCAAAACGCTTATTGTATCGGCCCTGACGAGCAGGACGGCTACCAAAGCGAAGTTACCCACTCATGTGTTCTTAGACCACATCCCCGGAATGTACGCCCGAATCCCATCTCTCGTCCTGCTGGAGCAGATTCACACACTTGACAAATCCCGCTTATTGGGCTATATCGGCTCGCTCTCCGATTCCCAAATGAAACAGGTCAACACTGCACTGAAATGCAGTCTTGAATTATGACAAACCAGCTGGACAGAAGCTACCTGCCCAGCTTTATACATAGATTTTTAGAGGTGGTTTTCCCAATGGAAGAAATCACAGCTACATATACTCAGCTCTTTCAAAACTACCCCGATGTCGTTTCCACCCTGCAATTATGCGAAATGCTCGGTGTCAGTGAGCGTACAGTATATCGACTCCTGGTGACCAACCAGATAAAGCACTTCAAGGTCGGCAGGGCTTATCGTATCCCGAAGGTGAATGTATTTGCCTTCATGGAAAGTGAGTGCGGGGGTTGACAAACTTGCCGGAATTTACTGCTGATGATACCATATAGCCATGCAAAAGATCACAATGCTAATGAACAGGAGGAACGCATATGGTTACAGGTCACCTAAGAGAGCAAAACGGCTATTTCCAGATGATTCTGACATGGAAAGATGCCTCTGGAAAGCGGCGGAGCAAGTCCATCAGTACCGGACTCACCGTTAAGGGAAACAAGAAGCGGGCAGAGAAAATGCTCATGAAAGCCCGTTCCGAGTTTAACCCGGACAATCTCGCTGTCAACAAGGGAATGCTGTTCACCGATTTCCTTGGTAAATGGCTCAATGACAAGGTTACAGATATTCCCGCAGAGGAGTATTCCAACTTTGCCTACTATGTAAAATCGAACATCGCGCCTTACTTTTCTGCACACAACGCAAAGGTCACAGAAATCACCGATCAGGAGCTGATTGCATACTTCGAGACCGAGCGATTGCAGAACGGCACCGGCAACAAAGCCCTGCTGTCCATCAACCGCACTATCTGCACAGCGCTGGACTACGCGGTCACCATCGGCTGGAGGTCTGACAATCCGGCACATGACATAAATCCGTGCCTGATGAGCACCACCCCGAATTTTACTGATTTTCTGCGGGATTGGCTTAAGTTGATGAAAACCCAAGTAAAAATCACCACATATTCTGCATATGAAAAAACAATCCTGCACAAAGTGATTCCGTATTTTGATAATTATCTCCCCAAGATTCGTCTTGATGCTGTATCTGCAAAGCATATCCAGGATTACTACAACTACGAGTTGGAAGTGAACCATGTATCTGCAAATACAGTGAAACACCGTCATGCCAATATCCACAAGGCGTTCGCCTATGCCTACAAAACAGATTTGATACAGTCAAATCCAGCCGACAAGGTGGAACTCCCAAAGATTGAGAAGTATTCAGGACAGTTCTACAATCAAAAGCAAATCGAAAACCTTATCCGTGTTGTTAAGGGCGACCCCATTGAATTTGGCGTCATTACTGCATCTTTTTACGGCCTTCGCCGCAGCGAGGTGCTCGGACTGAAGTGGGATGCCATTGATTTTGAAAACAAGACAATCACAATCCGTCATACTGTCCACGAAGTGACGATAGACGGCAAAACCAGGATTGTGGCTTCCGATACAACGAAAACCAAATCCAGCTATCGGTCGCTGCCTCTTGTAAAGCCTTTTGAGGAAATTCTATTGGAAATGAAACGGGAACAAGAAGAAAATAAGAGGCTGTGTGGCCGCTGTTATTGTCAGGATTACCTTGATTACATCTATGTCAATCAGATTGGTGAAATCGTCAAGCCGGGTTTCGTGACTGCACACTTCTCCGCTGTTCTCAAGGCAAATAACCTGCCACATATCAGATTCCATGATCTTCGTCATAGCTGTGCTTCACTTCTATTCGCTCAGGGAGTCAGCTTGAAAGAGATTCAGGCATGGCTTGGTCACAGCACAATCGGAACGACAGCGAATATCTACACCCATCTGGACGAAAACAACAAGCTGTCTTCTGCCAATGCCATCATCGCAATCCTACCCGAAATGTAAAAATCTCAGAGCAGAAAAACTGCTCTGAGATCAAGAAAATGGTGCCGCTAACCGGACTCGAACCGGTACTGAATCACTTCAGGCAGATTTTAAGTCTGCTATGTCTACCATTCCATCATAGCGGCGTATTCAATCCCTCCAATGGAGGGATGTGAAAGTTGGAGGGATGTTTTGGAGGGATGCTCCAAAAATCGGGAAGTTATTTTTCAGAAAGTCCGCAGTTCTCTAGCACTTTCGGGAACAGGTGCGTGGTTCGGGACGCGAGATTTTAAGTCTCGGGTGTCTACCTATTCCACCACAGCGGCATATTCCCCCATGACGGGGGATATAAAATTACATAACAAATGTCAGCACATCGACACAGCCTATGGTAGCATATTTTCCGTCAACCGTCAAGTGCTACAGCTGGTCGAGATTCAGCGTGAAGGCTTGCAGACAGTTGTTTAGAAACCATTCCAGCTCAGGGCTGTTCATGGCTTTCAGCGCGTCCAGAGTCTGCAGCGCCGCGGAGTCGAATTCTGTGTTGCCTGCCTTCTGCTCCTCCAGACACTTGATGTGGGCGGACAGCTTGTCCGCGGCCTTGACGAAGGGTTCCAGCTCCGCGTCGTCCTCCAGCACATAATGGGTGTAGCTGGAACGCAGCTCGGGGGGGAGCATATCCAGCAGACGGTTGCCCGCAATGCGCTCCACCTCTTTGTAGGCGGTTTTGATGTCCGGATTGTAGTATTTGATGGGCGTGGGCAGGTCGCCGGTCAGGATCTCCGAAGCGTCGTGGTACAGCGCCGCCACGGCGCAGCGGTCAGGGTCGGGGGCGGGGAGGTTCAGAATGTCCCGGCGGATCAGCGCCAGAGCATGGGCCAGCACCGCGGTCATGTGGCTGTGCTCGGAAATGTTTTCGGAAAAGGTGTTGCGCATCAGACCCCAGCGGGTTATGTAGCGCATACGGCCCATGAGAGCGTAAAATTCATTTGCCATGGATGATCTCCTCTATGTCCGCGACCAGCTGGGCGGGCGTCTCGCAGAAATGCTTCGCACCCACCGATTCCATGCAGGCTCTGTCCCGGAAGCCCCAGAGAACGCTGAGGCAGGGGACACCGGCGTTGTTCGCCGTCAGGACGTCCACGTCGCTGTCGCCGACGTAGATGCACGTATCGGCGCCGATGGATGCCATGGCCTTGTAAACCATGTCCGCGGCGGGCTTACGGGGACAGTCAGGGCTTTCCCCACGGGCGTAAATGCCGGGGAAAATGTCGGCGCAGAGAGTTTTTACCGCCGCGTCCGGCTTGTTGGAAACAATGGCGAGGGGGTGGTGCGCCCCAAGGGCGGCCAGCGCTTCCGGAATGCCCTCATAGGGCTTGGTTTTGATCTGGCAGTGGGCGCTGTAATAGGGCTGGAACGCCGCAAGCACCGGGGCGGGGTTCGCGCCCTCCGGGACGGCCTGAGCAATCAGACGGGCAGCGCCGTTGCCCACGAACTGGCGGACTTCCTCCACCGTGCGCTGGGGATAGCCAAAGGATGCAAGAACGTGGTTGACGCTGTCGGCCAGGTCTGCCAGCGTGTCCAGAAGCGTGCCGTCCAAATCGAATAAAATACCTGTTTTCATCATAAACCTCTGTTTTTCAGTACCCGAATGTCGTTTCCCACGAAGGTCAGACGCTGGAAGTCACCGTGGAGCCGGGACGCGATCTGGGGGGAGTAGCGGCGGCTCAGCTCGTCCACATTCAGGTTGGTGGAGATGACCATGGGCTTGACGGCCATCATTCTGTCGTTGAGTAAGCTGTACAGCGCGGCCGTGACAAACTGCCCGGGCATTTCCGTGCCGAGATCGTCCAGAATCAGAAGATCGCTGTTCGTCAGCTTGGCCGCTTCCCGGCGGGTGTCACCACTGGGACTGAATTTCGCCTGCTCCAGCTTGGAGAACAGGTGGCTGGAAGTTTCGTAAACAACGCTGTAGCCCCGGTCGGTCACCGTCCGGGCGATGCACGCCGACAGGAAGGTCTTTCCCAGCCCCGTCCCGCCGATGAACAGCAGATTTCCTGCGTTGGGGGTGAAGGTCGCGGCATACCGGCGGCAGATGTTCAGCGTCCGCTCCATAATGGTGCGGGGGCTGGCGCCGTATTTGGGGTCAACGGCGTCGGGGTAGTAGTCCAGCCGGAACTGGCTGAAGGTTTCCCGGCTGTTGGACAGCACGGAAATTTCCTTTTTCTGCTCCTGACGGCAAAGCTCGCTCAGGCACTCGCACATGGTAGTGCCCACATAGCCGCTGCCGCCGCATTTGTCACAAATGGGGCTTTCGTCCAAGAAACCATCCTCAAAGTTCGCCGCGGCCAGCGCTGCCCGTTCCTGCTGTAAGCTGAGGTTTTCCCGCCGCGCCTGTTCCAGCAGCGCCTGACCGTCGGAACCCTGCAAAAAGGCCGCCTGAGCGGCCTGCGCCATGGTGCGGCGCAGAAGCATGTCGATTTCCCGGATGCGGGGAACTTTGGCGTAGGCTTCTGCCAGATGTTGCCTGTTTTCCGACTCCCGGTCTTCCTTCGCCTGCGCCAGACGCGCCCGGGCACGCTGGACCACTTCCGCACTGTATCCCACGAATTATCCCTCCTGCAATACTTTCTGAATGGCTTCCAGCTCCGCTTCGCCCAGCTGGCCGGAGGCGCCCTTCGGGACGCCCGTCTTCCGGTCGCCGGTGCGGACGTCCTCGGCGCTGTGGAAGCCCTGCTGCTGCCAGCGCTGCAAAATCTTGTTCATGTACGCCCAGTTCAGCCCGCCGGTGTTCAGGCAGGTGCGTTCGTAGGCCATGGAGATCAGCTCGTCGTCCATGCCCATGTCCAGCCAGCTCTGGGCATAGCGCTCCTCGGCGGCGGTGAGACTGCGCCCCCGGATCTGGATCAGGTTCATCAGCCGGGACAGCCGGGAATTGCGCACGTTCTGTGCCTGGATAAAGGCGGCGGCTTCCTCCACGGTGTCGATGCCCCGTTCCGCCCAGTTGTAGGCTTCCTTCTCGATGGTGCGCAGAGACGGGTTGCGCAGACTCCCTCTTTGACGGGCGCGTTCCTTGCAGTAGCACACCAGAAGGGAGATCACGTCCGCGGTCAGCCCTAAGTAGCGCACAAAGCCCAGAAGAATTTTCAGTTCTTCAGTGTTCAGGCTCCGACCCAGCAGACGCTGCACTTCGCCGTAAAGGCTTCGGAAGGTGTTGTCCGAGTCCATGGCGTCCAGCACGTCCTTTTCGCAGTAGCTGGGGCGCTCGCCGGGGGCGATGTGGCTGGGGCGGTCTTCTGACCACAGACCCAGCTGCCGCAGGGTAGCGGCGGCGCAGCCGTAGCGGGGGGCGCTGAAATGCAGATCGGCTTCCGCGTCCTCGGGGCGGTTGCCGCTGTTTATGTAAAGGTAAAGCAGCGCTGCATCCGGATTGGCGGCGGAAAGCAGCCTGCGAATGTCGCTCTGGGAAATTTTGACAGGTTCGGTTATCATTTCGGTGCCTCGCAGAAAACGTCATTTTCCGTCATTATACCACAGCTTCCCAACGGGGACAACGGCGGGGCAGCAGAGAATTTCGCAGAAAAACGAAGATTTTTTTTGGCAGGACACAGGATGTTGTGGGCAGGGGAGAGGACAAGTACAAAAACCGGAGTCAGGGCACCAATCGCGTGCGCAGCTGTACTCCGGTTTTCGTTTATTCGCAAAAAATCTGTGGCAGAATGTACGCAGGAGAGCCGTTCCCTTCTCCCTGCGCAGGAATCGCTGAACGCAAATCTTTTTCGCCCGCTCGCTTCCGATTAAAATAAGTATTTTAATCAGAAAATGGTATCAAAGAGAAAATACATTCTGTCTGATGCCGCGAGAAAGCAGAAGAAGCTTGTTTTCAGAGTTCCTAATTCGCGTCATACCGCTGCGCATTCGGCGACACACTTGACAGTAAATGAAATGGGCGAAAGCAACCGTCGTCACGTTTGGTTCCCGTTCCTTTGCTGTCCGCAGGTAGCTTAACCGGAACAAGCCTGATTATTCGGAGGTGCCTATGGAAAAATTTGTAACGTTGCTCATTCCCGCCCTTGTCGCGCTGGTGCTGGTGCGGCTGCTGCTGATGCCCATGAAGCTGATTTTCAAAATCGGCATACACTCCGGGTGCGGTTTTCTGTGCCTGTGGCTGCTGAATTCCGTCGCGGGATTCACGGGGGCATATTTTCCCATCAACGCCGTGACGGTGCTGGTGGCCGGATTTCTGGGACTGCCGGGGATCGGCGTCATGGCGCTGCTGGAAGTGCTGTCGATGTGAATTCAGCGTAGTACCGCCCTCCCCGGGAAGGGGAGGGCGGTGTACTTTATTTGTCCAGATGTACGTTCAGATGGGGGTAGGTCATGGTAATGCCCTGCTCGTCGAAGACGTCCTTGACCCGCTGGGTCAGGGCAAAATACACGTCCCAGTAATCCTCGGTCTTGACCCAGACGCGAAGGGTGTAGGCAATGGCGCTGTCGCCGTAGCTGCTCACGCAGGCGCTGGGGGCGGGGGTCAGGAGTACATTGTCCATGGTTCCGGCCTGCACCAGCGCGTCGATGACCTTCTGGGTGGGGGCGTCGTAGGAGGCGGAGACGGGGATGTCCACCCGGCGGGTGTCGGCGGCGGAGTAGTTGACGATCTGCGCCGCGACCACGGCGCTGTTGGGAATGGAAATGAGCTTGTTGTCAAAGGTGGCAAGGCGGGTGTAGGTCATGTTGATCTCCTGCACCGTGCCGGACTGCCCGGCGATCTCCACATAGTCGCCGGAGTGGAAGGGGTGGGTGGAAAGAATGGTGAAGCCGCCGATGACGTTGGTGAGCATATTCTGCAGCGACAGGGAAACGGCCAATGTCAGGACGCTTGCCAGAGCGACGATGCCGGTAACGTCAATGTCAAGGCTGGAGGCTACGCTCAGACCCAGCAGAATATACATGGCCACCTTGGCGAGAGACAGAATCAGGCTGTGGGCGGCCTTTTCCAGATGGGATTTTTCCAGTCCCCCCTGAAGCAGCTTCGTGACGACGCGAATGATCAGAAGGCCAATGACCAGCACGAGAACGGCATGGAGCACCTTATCCAGCGCGCCGGTTCCCAGAGCGGTAAAAAAATCTTTCAGCATGGAAAACAACTCCTTCAGTGTAACAATTGAATGACGTAATTATAAAACGGGAACGGGGAAATAGCAAGAAAAAATGTGGCGCAGAAGTTGGCAAAAGGCGCTTTTTCAAATGTTAATCCCATTTTAAGAAATAGACCTCTTTCATCTTAAAGAAGCCGGTGATATAATAAGAAAAAAAGATGACGAGAGGAAGGAAAACCACATGTACAATGTTCTGATTTGCGACGACCAGCCGGATATCGTCAACGCGCTGAAAATATACCTGACCCCCGAGGGGTACAATCTGTTTGAGGCGTTCACAGGCACTCAGGCGGTGGAGATCGCGAAAAACAACGACATTCACCTGATTCTGCTGGACGTGATGATGCCCGTGATGGACGGGATTACGGCGACATCCAAAATCCGGGAATTTTCCAACGCGCCCATTATTCTGCTCACCGCCAAGTCCGAAACCGAGGACAAGGTGCTGGGGCTGAACGTGGGGGCGGACGACTATATCACCAAGCCCTTTGTGCCGGTGGAGGTACTGGCGCGGGTGCGTTCCCAGCTGCGCCGGTATGCCCAGCTGGGCAGTCGCCCGGAGGAGGGCAGCGGCAGCATCACCATCGGCGGCATCGTCCTGGACGACCGCACCAAAACCGTCACCGTGGAGGGGGAACCTGTGTCCCTCACGCCTACGGAGTACGCCATTCTGCACCTGCTGATGGCAAACCCCGGAAAGGTGTTCTCCACCAAGGTGCTCTATGAATCCGTCTGGCAGGAGGCGGCGCTGGGCAGCGAGGGCGCCGTGGCGGTGCATATCCGTCACCTGCGGGAGAAAATCGAGATCAACCCCTCTGAGCCGCGCTATCTGAAGGTCGTGTGGGGACAGGGCTATAAAATGGAAGGAGGAAAATAATTTGAAATACAATATTGTATTCAAATTCCTTGCCATCGCCCTGTGTGCCCTGATGCTTCTGGGAGCCGCCGGAAGCGCCGCCGCCATCATCGGCATGACGGAATCGGGACTGTACGACATCTCCGTGGAGGAGCTGCGGGACAGATACATCCGCTCGGACGGCGAATCCATGGCTGGCCGTATCGCCGTGGACTACGCCGAAGCGAACCTGGGCGGCGTGCCGGAGGCGATCGCGGGGCCGACCGTGTACGATCTGGGACCGTCGGGGAAGACCGGCTGGCTTTACGGCGTGTTCAACCCGGCGCTGGCGGGCTACGTGCTGAAGGACGCCGAAGGAAATGTGCTGGAATCCGGCGGCGCGGAAAATCTGTCGGACGCCGAATTTTATTCCTTCCCCGTCAGCGGCTCTTATAAATACGTCCTGTCCATCACGGAAAAGTCGGAGGCAACGCCTCAGGCGGACGCGAGCACCTATAACGCCATCCCGGAGGGCGGGGCATTGGTTCTCAGCCTCAGCATCGAAACGGAAGACTCCAGTGGGAGCGTGGACAGCGTCGAACCGATCGGTAATATCTACGACACCGGCAACGGCGTTCGCTTTGAGGCCAATCCATCGATGGGTATGATAGACCTGCCTGACGCGCCTACCACGTGCGTGACGTTTGTTGGTGTAGACGGCAGTGTCCTGTATCAGACCTACAACGACGTGTCGGACTGCTTCTCGGAAAACGAATCCGGCTATCTGGTGTTCGACACGACCCGGGAGCTGAGCCAAAGCGAAGTTCTGATGGACGACGTTCCCACTGAGGGCGCAGATATATATAAGGTAACATTCTCCACGGAATCGGAGCTGGCAGGCGAGGGGGAACATACCTGCAGCGGCAGCAGCCCGGTGGGCGTGCTGAAACGCAATGACGCGGGCGTCCTGTATTTTCAGTCGGGCGACGCATTCTACCGGGACAATATGCCGCAGGATGCCGTCATCACCGCCGTGGAATTCCGGGACAAGGACGATTCCCTGATTTATAAGGCGGCGAACCCGTCAGGCGTGGGCGAATTTGAATGGAATGCCGACGGCAAAGCAGTCGTATTTTTGGTAACGCCCAGCCTGACGCAGAAGGTGATGCCGGAAGCCGGGACCGTTCCGGAGACCACCACAGAGACGGTGCCGGAAACCACTGACGAAACCACCGTTACCATGGCAATCCCCGAAACCACCGCCAAAACCGTCCCGGACACGACGGAGGAGACCGCCCCCCTCGAGACGCTGTCCGCGAACCCCACCAAGCCGTTGGCAACCGGCACGGCAGACCCGGACGTGATCTTTGCGGACGGCGAATCTCACACCATGGAATATTGGGACGACGACGCTCAGCAGACCATGGTTGTGGAGTACCGCTATGCCCAGCTGCCCGACTATACCGTGGAGCTGACCCTGGCGCCCGGCGCGTACCGCTTTGACGGCGGGTACGCTCTGCTTACCCAGCTGTGGAGCTGCCGTGACAGCCTGTTCTTCATCATGGGCGCGTGCCTGCTGCTGTTTGCCGTGCTGGCCGTGTATCTCTGCTGCGCGGCGGGCAGAAAGCCCGGCAGGGAGGAAGTCCAAGCCGCGGGCTTCAACTGCATTCCTCTGGACATTTACCTTGCCGGTGGCGGGCTGATCATCTTCGGCCTTTTCATGGTGATCGTCCAATTCAACGATGCCGCCGGCCTGTTCACGCAGAATATTCAGACGCTCTGCGCCGGAATGCTGATGGCGGGCTACGCCATGAGCCTGATTTTCGTGAGCTTCTGCTTTGCCTGCGCCGCCCAGTTCAAGACCCCCGGCGGCTACTGGTGGCGCAACAGCGTCTGCTGGCGGTGCCTGAACCTGCTGGTGAAGTGCGTCAAGGGCTGCTTCTCCGGCTGCGGCTGGCTGCTGCGGAAGCTGCCCGTGGCCTTCGCCGCCCTGGGGAGATTCCTGCTGGTGCTGCTCAGCCCTCTGAGATGGCTGTGGACGCAGATAAAGAAGACCTGCGCAAAAATCGGAAAATCCGTCAACCGGGTGTATTCCATGATGCCGCTGACATGGCAGTGGCTGCTGACGGGCTTCATCATGGTGATGCTCCTGTTCGCCGCCCTTGCGGGCAGATCGGAAATGATGGTGGTGCTGAGCCTGTGCGCCTGCGTGGCCGTGGTGCTGTATGGGGCGTACTGCTTCGGCATCCTGCTGGAAAGCGCCAAGCGCATGGGCAAGGGCGACCTGGACACCAAGGTGGACGACAAATATCTCACCGGCGCGTTCAAGAGCTTTGCCGGTGACCTGAACGACCTGGCCGGCGTTGCCGTAGTGGCGGCGCAGAAGCAATTAAAATCGGAGCGTATGAAAACAGAACTGATTACCAATGTTTCTCACGATATCAAAACGCCTCTGACCTCCATCATCAATTATGTGGATCTGCTGCAAAAGCCCCACACGCCGGAGGAGGAGAAGACCTATCTAGAAGTCCTCAACCGGCAGTCCCAGCGCTTAAAAAAGCTGATCGAGGATCTGATGGAAATGAGCAAGGCCAGCACGGGGAACCTGACGGCGGACATTACGAAGCTGGACGCGGTGGAATCCGTGAATCAGGCATTGGGCGAATTCGCCGACAAGCTGGAAAAAGCCCAGCTGACCCCCGTATTCCGCCATCCGGAAGAGTCTGTCGCCATGATGGCGGACGGAAGACTTGCCTGGCGGGTGCTGAGCAATCTCCTGAGCAACACCGTGAAATATGCCCTGCCCGGCACGCGGGTGTATATCGACGTGATGGCGCTGGAGGGGAAGGTCATCATTTCCCTGAAGAACATCTCCCGTGACGAGCTGAATGTGGACGCCGACGAGCTGATGGAGCGCTTTGTCCGGGGCGACGACTCCCGGAACACCGAGGGCAGCGGTCTGGGCCTGAACATTGCCAAGACCCTGATGGAGCTGCAGAAGGGGCAGCTGCAATTGCTGGTGGACGGCGACCTGTTCAAGGTAACGCTGATCTTTCCCGGAGCAACGGAATGAAATAGGCCAAGGGCGGCGCGGGATTTCCCGCGCCGCCCCTTTTGCCGAAGGAATAGGCGCAAAAACCAGAGAGAGATTCCGGCATGAAGAAAAACTGTTCACAATTTCGTCGCTTTTTATTTTCATTTCCGTTATTGCCTGTTCAAAACCCAAAGGTATGGTAATACCAGAAAGGTTGCGGAAGCCGTGAGCCGCTCCCTTTCAACTCCGTAGATCCTCTTTTCTACCTCTCTTCTTTCCAAACCCTTTCGCGGAAACCCCGGTGCCATGCTGGCACCGGGGTTTTCCACCCCCCTGGGCGGCGGAGGCCGCTTCGGGAGACCACAGGCGGCTGCAACAAAATTGTAACCTTTGAAAGAAAAAAGATATCGAAATCAGAGATTGTCATTTTTCGTAGCTGGTAAAAAACGAATTTTATGGTAAAATTTGGAGTAAATTTCTTAAGATAAGGGCAAATGTTTAAGAATGTTATAAAGTGTAAAGAATTCTGTTACATTTTGTAATTTTCCTATTGACATCCGGGAACGGATGTGATATCATGCAGACATGAAAGAGATGCCGGGTGCGGAAGCGGCGGAAAGCCTCCCCGATTGGCGACACCAAAGGTTCCAGAGCCGGCAGCATTTCTAAAACAACCAATTTTCTAGGAGGTTAGAAACTATGAAAAACACGATGAAGAAGCTGCTTAGCCTCGTATTGGTGGCTATGCTGCTGGTCTGCGCGGTTCCTTTCCAGGCCGCTGCTACGGAAGCTGATGAAACCCTGACCGTCAAGACCTACGTTGACGGAAAGTATGTCACTGACAAGTATGTTACCGTGAAGCCCGGTCAGAAACTGGAACTGACGAAGGAACTGGCCGAGACTCTGATTTACGGCGACAAGGAATTCGTCAAGTGGACGAACATGAAGGACGAAGAGACCACCGGCCCCATCAGCTATGACAACCTGAAGAAGGCAAATGCGAATGGCTACTACGTAAACCTGTACCTCAACAAGAAGGTCGAGGATACCCGCGTTGACGCGAAGGTTCCTGTTGAGATTTATGTTGACGGTTCTTATGCAAGAAAGGGCGAGATCACCGTTCCTGTTGACGGCAGCGTGAAGCTGACCAAGGAGCTGGGTCTGAGCCTGGTCAACTCCGACAAGGAGTTCGTCAAGTGGACCGGCGCTTCCGGCGATGAGGCCACCGATGTCACCATCAAGTATGACAAGATCACCGACGGCTACTTCCTGAAGCTGTTTGTCAACACCAAGAAGGCGGAAGAGCCTGTCAAGTATATCACTCTTAAGATTATTGACGACAAGGGCAACACGATTGCCAGAGAGTTCCAGGTCGAGCCTGTGAACGGTAAGTCCTCCGTTATCAGCGACATCCTGAGCTACCGCTGGATGGGCAACTGGAAGGATTCCTATGAGTTCGTCACCGCCAAGAGCGATGAAAAGGGCAACAACCTGTCCCTGTCCACCACAATCAATGCCGGCGACTCCCTGACCGTCACCCTGAAGGCCAAGAGCGGCAGCACTCCCGAGGGCGACACTGTCAGAGTGACCTTCTACGGCACCGACGGCAAGGCCGTTTCCACCTACAACGTGACCAGCGGCAGCAGCATTGACAGCAAGAAGGTTTCCGACGCTCAGAGCAAGGCCGATAACAAGACCGGCTACACCTTCAAGGGCTGGAAGATTGACAACAAGGGTGACCTCTACACCAGCGCTCAGGTTGCCAAGCTTGTCATCAAGGGCAACGTAGAATTCTACGCTTACCTCGAGAAGGACACCACCACTACCAACAACAAGTTCCCCTACAAGGTTTACCTGCACATCTTCAAGGACAACAAGGTCGACGATCCCGCCAAGACCATCAATATCACCGAGGGCATTGCGCTGGACGGCAAGGTCACGCTGGATGAGGTCAAGACCGTTGTGAAGAACTACTACACCGCCAAGACCAGCGACGGCATCAAGTATGACGGCATGTACATGGCCAAGGGCAACTGGGTCGGAAACTTTGTCAACGACACCCAGAAGTATGACACCATCTCCGACACCAACGAGCTCCGCAAGGAGAGCGAAGTCCACATCAACGTGATGATCACCAACGCCAACGCCAAGAGCACCACCAACGAGAAGGCCGATAAGACCAACCCCAAGACCGGTGATATGATCTTCATTCCCGTGATCTTCATGGTCGTCTCCGGCGCCGCCATTGCCGGTGTGTACTTCTACAACAAGAAGCGCAGCGCCCGGTAATCGAGAATACGCTAAGCTAAAAAAATCCCGGCAGCTTCGGCTGCCGGGATTTTTTGCGGTGTGCGGGGCGATTTGCAGAAAAGATTTTGCCGAAAAAGTATTCCCATTTTCACAGATATGTGTTATAATCATTATATCCCCTAAATTTGGAAAGCAGGAGGAATATAACATGGACAACTACAACGGCAATACCTACGCACGGCAGGATACGGACATGTCCGTCGGCTCCTGGATCGGCACGCTGATCCTCTCGGCAATTCCCATTGTCGGCTTCATCTGCCTGATTGTCTGGGCGGTGAGCAGCTCCCCGGAGAAGCGCTCCCGGAAAAATTGGGCGATCGCCCAGTTTATCCTGACGCTGATCGTTGTGGCTTTCACCATTCTGGTGTACGCCATCACCGGCGGCGCTTTCCTGGCATATCTGCTGGACTAAGACAAATCCCCCAACCCGGATTTTCCCGGGGTGGGGGACATCTTTTTTGATTTCAGCACTGACGCATCAGGCGGATGTAGAATTCTACGGCCTTGGCGACGGTTTCCAGACGGATGCGCTCGTTGTTGCCATGGATGGTGGAACGCTCTTCGGCGGTCAAGTCCATGGCGGAGAAGCGGTAAACGTGGTTGCTCAGGTCACGATAGTGCCGGGAATCGGAACACTGCACCATCAGATAAGGCGAGACGATGCAGCCCGGCCATGTATTCGCCACGGCAGAGGCGACCTTCTCCCATGCGTCGCAGCCGGTTTCGGAGACGGGACTTGGCTCGAAGGATTCCAGAGACGTGATCTCCACGGCGGGGTCGTTGACGGCCTTTTCCAGATACGCCAGGGCGGAAGCGACGCTGTCGGCGGGATTCAGGCGGATGTTGGACACCATTTTTGCTTCGGGAGGAATCACGTTCCGGGCGGAACTGCCCTCCATCTGGGTAAAGGCCACGGTGGTGCGCACCAGCGCGTTCATTTCGCCGCCGCTCTTCTTGCCGAGAGTGTCAATGATCCAGCCGAAGCACCACATGTTGGCGAAAATCACCCGGTACAATGGCGTTGAATACCGTCCCAGGGTGTCGAACATCTGGGCAGCGGGGCCGTCGATGTGGGCCTTGAAGGGATGATCCTCCACCCGCTTGCAGGCCGCCGCCAGAACGCCCACCGGGGTATGGGGCTTGGGGGCGGAGGCGTGGCCGCCGGCGGAGACGGTGCGGTACTGGGCGTTCAGCATCCCCTTTTCCGCAATGCCGATGAGACCGCAGGGCTGCTTCACGCCGGGGAACACATTCTCCACGACCGCGCCGCCCTCGTCCACCACAATGGCGGGGTGGATGCCGTGCTCAGTGAAATACGCCACAATGTTGACTGCGCCCTGACCGTTGATCTCCTCACCGCCGGAGAAGGCAAAGTAAATGTCCTTTTCCGGCTGGAAGCCCTGACCGATGAGGTAATTGGCGGCGGAAAGAACGCCGTTGAAGGTGACCTTGGTGTCCAGCGTGCCGCGGCCCCAGAGAATGCCGTCCTCGATGACCCCGGCGAAGGGAGGCTTGTCCCACTTTTCCTCGTTGACAGGCACCACGTCATAGTGCGCCATCATAACGGCAGGGTCGCCTTCCTGCTTGCCCGGCCACCGCAGCAGCAGCGCCCGGTCGGGAAGCTGCTGGAAGGTGCAGGTGCCGAACACGTTGGGGTAAAGTGTCGGCAGCAGGGAGATCAGCTTCTGAAATTCTCCCTCATCCTCCAGAGAATGGTCGTTGTAGGACACGGTCTTGCAGCGAACCAGCTGGGCGAGGGAATCCACGGCGGCGTCCCGGTCAAAGGCGATTTCTTCCTTGGTGACTTCGGGCTGGGGCTTGGGACGGAAGCGGATGGTGCGGATGGCGACCACGGCGATGAATGCAACCAGAACGGCGAGAATCAGATATCCGATCATGTTTACAGAACTCCTCTCTTATAAAGCAGCCGGGAAACGGCAATGGTGAACAGCACGCTCACAGGCACCATAATGCCCACGGTACCGGCGTTCAGGGCGGGGACGAAAATGAACAGAACCAGCATCAGCACCACCGGCGCGACGGCGATCTTCCAGTTCCGGCTGACGAAGGCTACGCCCAGTCCGCCGAACAGGGCGGGCAGCATCTGGGCAAAGGCCGGCTCCAGCACCGGCGCTTCCAGAACGGGGGTCAGGGGGACAATCAGAATGACGCCGATGATGATAATGACGGTGGTGACGATGGAAGAGGTGGCAATGGCGATGGTGGAGATGACCTCGCCCTCCTCGGAGTTGGCGCTGACGTTGTTCTGCTCCAGCGCGTTGATGGCGCAGGGAAGCTTCAGGTTGGAGATGTTGCCGGTGACAAAGCTGAGGTAGGAGCCGCCCGCGCCCAGCATGGGAACGAAGGTAATTGTCTCAATGACGCCCACCGCCCAATACATGGGCGCGGTGGCGATCAGACCCACCACCAGCGCGCCCCAGTCCGGGGCGGCGCCAAACAGGGCGGCCACCGTCAGGGGGAAGGCCAGCAGCAAAATCATCACGGAAATGTTCCAGATGGTGCCGCTGCGGTGAACGGAGTCGATGTAGCTAAGCTGCTTTTTCATATCGGCACCTCCTTAACCCAGCCACGCGGTGAGGGGAATGGCGGAAGCCATGCCCAGCACCAGGGAAATGGGCAGCGCGTAGTCGTTGACCCAGCTCCACTTGAATTTCTTCATGAGCAGCCCGCAGACCACCATGATCGCAGCGGATACCGCCATGACGCATACCGGCACAAGCCCGGAGGTGGCGGCGTAATCCCCCGGCGTCCACAGACGGGAAAAATCGCAGAACACATAGCCCAGAAATGCGGAGATCATGCCGATAAACATGGCATTCTGGAAAATATCCGCCCATTTGGCGTCCCGGTTTTCCAGAACGGTCATGCCCCGCAGCAGCTTCTTGCCGATGACAGGCACCAGCCAGATGCCCACCATGATGGACAGGGTCATCACCAGCGCGATGTTGACGTATTGCTGGGCGGTCAGGGAGCTGATTTTGCCAAGCTCTAAGCCCATGGCGCTGACGGCGTTGGATGCCGCGATGGCCTCATAGCTCAATGAGCCGACTACGCTAAGCCGCAGCCAGGGCAGGGGAATACCCAGACTTTTGCTTAGGGTGATGACGCTGATGACGATGGACACGGCCGGGGCGATGGTGAACAGCGCGGCGGTTTTGATGGTTTTTTTGATTTTGGCCTGATCCATGCCGATCTCCTTACTGCGGCGCAGAGCCTTAATAAGGAAGAAAACCGACTGAGCCAGAACCACGGCAATCAGAATTCCGGCAAGCAGGTAAAGCACCGGATGGTTGACGCTGAATTCCATGGAAACACCTCCGAAAAAATAGATGCATTCATTATAGCACGGCGCCGTTCCCGAAACAAGAAGCAATCCCGCGAAAGAGAAGATTTTCCCGCGAAATGGCCTTGCTATTTCCCGTCGGATAGGGTAAAATGGTGGAAAGTTTTTGGGAAAGAGGCAACGGAAATGACAAAAGCGGCGTTTGATAACGATAAATACCTGCAAATGCAGTCCGCCCACATCCGGGAGCGCATTGCTCAGTTCGGCGGCAAGCTGTATCTGGAATTCGGCGGCAAGCTCTATGACGACAACCATGCTTCCCGCGTCCTGCCGGGCTTCCAGCCGGACAGCAAGCTGCGGATGCTGCTGCAGCTGAAGGAGCAGGTGGAGATGGTCATTGCCATCAACGCCGACGATATCGAAAAGAATAAGGTTCGGGGCGATCTTGGCATCACCTATGACCGGGACGTCATTCGCCTGATCGACATTTTCCGGGGCTTCGGTCTGTACGTTTCCAGCGTGGTGCTGACCCGCTTCCATGAACAGGCGCTGGCGAAGGCGTTCCAGTCCCGCTTGGAAGGGCTGGGCATCCGGGTCTATCACCATTTTGAGATTCCGGGCTACCCCTCCGACACCGGCTACATCGTCAGCCCCGACGGCTTCGGGAAAAATGACTACATTGAGACGACCCGGTCGCTGGTGGTGGTCACGGCCCCCGGCCCCGGCAGCGGAAAGCTGGCGACCTGCCTGAGCCAGCTGTATCACGAGCATATCCGGGGCAACACGGCGGGCTACGCCAAATTCGAGACTTTCCCCATCTGGAACGTGCCGCTGAACCACCCGGTGAACCTTGCCTACGAGGCCGCCACGGCGGACTTGAACGACGTGAACATGATCGACCCCTTCCATCTGGAAGCCTACGGGGTTACCACCGTCAACTACAACCGGGATGTGGAAGCGTTCCCTGTGCTGGTGGCGATTTTTGAGAAGATTCTGGGGCATTGCCCCTACAAATCCCCCACGGATATGGGCGTGAATATGGTGGGCAACTGCATCGTAGATGACGAAGCCGTCCGGTTCGCCTCCCGACAGGAGATCATCCGCAGATACTACGTGGCCATGTGCGAGCAGAAGCAGGGCAAAGGCAGCGACGAAACGGTGCGCAAGTTGGAGCTGCTGATGAAAAAGGCCGGTGTGACCCCGGCGGAGCGGAAGGTGGTCGCCCCCGCCCTGCAGCGGGCGGAGCAGACCGGCGCGCCTGCCGCCGCCATGGAACTGCCCGACGGTACCATCGTCACCGGCAAGACCTCCGACCTTCTGGGTGCGTCCTCGGCGCTGCTGCTGAACGCGCTGAAGAAGCTGGCGGGTATGCGGGACAGCCTGCACCTGATTTCCCCGGTAGTGCTTGATCCCATCCAGCACCTGAAGGTTGACCACTTAGGCAACCGCAATCCCCGTCTCCACACCGACGAGACGCTGATCGCCCTGTCCATCTGCGCCGCCACCAACCCCATGGCGGAACTGGCCATGGAGCAGCTGGACAAGCTGCGGGGCTGCGAGGTACATTCCTCGGTGATTTTGTCCCCGGTGGACGAAAAGACCTTCAAGCGTCTGGGCGTCAACCTGACCTGCGAGCCGAGATATAAGGGATAAATAAAAATGCAGAATGCCGAAACAACGGCATTCTGCATTTTTTGTGGGATAAAGATTAGGCTCTCTGCTCGCAGTAGATGCACCTGTGGATGTCCGCGGCCTTGTCGGTGCAGCGGAACAGCTGGGGCAGCTCCTGCTCGGTCTGGGTGATGCACTTGGGATTGCGGCAGACGCGGTCGTATTCCAAACCGGTCGTGTCGATGGCTTCTTTTGCGGGATTCCGGGCGGCTTCGTCCAGAAGCTTCAGGATGAGCGCCATGCGCATGTACTTGCCGTTCAGCGCCTGACGGAAATAGGCGGCTCTCGGGTCGTCGTCCACCTTGACGCTGATCTCATTGACACGGGGCAGGGGGTGCAGGACGCACATTTTTCCTTTCGCAAGCTTCATTTTCTCGGTATCGAGGACGTAGCTGTCCTTGAGCCGCTCGTATTCCCATGGGTCGTCAAAGCGCTCCCGCTGGATGCGGGTCATGTACAGCACGTCGAGCTTGGGCATGGCTTCCTCCAGAGAGGACACTTCCGTGTAGGGGATTCCCTGATTTTCAAAAACATTATACCGAATAAAACCGGGAATTTTCAACTCTTCCGGGGAAATCAGAACAAATTGAATGCCCTTGTAGCGGCTCATGGCCTCGATCAGGGAGTGGACAGTCCGGCCGTATTTCAGGTCGCCGCACAGACCGATGGTGAGGTTATCCAGCCGCCCCATTTCCCGGGAAATGGTCAGCAGGTCGGCAAGGGTCTGGGTGGGGTGATTGTGGCCGCCGTCTCCGGCGTTGATGACGGGGATGGAGGCCGCCTGACTTGCCACATAGGGTGCGCCCTCTTTGGGGTGGCGCATGGCGATGATGTCTGCGTAGCAGCTGACAATTTTGGCGGTGTCCGCCACGCTTTCGCCCTTGGAGGCGGAGGAAGAACTGGCCTCGCTGAAGCCGATGACGCTTCCGCCCAGCTCCAGCATCGCGGCCTCAAAGCTCAGGCGGGTGCGGGTGGAGGGCTCGAAGAACAGCGTCGCCAGCTTCTTGTGAGCGCACCTGTCCCAGTAGTTTTCCGGGTGGGCAATGATGTCCTTGGCGGTGGCGATCAGTTCGTCCAGCTCGTCCACGCCTAAATCCAGAATGCTGTTCAGACTCCTCATACTTTCGCTCCATTCACGGCAAGGTAGTTTTTGATCCGCGCCACATTTTCGGCGTTGGCGGGATTTTCTTCCAGATAGGCGATGATGTCATACACATCCACCACGGAGTAGACGGGGAAGCCAAATTCCTCTTCCACTTCCTCCATGGCCAGCTTTTCGCCCTTGCCCCGCTCCTTGCGGTCAACCATAATAAATGTGGCGGCGACCCTGACGCCCTCCAGACGGCTTAAGATAGCCATGCTTTCCCGGATGGCAGTCCCGGCGGTGATGACGTCCTCTACGATGACCACGTCCTCACCGGCCTTGGGGACGTAGCCCACGAACACGCCGCCCTCGCCGTGATCCTTAGCTTCCTTGCGGTTGAAGAAGAAGGGAACGTCCAGCCCGTCCCGACTCAGGGCAACGGCGGCGGACACGGCGATGGAAATGCCCTTGTAGGCGGGGCCATAGAGGACGGCCTTCCGCTGCCCCAGCTTTTCCCGGTAGGCGCGGGCGTAGAATTCGCCCAGAGTCGCAATTTCCTTACCGGTTTTGATCTCCCCGGCATTGATGAAATAGGGGATTTTCCGGCCGGATTTGGCGGTGAAATTGCCGAATTTCAGCACACCGGCCATCTCCAGAAACTGAATGAATTCTCTTTTGTAGCTTTCCAAAATGCTTCCTCCTTATTTCAGTCGCAGAATTCCGCCACGCAGCGTTCATAAGCGGCCACGGGGTCGGCGGCGGCCGTGATGGGACGGCCGACCACGATGTAGTCCGAACCGATGGCCTTGGCGGCGGCTGGGGTCATCACCCGCTTCTGGTCGCCTACGTCTCCGTCGGCGAAGCGGACGCCGGGGGTCACGGTGAGAAAGTGCTGACCGCAGCGCTCATGCACCTTCCCCGCTTCCAGAGGAGAGCAGACCACGCCGTCCAGACCCGCGTTTTTCGCGGTCTCGGCGTAGTGCATGACAACTTCGTCAATGGGTTCATGAATAAGCAGGTCGGACTCCATGGCCGCCTGATCGGTGGAGGTCAGCTGGGTCACGGCGATCAGCAGGGGACGGGTGCCGTCCTCCCGGGTCAGACCCTCCAGCGCGGCCTTCATCATGGCGGTGGTACCGGCGGCGTGGAGGTTGGTGATGTCCACGTCCAGATTCCGCAGGACGGACATGGCTTTTTTCACGGTGTTGGGAATGTCGTGGAGCTTTAAGTCCAGAAAAATCTTGTGCCCCCGGGCTTTGATCTCCCGGACGATGGCGGGGCCTTCCGCGTAGTACAGCTCCATGCCGATCTTTACGAAGGGCTTGCGGCCGGTGAACTTATCCAGAAAAGCGAAGGTTGCCTCGGCGGATGAAAAATCGCAGGCAACAATGACGTCCTTACCCATTATTTCGCGCCTCCTATAATGTCTTTCAGATCCTCAATTTTGTATTTTTCCATGACGGCGGGAAGCTCCCGGATGATGTCCCGGCAGGCGTAGGGATTTACAAGATTGGCCGCGCCTACCTCTACGGCGGTAGCGCCCGCCAGCATCATTTCCACCACATCTTCGGCGCTGCTGACGCCGCCCATGCCCACCACGGGGACGTTTACCGCATTTGCGACCTGATAGACCATGCGCAGCGCCACCGGGAAGATGGCGGGGCCGGAAAAACCGCCCATTTTGTTGGCAATGACCGGCTTGCGGGTGCGCAGATCGATGCGCATACCAAGCATGGTATTGATCAGGCTGATGCCGTCCGCTCCCGCGTCCTCGCAGGCTCTGGCGATGGAGACGATATCGGTGACGTTGGGGGAGAGCTTGACGATGACGGGCTTTTTCGTGACCTTTTTCACCGCTGCCGTTACCTCTGCGGCGGCTTCCGGGCAGGTGCCGAAGCTCATGCCGCCGCCGTGAACATTGGGGCAGCTGACGTTGACTTCCAGCCAGCCCACCTGTTCCTCCTCATCCAGCTTTTCACAGGTATAGGCGTAATCCGCCGCGGAAAAGCCGGAGACGTTGGCCATGACGGGCTTGTGGAAGCAGGCTTTCAGCTTCGGGAGTTCTTCGGATATGACTTTGTCCACGCCGGGATTTTGCAGTCCCACGGCGTTGATCATGCCGCCGGTACACTCGGCGATGCGGGGCGTGGGATTTCCAAAACGGGGTTCTTTCGTGGTTCCCTTGAAGGAGAAGGTGCCAAGGCAGTTAATGTCGTACAGTTCGGCAAACTCATAGCCGTAGCCAAAGGTGCCGGAGGCGGGGATGACCGGGTTGTCCAGCTCGATGCCGCAGAGATTGACGCTCAGGCTTCCCATAGAATTTCCTCCTTCCGCATGACGGGGCCGTCCTTGCAGATGCGTTTGTATCCCGTGAGGGTCTTGCAGGAGCAGCCCATGCAGGCGCCGAAGCCGCAGCCCATCCGTTCCTCGAAGCTCATCTGGCCGGAGGTGCGGGTGGCTTTATACACCGCCTTGAGCATCGGCTCCGGGCCGCAGGTGTAGAAATAGGAATAATTAAGATCGTTCAGGGGCGTGGTGGCGAAGCCCTTGACGCCATAGCTTCCGTCGGCGGTGGCGACAATCACCCGGCAGCCCAGCGCCCGGAATTCGGCTTCATAGAACACTTCCGATTGGGTGTTGAAGCCCAGAATCACCATCACCTGTTTGCCCATGGCAAGCAGCCGTTTGGCAAGGTGGTACAGCGGCGGGACGCCCACACCGCCGCCTAAGAGGACGGGGCTGTCCCCGGCGGGGGTGAGGTCGTAGCCGTTGCCAAGGCCGGTCAGGATGTCCAGCTTCTCTCCGGGAACCATCCGGGAGAGGATTTCCGTACCCTTGCCCACCACCTTGTAGACGATGGTGAGGGTGCTGCCGTCATAGTCGCACACGGAAATGGGACGGCGGAGGAACTTCCCTGTGATTTGAATGTTGACAAACTGCCCCGGGGCGGTAATGGCGGAGGTGTCGCCGGAAAGCACCATTTTGTAGACGCAGTCCGTCAGGGGGGTATTGGATAGGATTGTGAAAATGCTCTGTTTCATGGTCGCTCCTTCCGGGAATTTTTGGCGTTGCCTGCTCAGGCGTCAATCGTAGAAATCGTCAGCGTGGTTTCTTCCAGCACATCCAGCAGAACCCGGATGGTGTCCAGCGCGGTAAACAGCGTCACGTTATGCTCCGTGGCGATCCGGCGGATCTTCGTGCCGTCCCGGCCGCTGGAGCCGGGGTCACGGGTGTTGATGACGTAGGCAATGTGTCCCTGACGCAGCGCGTTGGGGATTTCGTCGCTGCCGTCGCTGATCTTGCCCAGAACATGGGTGCGGATGCCGTTTTCCTTCAGGAATGTGGCAGTTCCGGCGGTGGCCTCGATGTTGAAGCCCAGACGGTAGAACCGGCGGATCAGGGGCAGCGCTTCCTCCTTGTCCCGGTCGGCGATGGTGGCAAGGACGGTGCCGTAGTTCTGCAGCTTCATGCCGGAGGCCTGCAGCGCCTTGTACAGGGCACGGGTCATGGTGCGGTCATAGCCGATGGCCTCGCCGGTGGACTTCATTTCGGGAGTCAGATAGGCGTCCAGACCGCGAATTTTATTGAAGGAGAACACTGGCGCTTTGACGTACCAGCGCTCCTTTTCGGCGGGGTAGATGTCGAAGAAGCCCTGCTCCTTCAGGCTCAGACCCAGAATCACGTCGGTGGCGATGTCCGCAAGGCTGTAGCCCGTGGCCTTGCTCAGGAAGGGCACCGTGCGGGAGGAACGGGGGTTGACCTCGATGACGGACACGTTGTCCTCCGGATCCACAATGAACTGCACATTGAACAGGCCGACAATGCCGATGCCCAGACCCAGCTTCTTGGCGTATTGCAGAATGATGCCCTTGACCTTGTCGGAGATGGAGAAGGAGGGGTAGACGGAGATGGAGTCGCCGGAGTGAACGCCGGTGCGCTCCACCAGCTCCATGATGCCGGGGACGAACACGTCCGTCCCGTCGCAGATGGCGTCGATCTCCACCTCTTTGCCCCGGATAT
>ERZ824978.866-NODE-866-length-38350-cov-3.897323_pt1 | contig 38350 bp, 38 predicted proteins | sample MGYA00519860_ERZ824978 | MGnify/ENA primary metagenome ERZ824978 (study PRJEB31778, sample SAMEA3449184) | human gut metagenome | biome: human gut; feature: human-associated habitat; material: faeces | place: United Kingdom | collected 2010/2012 ... | reverse complement strand
TTTTAAGGCAAGCGATGCATCAAACAGCGCGGCATGGCCGCCCTCTGTCAGCTGCATCGCATTGCACGGTTTATCCAACAATATCCACTTGGATTTTCTCGCCGGCCTTGGTCGCGGCGGCCTTCATGACCGAGCGGATGGCCTTGGCAATCCGCCCCTGCTTTCCGATAACCTTTCCCATGTCGTCTTGAGAAACAGTAAGCTTTAAAATGATTTCATCATCTTTTCTTGTTTCTTCAACTACAACTGCATCAGGATTATCAACTAGAGCCTTAACTATATCGATAACTAGCTCTTTCATATTTTCCATCTCCTAAATCACAACAACCTCTTTGCTGATCAACTGAGTTAAGAATATGGAAAAATTGACTAACACTCTCATTTTCTGTATCTTTTGAAACAGAATTCATTTTTACAAAACTTGCTCTTATAAATCTTGATTGTGAAGATAAATCTCCTGGAAGCCCTATTGCTCCCATTCCTCTACTATATTTATCTAATTCTAAATTTTTTGCAAATTTATTTTCAGGTGATTTTGGTGATAAATTCATATAGTTGTTTAATGCAAATATTTGCTTATCAAATGGTGGATTATTTGTTAAAACTCCTACTGGATTTTTGTATATTTTTATTCCGTCTTTCATTGATTCAACTGTTATTGCCTCTGTTTTATCTGCTATAATCCAATGTAATTGTGCTAATTGTAATTGTTCATTAAATGGCTCATTTAAGAAGTTCATTTTTTCTATTAATTGTTGTACTTCTTTTACTGTTGTGCATTGACTTAAAATCCATGGAATGAATTCATATTGTGTTATGTTGTCTTTTCCTTCTTTTTTTGAGTTGTAGTGTGTGTTTCCTACAAAGTTTAGGCCTGCTATTCCTAGCCCTTTTTCGTTTATTGCATCATAGTATAGTGGGTAATTTTCTGCTACATATGCCATTCCTATTATTGCATAGTGATTTTTTATTGGTTCTTGGTCTTTGAATTTTAATTCGTAGTTTCTTGGCGTTATTGTTATTTCGTCTCCGTATGAGAATTCATAGTCTAATGTTCTTCCAAAATAGAAGTCTTTTGTTTTGTATGTTGCTGCTGTACACATAATTTTTCTCCTTTCGCTTCACTTCGTTTCGCTCATCGAAAACAAAAATTTTTTTAAAATTTTTGTTTTCAAATCTTGGGTTGGTTCGTTCATCGTCATTCTAAATTTTTTCAAATTTTGTCTAACAAATCTTGTGGTGTTTGGTTTATTATTTGATTTTTTCTGTTAGTTTTCCACTATTATATCACATTATGTGGATTGTTATAATAATTTTATTTTAAAATTTGTTCTACAAAATCGTTATCATTAAATAGTGTAATTGCTTTTGGCAATACATCTATTATGAATTTACTTCCGGTTAGCTTTTCTCCATCAACATTAAATGTAATTTCTTCATCCATCTCTAGTTCCACATGGCTTGTCCTAAATTTGTGAATTCTTCTTTTTCCTTCATGTTTTCCTTTTTTAAGCCTTAATATTAATGGAATCATTTTGATTTTTGGCATTTCTTCTGCATAATAAATATCTAGTAAACCGTCTGTTAGTGTTGATTTTGGTGCAATATTGAATCCTCCTCCATAATATGCGCCGTTACAAATACTTAAAATTGTATATTTTGTTTCTATGTTTTTTATATCTGTTTTTAATTTCATTTTTTTGTGTTTGAATTTTATAAAAGTATATATGATGCTTGCATTATAGAGCTGATTTGTTGGTATTATTGTATTTCTTAATTTATCAATATTGTTTGCCACCTCTGCATCAATTCCTGTGCAAGCTACATTTATAAAGTATTTGTTATTTATTTTTCCTATGTCTATTAGTGTTTCTTTGTTAGGTAGATTTTTTATAGTTCTGTATGTATCATTTCCTGAACCTGCTGGGATTATTCCAAGTTTGTTTTTGGTTCCTACTAAAGCCGGTAGCACAAGAGTTAACGTTCCATCTCCTCCAACAACATATATTACATATTCTTTGTCTTTATATTCTGAAGCAATGTCATATCCACTTTTTTCTTTTGTTATGTATCTAATTTCAAAATCAATGTTTCGATTTTTACAGGATGCTTCAATATTTGGTATTATTTTCTTGCTTTTGCCTCTTCCTGCACTTTCGTTTACTATAAAAATCCATTTCATATTTTCCTACTTTCTAAGTATGTTTAGTACTTCATTTCTTATATAATTATTTGCTTCTTCTACTTCCATGTGACTTATGTTTATTGGTTTTCCAAATTCAATTGATAGGCCTTTTTTGAATGGCTTGTAGTCTCCTTTTATGGCAAATGGAATTATTGGTGTGTTTGTTTTTTTTGCTATTTCGACTGCTCCATGTCTGAATTTTAATAGTTCTTGATTGGTTCTGTTTCTTGTTCCTTCTGGAAAGATTCCAACTGCTCCTCCTTGTTTTAGGATTTCTTCTGCTTCTTTTATTGCTATTGGATTGCTTTTGTTTCTGTGTATTTTTATTGTTCCTATGCTTTCAAGGATTTTTCCATGGATTCCTTTGAATAGGCTTTCTTTTGCCATGTAGTGTATTGTTCTGTTTGTGTTTGACATTACCATTATTGGGTCAAATGCGTGCTTGTGGTTTCCTACTATGATTATGGGTCCTTGTTCTGGAATGTTTTTTGTTCCTTTTGTTGTTGGGTTGTAGAGTACTTTTAGTAGTTTGCTGTATATTGCTTTTGCGATTTTGTATAGTTTTTGGTTTTCTTTCATTTTTGTTTCCTTTTTTATTTTTTTGTATTATAATATTTTAGCATAATAAATTGTTAAAATTTTCCTACTATTTTATATTGTTTGTAGCATTTATTTATGTTAATTTTATCAGTGTCAAAAAGTTTGTTACTTTTCTATTATATAAAAAACTAATGCATTTTTACATTAGTTTTTTCTTAAAATAATTGTGGATTATATCTATTATCTCTTAAAAATGAAGTGTGATCTAATAGTTTTTTGTCATATTCTTCATAATATATATTATTTTTTTTATATTTTTTTCTATATAAATTGTACATAATATATTTTCCTTTTGCAATGATAATATTCATTGTCAATTTCGTGTCAAAATAAAATTTTTTTACTATTTCCCCACATTTTTCGTACATACTAATGCTTGTTTCATCTATTATATCTTCTTTATAAATTTGCCATTCATTTATTTTACTGTATTTGTTTGTTATATTTCTTAAATACTTTGCTATCTTTTCATAATTTTTATCTATAAATTCATCTGGTATTCTTATATCTTCTCCTATCCACAATCCTTTTTTGCTTTGTTCTATTGCGAGTTTGTTAAACTTATAATGTTTTTGATTTTTATTATAATATTTTAAAAATTGTTCTAATGAGATATCTCTTTCTCTACAAATGTTTTGTAATTTTTCTTTTGTGTAATATCCTTTTGTATATTTATTAATGTATTTAAAATCTAATTTTATTAGTTTTACAATATGTTTTGTTTTTATATCTGTAACTTTTATTTCTTCTAATTTTCCCTTTTTTGCTTTGTTATATTCGTATGTTGATATTCCTAACATTCTTATTAATGTATAACTTTTTAATTGTAATTTACTTTTTAATTTAAAAAACTCTTCCGTATGTATTTTCCCTTTTGCTATTATTTTTTTGTTTTTTATTCCTTCATAATTGTTGAATTTTAGTTTTGTATATTTTTGTTTCTCTTTTTTTAATTTATATGCTGTATTATACCTTATTTCTAGTAAATATAACAAATCTTTTATTTCTATTTTTTCTTTTTTTGATATTTCTTGTATTTCATCATAACTAATTTTATTGTTTTCATGTATGTTGTATTTTTTCATAATTATTTCTAGTAGTTCACTTTTTCTATACATATTTATTTCCTTTTTGATTGTCTTTGGTTTATGTTATCATTTTTTATAATTTGTGTCAATTTTTATATTTTAGTTTTTGGTTTTTATGTTGGTATAATTGTATTTCATATTAAGTCTTACGGTTATCAGCCCGTAAGTATTGGCATTGTTGAGTTTGAAGTAATTGTGCTTGGTCTTATTAAAGTAAGGTAATCAGTGATATTAGTGATTTTTGTTCGCATTAATTTGTGTTTAAATTTAGATGTTTTTGTGGAGAGTGTGACCAATGTGTGACAAAGAACACATATTTGAAAGCCGTACTTTTATAATATAATTCATATTTTCAAGCGAAAAAACCGGTCTCTCTAAATAAAGTCCGGTGATTATATATTTGTTTTGCTATTATCTCTTTCAATTATCTTCTTTGTTTTAATTTTGTTATTATATTTGAAATTTTTGTGTTCAATGATTTTGACTGTTTTTCTTCTTCATCTTTCATTTTTTCAAATTGCAACTGCATATCAATCATTGCTTTTAAATATTCATAATAATCTTTACTTTCTTCCTCATCCAGTTCGTGTATTCCAATACTTAATATACTATATAGATTATTTAGATGTTCATGTATTCTAGGATCAAAATTTTCTTTAATAGCTTTTATTTTTGTTTCTGTTTTATTATCAATGAGTTGGAGTTTATCTTTTTCTATATAAAAATTCAATTGTTTTTCATAAACTCTTCTTAAATATGTATATGCACCTGCATAAAAATTATTTGCCATTGATAAGTCTGCATTTTTATAGTCTTCATATGCATTATATTTTTTTAATTGTTTTTTATATTTATCGAAATCAAAACCTTTTACAGATAACATTGATGGATATTGTCCTATTTTGGTTACAATTATTTTATCTCTTTGAACTCTTATAAATAGATATAATCCATATATATGTTTTGGCATATTATTACAATTTATATAGTATGAAATATAATAGTTTTTTTCAATTAAATCTTTATCCAAAATATTTTTATTAGTTTGTCCACATATATCTTCATCCTTCAAATCTATATACAACCCATCCTCACCTAAAAAAGCTATTCTTATGTAACTAACCTCTTTTGCATGTTCAGAATATTCAATTGAATATAAATTTTTACAATAATTGAATGAAAACTCTTTATTACACCACACACAATTTGTAATAATTTTTTTACTACTCGTATTTATATATTTTAAAAATCTAATTATTTCTTTTCTATCTATTTTATATATTCCTTGTGATTCTTTTTTACATAAAATATTAAATGTCTCTCTGCTATAGATTGGCATTTCATTAAAAACATAATTTAAATCTCTTATTTCTTCATCCATTTTATTACTCCTATTATTTTCAAAAAATTTTTTTACATATACTCTAACATTTTTTCAATTAAAATATCACATATATAATTTAAATTTTATATCTATTTTACTTATCTAAACTACTTCTTAATATCTTAAATGTAGCTTTCATCAGATCATATAATGCATAAAATGATAAGCTTGCTGATAGAGCTATTATAAAATTAACTATAAATTTCTTTAATGATATTATTGATATTATTTCTAAATTTATATTAGTAGTATCTTTCATTAATGGTATATCAAAATTCTTAATAAAATCTATACATATTATTGTAATTGTTAAGAAAAAAATGCATAACATGTCTTCTTCAAAACTTTTTAATAGTTTATCTAAACTTTTATTTTTATCAATATCATTGATTTTATTATTCTTCTTTAGAATTTCTGTTATTGGTGAATATATAAATGTATATGCTGTTAAACATAATCCAAGTAACGTAAAAAGAAATGGTATTATGTCTTTAGCACTTACTATAAAAGAATTATTTGTAAATGCAAATATTACACTACTTAAAATAATGCAAATTATTATAATTCTCTTTTTCACTTTATTCCTCCTTAAATTTATCCATAGTTTCTATTTTCTTCATTTCATTTTTTATAATATTTATATCTTTAATAGTTAAAGTATTGCTTAATAATTCTCTTGATACTGGTATACTTATTTTTATACTCTTACTTTTACTATTTACTCTTTTGCTTTTCCCCTGTTTATTTTTATAAATTAATTTCCATTTTCCTCCTCCTGCACTAATATATTTTATAAATGAATCTATTCCTTTTTTATTAGGTTTCAATTCACCCTTACTATTGGAAAATTTTAATGATACATTGCTTGCCCCTACATTTTTGTTAGATTCTTTTAAAAACTCTACTGCATCGTTGTCTGCATCAAATAAATTAGGAACGCATAATGAAAAATCTATCATACTAACTTTATTATCATCTTTAAAAAAATCCCAAAATTCATCTTCTTTTAATATGGGATTTATACTTATATTTGTATCTTTGATATTTATATGTTTATTCATTATATTTTGTATTACATCACTACATGTATTATAGTTTTCAAATATTGTTTCATTTGATTCTATTAAAATTTTTTGTGAATATAGTTCAATAAAAATATTAACATATGGATAGTCTTTATCCTTTTTACCTATAATTTTTTCTTCTGTCATTTCATATTTATTATATTCTCTTTGTCTAGCTAATTGACAGTGAACTATAGAATCATATTGATTTATAAAAATCAAATAATAAACTCTTTTATTAAATTTTGAATCTAATTTTGTTCTATTCTTTAATTCTTCAAAAAATTTATTAAAAATCTTATTTTTAGTTTCAGAATTGTTTTCCAATCCTAAATTAAATATTGTCATTTGGTCTGAAAAAACAATATTTCCTCTATAACTATAAAAATCAATAGAATTATTCATAAAAATATCCCCCTTGTATAAAAAAGTAACATATTTTTATCGCAAAATTTGTCGAAACTTGTAGAAAATTATAAATTTCGACAAAAAAATACAACTTGCTCAAAAGTTGTATCTAAATTAATTAAAATCTATTAATTTTTATGCCATATTTGTCCCAATCAATTTCATATTTTTCCTTTTCTGTTTTTTCATCTATCTTTAATAATATTTTCTTACCTACTATTCTACAAGCAAAATAACAAATAATAGCATCATCAGCATGAAAAGTCCTATCAAGTTCATCATTTGATAATATTACATGTTTTGATATATTATATAAATCAACAAACAATTTTAATTCATTTGTAATATTTTTTTCAAATATATTTTTATCAACTATATAATTTAATAATTTTCCTAATGGATATCTGCTAGTCTTTATCCAAATAAGTTTATAATTTCTCTTTAAATATATTTTTATTGATTCTTCAAAGTGATGTCCACAATTTTCTATTATATCTCTTGCTGTATAATTAATATTTAATATATCTATATCACTTCTGATATATTGTAAACATCTATATGTATTTCTAAATTCTGTCCCTTGAAAAGGATTGGAACGAGCTGGATTACATCCTTGACAATATCCACCTATCCCTCCAATAGATTGGTCAAATTTCCATAAATTTATTGTTTTGTATTCTTGTCCTTCTTTTTCTATTTGTTCAATTATATTTTTAATAGTATTTAATTGTTTTTCACTAAATATTACTTTTAATTTTTGTGTTTGTTCTAACATATCTATAATCCTTTCTAACTTATGATCATATTCTAACATCATTTTGACATTATTTCTTTACATATATTTTGAATATTTGTATTATGACTTCTTTGCTAATTTATAATTTTCTTTCTAAATATTGTTTTATTCCCTTTGAGAAATTCTGAGCATCATTTTGAACTTGATTTTCGTACTTTATATCAAATATATTTTCTATAACATATTCTATAGCCTCACTTAATTTTTCCTTACTGTACATAGATATGTCACCTACAAAAAATGTTTGAGCTTCTTTACTATCTCCCAACAACAAAAATTTCCATAAATCTTTGCATCTTTCTTCTGCATTATTTGCTAAATCATACATGTTATCTAACACATCATATAAATTTGATATCGTTTCATCCACTAATCCGTTTTCCGTTTTTCCTGTTTTTGACATATTAAACCATTTTTCTGGATGAAATACTTCTATGCTTTGATCAAAATTTTCTATTATAGTGCTTATTTCTCCCCAATAATTGATATAATCCATGAATTCTGCTGTTGTATTTTCTATTGCTTCTATTAGATCTTTGCTATTTTCCAAATCATATTCACTTTCTCTATATCTTGTTCCCATCAAAGCATTCAGCTCTGCTATATTTTCTTTGTCTTTTCTTGATAATGGATTCATTATTTTTCCTCCCTCTTCTGCTTTTTCTGCCCTTATTCTATCATCTTCATTAATATTGTTTACAATATCATATTTTACCTTTTTTAAGTTTTCTATTTTTTTGTAATATGTTTCTAATATGCTTTGATCAATTCCTATTTCTACCATAATTCTAATTCTTATAGCTTCTATAAGAACACTCATTATGCTTTTTATAATTGATATATTGCTATGAACTATTTGTTTTTGAGTTTTGTTTGAATGTACAAAATATCTTCTGATATCCTTTACTTTTATGGCTAATTCTTCTATCTCTTTTTCTGAAAGATTTAATATAAAATTAGTTTCTCTTAATAGTTTTTTTACAATCTCTGCGCAAGGTGCTTTACTTTGTTCTTTGTGTGTCACTAGTAAATGTAAACTATCTATTGCACTCATTAAGTTCATGTATTCACTCATCAGTATATCTTCTGTTGTTTGAAGTTTTATAAAATTTACCATTAATAGTTCGTTTTCTTCATATACTTTCATCCAATTTTTTATAATACTGCCTAGGCTACCTTCAATATCTTTATATTTTACGATGTCTTTTATTATACATCTATTTTCATAGTTACTTTTTCCATATCCAAGTATGATTTCTACATCTCTATCATAAAAATCTGTTGCTTTTATTTTTTCTACATTAATGTTGTCCCCTGTACATAATATTAAAAAGAATTGCATGCATTGCACAATACCTTGTATTGTTTTGATATACTCATTTCTTATATTTTGAATGTTTATTTCTACTTGATTGTGAATTTTCATTTTGTAGTCCATTTTTTCGATCAAGTATGGATTTCTTATTGATATGTCAAATCTTTCTGTTTTTATTTTTTTCTCTTTGAATTTTTTGATTTTTAAATATACTTCGTTGTCCTTTGATGATACTTCTGGCATTTCGATTGGCCAGTCTATCCATTTGTCTAAATTCGTGTAATATAGTGAGACTTCTTTTATTCTTATGTCTCCTTTTCTTTCATATATGTGCCCAAATATGGCCATATCTGCTGTATATTTGTACGTGCAGTATTTTAGCTCTGTGTCTTCGTTTGGGTCTTCTTTTTCTGTTTCGTCTTTGTGGATTTTGTTTGTGTATATGTCTGTTCTGTCTAGTTCTACGTCTACTAGTGTTATTTTTTCTCCTTCTGCAAATCCGTATATTATGTTTGTGTCGTATAGTTTTCCGTATGTTGTTAGACTTATTTTGTTTTCTTCTGTTATTTCTAGTTTTCCTGCTACTTTTTCTTGGTTGATTGTCCACCATATTCCTTCTTTTTGTTTCATTTTTTGCTCCTTTTTGGGGTTGGGTTTATTATTTGTTTTTTATACTATAGTTTTTTTAATTATTAAATTTTTATCTTTTATATCATATTTATCTAAATAAATAGTATATGATACTTTTAAAAGTATGTTTGAATTTAAGCATTTCTTCTTCAACTCCATTTTTTCCATTATACTGTAAATACATATATCCTTTCATATAATCGCTTCTTTCAAATTCTAAACTGTATTGAGGAATTCCACACGAAATAATTGTATCTATTCTCAAAGATGTATCATTATATATCCTTTCCGTTTTATACAATTGTTTTGTTTTTATTAACTTATTTTTTTCTTCGTCATATTTGCATTCATATATTGCAACCCAATTATATGATTTTGTTTGTGGTGTCACAATCATAATATCATTAGAATCATCAGAGCATTTAAAATCTTCTACTATTTTTATTTCTTTTGGTATATCTTTTTCATTACAGTATACATCTATAATTTCAAATTTCATATTTTTTTCAATAATTATAGATATAACTCTTCCTATGAAATATATTATAAATAATAATAACGTTGCTATTGAAGCTATGTCTCCTAACATTATGTATTTCTCCTCCTACTTTTTATATAAATTATATTTATTTTTTACTTAAAACAATTTCAAATATTCTTAATATCAAATATTGGATTGTTATAAACTATATTTTTTAATATATTGCATTCTTGATATTATTCCTTCATATATACTTTTATATATTTATCATCTTGTCGAGAAATTTCTATTTCGAATTTACATTTATATTTTTTATTTTTATAATTTTGATATTTTAATTCAAAGAAGTTCACAATAAAGGAACCGCATTCCCTCTAAAAAATTAACATCAATTGATATAATATATTTATTGCTTGTTTGAAAATTTTTTGGTTCTAAAATCTCTAACTCATTTTCACTTTCTGATTTATATATATTTAATAATCTACCATTTTCGTTCTTTATTTGAGGATATTTAATTATTGTGTTTCCTTTATTAACTAATTCAAAATAAACTTTTCTATGTTGCGTACAATTGTTTTCTATATTATCACACCTATAAAGGCATTCTTTTTCATTAGATGGTTTAATTATCAGTAATGGTTTTTCTTTTTCTTCTTTTTCATCGGTAAATCTATATATTGTAAACATAAAGCCAATTATAGTTATAATTACGCTTAATATATTTCCAAAAAATCCTAACCATGCATCATTACTAATATTTATAATTTCTTTTATATCAAATAGTCTAATCACTTTTATAAGTTCAACTATAAAAAGCAAATTTATTGTTAAATATACAATATATTTTATTACTTTTTTCATTTTTCTTCCCCCTGTCATGCTTGTCCATTTTCATTAATTTTTCTCCCAATGATTTACAATCATCTATTGAAATATGTAACTTTATATCACTTGTAACCTTTTTAATATTTTATCATCATTTTTGAAGTATTTATCTATTTTTTCTTCTTCAGAGTCTATTTTTTCCTTCTTATATTTTCTATTTTGTATTTTTCTTCTGGTACTGCTATAAATTGTTCTATTTCACGTAATTTTGCTCTTACTTTAAATTTATATAAGAAGTAGCCAAACTATTAAAATGTAATTTCTATAATTGCTGCTAAATCATCAAATGTTATGTTTTTTGGTAATCATAATTTTTCCATGTTGATAGATGAGATTCACTTATTGTTATTTTTATTTCATAATATTTTTCCATAATACTTTTCCTCTCATTTTTTTCATAATTATATCACTTCATGTGAATTATTTAAATATATTTCTTGTTGAAACTTGTTTTGTTAAGTTAGTTTTGGTCATAATTATGGTTAAGGTGTGATAATTTTGCAAAAAACACAAATATTACCTGTTGAAATATAGAATATGATTTATTTTATTATGTTTTTGATTGGTAAGGCTCATACTTATAAACTTCGGGTTATGAGATGTGCTTGAAACGTTTATGTAATTTAGTGAAATCAAGGGTTTTAGCTGATATTCCAATAAAAATTGGGGAAATGGTTTTTAGAACATTTGTGTATTTTTTTGAAATCTTTGGAGGAGTTTTTCCCCAACTTTTCCCCAAGTGGTTTGATACACATGTTCGTATAAAATTTGAATATTTACGGGAGACCTAAACTTTATTTTGGGAGGTTTTGAAAATGAATAATAAAATTACTTATAACAGAGTAGGAGATTATTTAGTTCCTAATTTGTATTTACCTAACCAACCTGAGAAACATATTGGAAAATATGGACGCTTAAGATTAAATTATTTGAAAGAACATAAAAGAGGTTTATATACTGAATTACTTATAAATGGTACTTTGAAACAACATTTAATTGAGATAGATGAAATTACTACTAGCAAAGTTAATGAGCTTATAAAACAACTTGCTGAAGCTGAACATATTGATGAGAATTTGAAAGAGCATCATCAAATGGAGTGGGTTCAAGCTATGAACAATATTAAAAATAGAGCTGAAGAAATTGTTTTTAATGAGATTTTATATGTGTAGGAGGATTTAGATATGGTTAATTTTAGAGATGTTAATGACAATGATATTTTGAAAGAATGGTTTGATTTTAGAGAAGAAACTTATTTGTGTTATGCTGATAAACAAGATAGAGAAAATGAATTTAAATTTGATTTTTTTAGAGAGAATATTTTGAAGAATATTCCTAAGCAGAATAGAACTTATGTAGAAAAACAACTTGATCTTCTTTATGATGATTTTATGAGGTATTTGACTTATATTACTGAAAAGTATTATAGAAATGGCTTTGTAGATGGTTCTCAGTTAGTTATGGGATGTTTTGAGGAATAGTACATATTTACCACATTTTCTTGCTTTGTGGTAAAATCGTAAAAGTGTGAAATTTGACTTTCTATAAGTCGCTTTTCACACTTTTTTATCTCTAGCAATTGTAATTTATTATAAAAATTTTCCTAATGCCCAACCTATAACGGCACTTAATATACAAAAAAAACAATTACTTCTTTTTGAATCGATTATTTCTTTTTCGTGTTCTTCTTTTTGCTCCTTTAGTTCTTTTTCATGTGCTTGTTGAGAACGTCGCATTTCGTCGTATATCTGTCCTATTTTGTTTTCTAATCGTTCAAGAGTTTCTATTGAAGTCATAGACTCAGAAGTTTTAATTGTAGAGGTAATTCGAGTTACCACATCCTTGCTTTCCAGAGCACAAATACTTGCATCCCCATTTCTTATATAGGCTCCTCCACCTGCAATAACTGTTGACTTTGATTTTTCAACTTGAGTGATAATTAGCTCTTTTTCCTCATACTGAACAATATAAGCACTACAAACTTCTTCAAGTTTACTTGCTAAAATAACTTTCTTTACTATCTCAAAATCATTGGTAGAAGTACCAATTACTGTTCGATCTCTTTCGTCATAGCCAAAAATTATGACTCCGCCCTCAGTATTAGCAAATGCACTAACAATTTTAGGCAAAGTATTCCTTGCACTTTTCACATTAGCTTTGAACTCAACTTTGATATTTTCACCAGCTAATAATATTGAATTTATGTTATCTTGAGTAACAATCTCCATTATATTATCTCCTTTTCTCCTTTAGTCATCAGAATTTTCTGTCATCTTCTGTACAGTAACATACTTTTCAAAATTTATTAATTTATAGACATAGACAAATTACTATTAATCGCTCACTATCCATTTGCCATTCTTTTTGCCATTTTTTCTTTCTATTAATCCTTTTTCTTGCATTTCTGCCATATAAGTTTTTACAGTTCTTAAAGATTTATTAATCTGTTTTGATATTTCTTCTTGAGTAGTTGCTGGATTAGTTTTTAATATATTTATAATTGCCTGTTCTTCTAAAGTGTAATTATTGCACTTTAAATTGTTATTTTCTGCACTTTGAATATTATCTATATGAGTGTATCTATTCTTTAATTGATTGTTAGCATTTGTTAGCAAGTTATAAAAGAATTTTTCCAAAAATGAAGTATCTTCAAATATATTTTTTTGAAAATTCTTGTAATTAGCTCTTACTAATGAATTTCTAAAATACCATGAATTATCAGCAAATACTTCATCATTAATATTAAATCCAAAAGTTCTTAAATATTTTATTATAAAAACTGCTGTTGTTCTTGTATTTCCTTCGCAAAATGGATGTACTTGCCATATATTTGATGTAAATCTACATAGATGTTTAATAGATTCATCTAAGCTTAATCCTTTATATGAAAAGTTCTTTTCTTGCTCAAAATCATATTCTAATGTTTCTTTTATTGTATCAAATGGTGCATATATTACCGTATCTCCATTTAATCCCCATTCTTTTTTGGTAAAGTTATAGTCTCTATATAATCCTGCTCCATCAAACATATCTTTAAATAATCTTTTATGAATATTTAATAATTCTGTTGGTGAAAAATTAAATGCTTTTTCGCTTAATATTTCTGTTATTCTAACCGCAACTTTATCTGCTTCTTCGTTTTCTTTTTCAAAATTTTTTCTACTACCTTGAACTCCATAATATTCATCTATTCTTGTTTTTACTTCTTCAATATCTATTGCTCCTTCAATATGTTCTTTAGCAGTTTTTATTAAGTATTTTGAAGGTTGTAATCCATCTACATCTTGCAAACCAATTGCTGTTTCCCATGTTTTAGTCTTCTCTACTCTATTGGGTTCGCCTTGTTTAATATATTCTGATAGTTCTAAATTCCAATCTTTTTTCTTATCCATTAGAAATACCTCCTACATATATATTATATCAGTTATCTGATATAATATCAATATTTAAAGTGCAATTTTTGCACTTTAAGATGTAAAAATTGCACTTTAACTTATAAATGTTGTAATTATCCTGTATTTATTTATTAAATCTTATATTAATGAATACGAAATTCATCCAGTATTACTCCCGCCTTTTCATAATTTAACTCTATTAATATTTTCAAAATTTTCTCATAAGCCTCAATTAAATCAGATTCTTTTTTTATATCATCACTAAAATTTATAAAAGCTTTAGTAATGATCCTATCTATAATTATTTTTGTATCTCCTTCAAAATTTCTTTCAAGGATTTCTTTATTAAATTTTAGAATTTCTTCTAAAGATGTCAATATTTCGGGCAATAATTCATCTATTTTTAATAAATAAATTGTTCTCATCGAATTTTCTATATCGTATTTTCCATATTCACACAACTGCTCATTCAAAAATTTTTTATCTTTATACTCATACTTTGTTTTGATTTCATATGGATTCCACTTATCAAATCTTCCTGGAGATAAATATAAACATTTGCTTAACTCTTGTTTTACATATTCCAATTTTATATCTTTAACTTTTTTCTCAATATATTTTATTTTTCTTTTAATAATTGCTCTCATGTTTTTATCGTTATAAGAATTACAATATAAAGCAATAAAACAATTTAAAATCTCTAGATAAAATTCAATAGCTTCTTTTTTAAATTCTGAAAAATCCACATCATCAAACATTATATCAATTATTTTTTCATAATCTTTATCCATATAAGCTAACTCTCTTTCAAATAACCTAATAATTTCATGTTCTTGATACATATCCAAAATATCATTTTTATATTCATTAGAATAATCATTTTTTATGTCTATGATAAGTCTTATTATCTCTTTTATTATTTTACAAAATAAATTATCATTAAAATTTTTTCCGCAGTTTGCAATACAGCATAAGCTATTTAGATCATAATTGGTAATATTAAATTCTGTTATATTTAATTTTTTCATTGAATATAAGTAGTTTTCTATTATACCAATTCTATGACTTTTATATTCCTTTTCTTTTTCTTGTTTAATATGTATATCTACACCTTTTAATTTAGGAATTTTGTTTGGAATAAATTTAAAATCATTATTTCTTTGTTTTATATACTTAGCATTAAATTTTTGATGTTCCATTTCATCTTTAGATAACTCTATAATTGTATTAAATATGCTATTTGATAATTCACTGTCTTTTCTTAAATATTTAATTATTTCCTCTTTTATAGAATTAATAATTCCATCATATCCACTTTCATTAACAAATTTTAAAACAATTATCTTAATTCTATTTTTAGTTTCTATAGGAATATCTATATATAATTGTTCAATTAAATTTGAAATTAAGGATGTCTCAAATTCAAAACTTTTGTTTTTTAATATTTGCTCTATTCCCTCGATCCAATAAATACAATAATCATTCTTCTTTTCTATTGGTACATTATCTTTATGTAATATTATTGATATCATACCTATTATTATTTTTTCAAGTCCAAGTGTTCTAATACTATCCTTATTTTTGACAGTTATAAACTCATCAATAAGGTTCACTAATAATTGAGAACAATCTTTTTTTTCTTTTAAATCTTCGTTATATTGATTTAATTTTAATATTAGGTCATTGCTTATTAATTTGTTTTCTTCGTGTCTCTCTGTTACTTTTTTTGCTTCTCCAGTAACATTTGCCTCAATACTAATTATGTTATTATCTAATTGTGTTACTTTTGCATTTCTAAAATCCATTTTCTGAATTTGAAGATATTTAGAAGCATTTTCTTCATCATTATTAACAATAGAATATAAGTAATCCAATATCTTATAGCATTTTTCTATTATTTTTGAATCTCCGTTTATTTGTATATTTTGTGCATATTGTTCTATACTAATATTACATTTTGAATCTTTTGAATACCTATTTTTTATACCAGGAATACCTGCTTTTTGAAATATTTGTTTTTTTAGCATCTCTAATTGTGGATTTGATAAATATGTTGCATATCTTGATATGTCCCATTCCACAATATCTATGCTAGATATTAAATCAAGTGCATAGCCTGGAAACTCATTTTGATAGTGCATTCCTATGGATTCTAGTACAGTTAGTAGTAAAATATTATTTGATTCTTTATATATTTTGCTTCTTATGTATTCTAAAAATTTAAGAGTATCTTTGTCGAATATATTTTTATCAATGTAATTAATCATTGCTTCTTTAATATTATAAACAATATCACTTAATAAATTATGAACATAGTGATCTTCTGTACATCCCATCCACATATTAGGATTTCCATAATATTCTCTTTGTATATTATTCTCATCTATAAAAATCAATTTTATTTTCATAAGATTTTCTGGATAATTTCGAGCATATTTTTCTACACATTCATTTACAAATTTTATTGCCCAATCTAAGCCTTTCCAAAAGTTATTTCTAAATATATTCCAAAGGAATATATTGTTTTTTACATTAGGATATAAGTGATCATAATCATCTCTTAATCCATATGGGTTATCTTCTATATAGTAAAATCTGTTATCTTCTTTTTCCTTTTTCCATATCATACTCGCCATATCACATAATTTTTCTGGAAAATTTACAGTAAGTTGAGGCCATGAATTTTTTATTATAAATTCGATAATCTTTTTAGCAATTCTCCTTTTATTTGTATCAGTTCCATTATAGTATTCTATTATTTTGCCAAAAAAAGTATTTAACCAAGCTTTACAATAATTTGAAAGCTTAAAAGTTACAATCAAACATTTATTGATTTCATCCAATATATTAAAAGTTTCCTCTTTAAAAGATTCTTCTATATAAAATTGCATAATTGTGCATATTTTTTTTGCTATACTTTCTTTTTGTTTTCTTTGTTCAATATAATCTAAGCATAATTTCACTATTTTATTTTTATTTATAATGTTCTTACAATATATATTGTTTTTTTCTACAATGCTTATTATATTTTCTCTTCCAGCTCCAACAGGAATAAGTTGAACATCGGAAAAATCTTCATAGTTTACAATTTTAGCATCATACGAATATAAATTAATTATATCAATAAATTCTAGTAATAAATCTTTCTCTAAAATTTCCATCTCATTCTCTTCAAAAAAAGAATTACTATAATTAGACTTTACAATTCCTATTTCTGTCTGCTTTTTCCATTCTTCTGATATTTCATTGTCAAATATTAAATTATATATAAATTTATCCCTATTTTCTTTAGCTAATAATTTATTTGCTATCCATATTTGATACCTTCTATATACACATCTTCCTATCTTTTCAATATTTTTATAAAAATACTGATATTTACCTTTACAATCACAATATGTATTGTCAAAAAAATTTTCAAAACAAATATCTTCATAAATATCGTATTTTAATCTAATTCCCTCATTATTATAAGTAATAATTCCTTCAGTTTCTAAAACATTTAAAATTCTTGAATCAATATCTGTTTCTTTTATTCCTAATGTGAATTTCTGTGCTCTGTCAAAAACAATTTTATTTATCGCATCTTCAATATCTTTTAGGTTGATTTTATATTTATTTTCATTATTCTTTAAACAAATTATATTATTCCATATATACTCTCTAAATTTATTAATATCCGTTATATTATCGATATCTACACTATTTTTTATCATTATGTTTATATAAAATGGTGTTTTTAATAAACTTTCATATTTTTTATCTTGAGACATTTTCTTAATTAATGGATACTGTTTTTCTAAATCTTTTAATTCACATTCACTAATTTCATTAACATCGTAATCAACTATATTATATTTTGATTCTATTTTTATAAAAGCATTTTTATCGCTTGTCCTACACGATGTTATTATATATGCATTTTCATATTTTTGTACAACATTGTATAATGATTCTAACAAATCAAATTTTGTTTTAGAAGCATCGGCAATAAATTCTAAAGCATCAATGAAAAAAATAATTTTTTTACCATTAAGACATTCCAGGATTCTCCTAATATCTAAATTCCAGATTTTTTCTAAATGAGTTTCTTCTAAAAATCTTTCTGCACGTGCATATAAGACCATATTTTCGTCTTCAATAAACTTTTTACAAATTACAGTTTTACCAACACCTTCTCTTCCTTGAACAGAAATAAACTTAGCATTGTCTTTTCTCATTTTTTCTATCAATTCGTGTCTATCTATTACATACTCATCATTAATTTTTGTTTCTATATTACTAATTCCTATATTTTTACTATTATCTAAAGCATCTTCTAATTTTCTTGCCCACTCATTAAAACTTTCAAATTCAATTTTTATTAAACTATATAATTTTTCTTGGAATATTAAGTCATTTTGTGCTTTATTTATAATATCTTGTGTCGTAATTAAATTATTTTCTTTTATAAATGATATATTCCCAATTTGATTTGCACCAGTATAATCCTTAATATTTTTTATACTATCATTTTGTAATACAAAAAAATATACACTATTAATCTTTGCAAATCGATTCTTCTTATCGTCTCTTATATTTTCTAAAGTCTTTTTTATTTTTTGGTGTACATCACTTACTGTACTTACTTGGACTAAAATTTTTTCATCATCTGAAATTAAATCAAAATATGGAAAATTGCAGGTACTCTCATTTAAGTTGTGAAAATTCACTCCATAATATAATTTGCAAATTTCTTCGGCAAACAATTCAAACATTTTTGCAGAATCTAACAATCCCATCTTATTTGCCATTTCTATTTTTTGTTTATAAGCAGACATGTAATCTATAATAAATTCCATTCTATCAGCAGAATACATCATATTTTATGCTCCTTCTTCATCTTTCACATTATTGTTTAATTTTTCATACTAATTTCATCTATAATCCTATCTAAATTTAACTATTCTTTATTTATACCTTTGCATTTTACATCCGAATATAATTTTCCATATTTTATAACTTTATTACAATTTCTTATTTATATTTATTTTCATACTTTATTTAAAACTTTTTATTCATAATAATATATGTAAATGACATTAATATAAAAAGTATGAATATTATTAATGCTCTATAAATACACTTATAACTTGTATTCATATAATTATTTCTTTTGATATTTTGTAATATATTAAATTCTATATTGTTACTTATTTGTTTTTTACTTTCATCTGGCTTATTTATAGCGATTTGATTTATTTCACTAATACTATATAAAGCTAATATTCCCGCTAAAGCCATATATATCAGAACAATAATGCCAAAAGCAAAAGCTATATAATATATGTATATATTGTTATTTAAATATTCTTGAATAAATTTAACAAAATTAAATGATAGTGTTGTTGATATTGTAATAGCTATTAAAATTGACTTAACCTTATCTTCTAATTCTTTTTTTACATTTATTAAAAATTCATTATATTTTTTTAATTCATCTTTATTAGCTTTCTTATAATTTTTAATTGTTCTTTCTTGCATTGCATACTGATCTAAATCAAGCCTTTTTTCCTTTTCTTTTATTAATTTATTGGTTTTATACAAATCATATAATAAAAACATTTCTATTATTTCACATCCTTCATTAATAAATAATCGCAAATTGCTTCATCTATTCTACAATTACTTTTTTCATTTAGCCAAGCCCATTCACCCGTTGGATTTATCTCGATAAAATAGTACTTTCCATTACTTTCTATTAAATCAATCCCAGCAAATTCCAATTTAAATGTTTCAAGTATTTTTACACATTTTTCCTCAATTTCTTTTGGTAACTTCATTGCATTATATTCTATATTTTCTTTTTCTAATCTCCAATCTCCCTTTATACCAATGCTATTTTTTTCTATTCTCACTGGAATTATCTTACTTCCTATAACTGTAACTCTTATATCAGTTTTGTTATCAATATATTTTTGAAAAATAATTGGTGCAATATCTAATCTTGACCTTTTTAATTCTTTACCTGATATTATATTTGTATATGCAAATAACTCTTTGTTATCATGTTTTAATAGCACTGTATCTAATGATTTTACAACATATTGTTCATCATCTTTAATATTTAAATAATTTAAAGAATTCACTAATAATGTATAAGGAATATCAAACCCTATTTCCTTAGCTTTTTTTAGTTGTAATAATTTATCTTCTGCTTTAAATGTAGAATTAGGATTGTTTATCCATCTACAATTTTCAAAAATTGAAAGATTTCTTATGAATGACATCCATTGTGAACGATATAGTTGATTTTCTATGTCTAAAGTTTCATTAGAATTTTCTCTTAAAAATGCAGGCGCTCTATAATAAATTGAAATCAAACTTCTATCTGAAATAATATATTCTTCCCCGTTTATCTCAACTAACATACTTGTACTTTCTATATCAATTTTTATTTTATATTTATTAAACATATCTCTATTCAATCTTATGTATTTCACATTCCTTTTATTTAATTCAATACATATTAAATCTGTTGTAAAATCCATTAAATTTGAAATAATAAGTACTTCTATTTCTTTATTCACCTTTTTGATCCTCTCCTGTTTCAACATCACATTTTTTTGAAGTTGGTTTTGAAAAATTACCATCTTCCATACAGGGTATTCCTTCTTTTGTAACCCAAAATCCCTTGATGTCATTAAACAAATACCCTTTCATTTTTATTTTGTTTTTTGTCAATTCATATGTATAAGCCTTTTCTTCTAAAATATGTTTTTTCATAGCAGCTCCTTTCTTTTACTATATATTAACTAGTAATTCTTTTTTATTGTATAAATCTACTATTTCATTAATTAGATTAGATAATTATACCTTTCGTAACTGAACTATAATATTGTCTTCTTCTAAATTTTAAAATCATAAAAATGAAACAATTCTATTTTACAATTTTATTTCTATATTTATATAGTAACATCTTTAAATTGCAAAATTTGTCAAAACTTGTCTTTTATTATCAAAAAAGCAAAATAATTGTGCAATTTTATTATCTTTATATTATTTTGCTTTTCTTTTGTTATTCACATATTAATATCAATTATCGGCTTTAACTTCTGTTCCATCATCTAAAATTTTAACTATTTTGCTAAAATCTTTCTCGCCTATATGAGCATAATAACTTCCACTGTCAATATAACAAGATTCACATTTACAAGATACTAAATCATGTACACTTTTTGATTCAATTATATCTTCACAAATTAAGCACTTAATTTCCATAATCAAATTCCTTATCTATATATTTTTTATTCATATCTATATTCTTCACTATCTTCTGCAACCATTAAATCAGTATAATTTTCATCTTCATCAATAGGATAAACTATGCCTTCATTTTGATTTAATCTCTTCTTTAAATAATCTGATAATTTTTTATCTGTACAATAAATATAACAACCTTTTTGTCCTCTAGTCATCAAAGTCCTATAAGTATTTTTTATTATTTCATCAGCAACTTTCATAGCATTATCAAAATCTTTCTGGGCCATTTTATATATTCCCTTTATTGATTGGTCAGTTTTTGCTCTTTCTGTAACATCTGTAACTATTTTATTATCCTCATATCTTAAATCATTACCTATAATTACACCTACATAGTCAAATTCTAGTCCTTGACAAGTATGTATACATCCTACTTCATTTACTGAATTAGGATCAATTGCCCATGTTTGACTATTACCTAAATTCCAACTCATTGCAAAATTATATTCAGGAATTGTTATATCGAATACGTCTGATTTATTTTTTCCATCTTTTATCCAATTCCAGCAATACCCTGCAAGTAATCTAGCTTTATTATTGATTTTATTTTTTTCAAAAATTATATCTCTTACTTCATTAGGATCATCACATATCTTAATATCATAATCCAAATCAAATCCCTCATTATTAGCTGTTTTTCTAATATCTAGCACATCATCTAACCATGCAATATATCCATCTGATCCATTACATCTAAATTGTGATTCTAATTCCATTACTTCTGATTCTGCATTTGCTTGTCCAATATACTTTTGTATTTCTTCAACACTTCCAATATCTTTTAAAGTTACTCTTTGAGATTCATCTATAAAAAATATTGAAAATTTAGAAGCTTTTATAATTTCTTTTATTTGATTTTCTCCTAAATTTTGAAACATTCCTGATTTTGCATTTAATCTATGTGCTTCATCAACAATTAATACATCAAATTCATTTTCAGATGATTCAACAAAAGAACCTGATCCTTTAAATAAATTATTTATTCTTGTTTTTCTAAAATCTCCACTCAATTTTGTTGCATATACATTTCTTGGTGCTGCATTCTTTGTTACATATGAGCAAACCATATTTTCATTTGTTAATTTTACTAACAAGTTAATCGCTAATACTGATTTTCCTGTACCTGGTCCCCCTTTAACAATTAATACTCTTTTATTTCCGTCTCTATATGATTTTCTAGCCATATCTAGTGCTGTTTCATATACAAGTTTTTGATCATCTATCATTACAAATTCTTCATTACCTTTCAACATACTTGATAGGGCATCTTGTAATGATTTAGATGGTCTAATTTTTCCATTCTCAATCATATATAAAGTTTCTTTGTCATCACCATATTTAATATACTTATTTATAAAATCTCTTAACTTTTCAACATCACCCTTTATAAATGCTGGTGCTTTTTCTAAATAAGTTTTATAATCATCGGATAACAAAGTTGGTGGTGTAACTGCTAAATAATTATGCAAATATGCACATGGATGTAAGTCAATTTGTCTATCTTGTACAGTTTCGTTGTAGTCTTCTATTGTTGTTGCATATGACCATGCTTGATATGATGGATGTGCTACTTCTCTTAATGCATGTCCAGTAACTGCTTTTACAATTCCGTCTTTTCCACTTACAATATCTGCCTCAGTCCATTGCTTTAATTCAACTATAATAGCAGTATTTTTTAATTTTCCATCTTTCCCTGTTATTATAAAATCCACTCTTTTTGATGTATTAGGTATTTTGAACTCAATTGCTATTCCTACATTTCCAGGAATATTATTGTCTATTAAAACCTTCATCATATATTGCATAGAGTTATTCCAGGCATTTCTTTCAGATTTAGATGTATGATATCCCATTTTTTCATAAAATTTTCTATCTATGTTTTCTTCAATCCTATCTTGTACAACATCTTCCACAAATAGTTGCTTTGTCGCTTCATATACTATCATAATAATTGCCCCCATTAATTATTATATCTTATAACTTATTATATTTTGTGCTAACACCTTTTGACTTTTCAATTGGATATTTTCTTTCAGATATTTTCATTTTTTCTAAAACTATTTGTTTAGGATCTACCCCAATTTGGTGGCATAAAAGAATACAATAATTCATAACATCTGCAATTTCGTATTTTAATTCATCTTTATTATAATTGTTATTCCACTGAAAACATTCTAAAAGCTCACCTGCTTCTATAGAAATTGACTTTGCTAAATTCTCTGGTGTATTAAATTGTAACCAATCTCTATCTTTTGCAAATTTTACGATTTCTTCTTCTAATTCTTTCATTTTGTGCCTCCTAATACAAACTATACTTATTCTATTATATTTTATATCACACAATCCAATTTTTAACAATAAAATTCCAATATTTTAAGCTATTTTGTCGAAAAAGTTTTTTATAATTTCTAATATTTTTTTCACCACTTATTTTGTAACTCATTAATCACATTCCATATCTTTCCTATTTCCTGTTTCTCCTCACTTAAATCAACAGTATAAATCCTTCCACTATTCGCCAAATACGTTAATTGATTTATATTATTTCCTATTCTTCTAAGTTCTGTTACTACTTCATTTAATCCATCAACTATCACTATACCTTTATCCAAACCTTGTTCAATCAAATACCCTGATAAACTTAGTTTAGCAATTTTGCTTTTTTCAATCAATTTTTTCTTCTCTTTTTCATTAGCTCTAATTGTTATAATTTTATCCTTCTTCAATTTATCATCTCCATTTCATAAAAGGGTTTGGGACTTTCCTAACTATCAAGAACCCTTTGTGTACACAAGGGGGAATCTTGCTAAAAATATTTCTCTTATTTTAGTTCTTTTTACTCCAAAACAATGTAAAAAGAAAAGTGATATTTTTATCTGCCACTAATCATTTCACATCTAAAATAATTTAGCTTGTACTCCAGTTATATCAACCATTTCAGAGTGATTCCCTAATTAGGGAATCGCTCATTCTATGGTCATCATCCTTAATTTCAATACCACCACACATTTCATATAATCTTGAAATTATTGAATCAACAATACTATAATTTTTATTTATGCATAATCTTTCTCTTAATTGATTTCTGTTATAATTTGTGGTTATAACAATTGGCAAATAATTATTATATCTATTATTCACTATCAAAAATAATTTTTCTAATACCCATTCTGTTGGCTTTTCTTTTCCTAAATCATCAATTACTAAAAGATCAACACTAGAATATAAATTCAAATAATCCTTATCAGAAACTTCTGAATCGCTATATGAATCTCTAATAAAATCTAACAATTGTATTAAAGTTCCAAATATTACTGATTTTCCGTTCTTAATAATCTCATTTGCAATGCATGATGCTAAATAAGTTTTACCCACACCATAAGCTCCTGTTATAAAAAGTCCTTTATTAGTTGTTCCTTTTATCAATTTATCTACATATTTTTTAACATTTTCATAAGCATTTTTATTCTTATTTGTTATTTTATAATTTTCAAATGTGCTATTTAATTGACGTTTTCCTAAATTATTATTTTTAAATAATTTGTTTATTTTACTTAAATTGATTTTTCTTATTTTGTCTTTTTCAATGTATTCATCATATTGTTGCCAAATTTTACTAGCTTCATTACAAGTACATCTTTCGTATGCAGTTGCTATATCTTTATAAACAATATTGACATATAGTGCAGTATAATCATTTATATTTAATAACTTTCCACAAAATTTGCACTGTTTGTGCATTTTATTATCAGTATCTAAAACTATGTCAGAAATCAATTGTTTTGAATCCACTACCATTTTCACCTGCCTTTATATCATCTTCTAATCTATTATTTTCTATTTTATTCTTTTCTACTATATTCTCTTCTTCCACGTTACTTGACGTTTGTGTAACGTTACTTTCTTCTTTTTTCTTATCTCTAAATCTTTTTTGTCTTGCTCTATTTTGTTCTAAAATTTTCTCATATTTATCAATACTTTGATACTTATACCAGTTTTTAATTATATATGTATTTTCCTGATATATTAGCATCTCTAAATGGATTAATTTGTTCAATATATTTTCCATTTTTGCATCCGTTTTGTGAATGATTGTTGCAAGTTCATGCACGGTCATTGGATTATTTTCTGAAATCATTAACTTTCCTTCTTGCATACATTGTCCTGCTATTGTTAATAATTGAATCCATACTCTAAAAAATGTGTCCCCATCACGTTCTTTGAGTAATATTTTGATTTTTGGATTTGCAAATATATCTGTAAACACTTTAATCCATTGCATGTTTTCCCTCCCCTACTTTTTTAATGATTCTTGTTCTTTATTGTTTAAGTATTCATCTAGTGCTTGTACTCTAAATAATACTCTTCCACCAACTCTTGCACATGGTATTTGTTTTCTTCTTACTAATTGGTTTACTAACTAATATGATATTCCTAAATACTCTGCTGTTTCTTTCATTGTTAGTGTTTTTCGTTCTACCTTTGGTAATTCTGGCATATAATCACCTCTCTTTTTATTAAATTCTTTATGCAAAAATATGTATAAATATTAAATTTTATATATTCTTGCATTTACATTTGTATAATTTAGTTAACTAATTATTATTTATTATTTTAGATGTTTTATTTGCTCTAAGAAACCGTACAGATAATAATTCTAAAATTTTTTTCTATTGTATGGCTATTTCTTTATTTTTAAAAAATTTATTATTTTTGTCACATTTTCTATTTTTATTTCGCCTATTTATATAGAAGGATCAATAATTTAAAATTTTTTTAATTTTTTTTACAATTTTGGTCAGGTTTTTCACTTTTTTTTCGCCTATGTGTATAGAAGGATTAAATCTTAAAAATTTTTTGTACTTTTACTAAGATTTTTCGGTCTTTCTTCGCCTATTATGTATGAAAGCATAAAAAATTAATTTTTAAAAAGTTTTTGGGAATTTTAATACTTTCATTTCGCCTTTTATATAGAAAGGTTATAAATTTAATACAAGTTCAAGGAGGAAAATTATGAATTATGAATTAGAAATAGCATTTGACTTCAAAAATTCAAAAGAGTATTTTGTAAGATACGAGCCAATAGAACTAACAGACTCAGAGAAAATACCAGAAAAACTAAAGAATAAAAAATTATATGTTTTTGAAAAAGTTAAACCTAAAGCAAAAAATATCGGAACATTTCTGCTTGAATTTCTAAATTTAGATTTTACAAACGCTTTACATTTGAACTATTTTTTAGTGCATTATTTTCTTGTTAATTTCATTGCTAGTAAAAAGAATTATCTAAATTTTGAATATTATAAAAGTATTGATTTAACATCTGAAATTATGGATAATCCAAAAATAATATTAACAGAAGATGAATTTATTGATTATGCTGAAGGGACGAAATTGCTTTATTTTAGTTTTATTGACTCTGCTCAATTTGTTTTTAGGAATATCGCAGAAAAAATATATTTCAAGACATTATTTGAATCATCTACTAAAGAAGATTCAGATTATGAAAGTCTAAAGATTTTAAAAGATAATGAAACATATGAATCAATTTTAGATAATATATCTGAAAATTTTAAAGATATAAAAATGAACTTTGACTTAGATTCTTTCTTTTTAGGTTCTAATAATAATAAGTCAAAAGATAATATTAGGTATTACTATTCTTCTAATGACTTTACTTGTCTTTTGTTTATTTGTATGAAGGAATTTATGAATTATAAAAATAGTTTTAGGATTATAAAATGTAAAAATTGTAATCACTATTTTATTCCTAAAACTGCACATAAAACATTGTATTGTGATAATATTTTTAAAAGTGGTCTAACTTGTAAGGAATTTGCTGATAAGGTTTCTTCTAATAGAACATATGCTAATGATCCTATTTGTAAAAAGTATAGGAATAGATATAAAAATTTGAGTAAACAAACTTCTATTAGTAATAATCCTGAGGTATTAGCTCTTTATGAAAGATATAAAGTTGATGGTGCTGTGATGCTTGATAAATATAAACATGATGAAATTAGTGGTAGTGATTTTGAGAAGTGGATTGATGGGATGAAAATAAGAAAGTAAGAAAATGAATAGAGTTTAAAGTGCAATTTTTGCACTTTAAGCTTGTGTGAATTGCATTTTATTATCCCATATCCAACTCGTAACCCATATCTAACTTTTGTATTTCTTATAATTTCATTTGTTCTAAATTTACTAATTCATTTTTCCTAAAAGTCATTTTCAATAAGCATGGAGAATTTATAGCCAACTCCTTTTCCTTGTATTCAAGATTTAATCTTTCGTTTACTTTGCAAAAACTTAACAAATAGAATTTTATTGTTCCACCATGACTTATAACAGCTATTCTCTTTCCTTCATATTTCTCAAGTATTTCATTAAAAAATTCATTCATCCTTTTATTAGTATCATTTGCGCTTTCACCATCGCGAGTTTTAAATTCTGGAAAGGCTAATTGTTCACGAGATGGATCTCTGGTTTCTTTATTATTCATAAATTTTGCTAAATCATCCATATTTCCAAGTTTTCTTTCACTCAATCTTTTATCTATGTTATATTGTAAATTGTTCTTATATGCTATATATTTTGGAGTAGCTTTTGCTCTTGTATAGTTGCTTGTCCAAATAACATCAAGATTTTGTAATTCTGTATTTTCGCTTAATTTCTTAGATTGTTCTTCTCCTTTTATAGACAATATTTCTTTTTCATTAATCATTTGAGAATTTTCATTTGTGTTTCTAATCCCATTTTCCTCAACTGTTTCAGCATGTCTAATTAAATAAATAACGGTATCATTCATTTTAAATAGCTTTCTCCTCTTTTTTATATTATATATTTTTTTATTTGCAAAATATTACTAAAGTTCAAATTTGTATAAAGTTTCACCTGTTTTTAATTTTTTTATAAAAATTGCTCCAAACTTTTCATAATAATTTTTTAAGTCTGTTTTTAGATATATTGTTGTAAATCCTCTATTTTTTGCCTCTTTTAATATGGCATCATTTAATATTCTAGAATATCCTTTTTTTCTATATTCTTTTTTTACATACATTGTAGCATACCACGGCTTTAGTTCTTTTTCTTCTTCACAATCTTTTGGAAATATAGATATAAATCCTATCAACTTATTATTATCTACTAAAATTAACTTGCAAAAAAATTCATCATTAAATGCATTATAAATTTTTCTTTTTTTCTTTCTATTCTACATTTTCTATTTTCTTCTTTATTGTCTGCCCATTCATCATATTCTAATTTTGCAACTTCATCTAAATATTCTAATTTATTTTTTAAATTATATATTTGCATATTTTTTCTCCATATTACGTATATAATTATCAGCCTCATCTCTAGATTTAAAAATAAATATACTATGATTAATTTTATATTTATCCAATAACTTATAAATTTGTGGCAACTTTTCATTAGTAAAATTAATAATGCATTGTTTAAAATTTTCATCTAGTTTCTCTTCTACCCAAGGCAAATCGTCTCTTTTTTGGCCGATTCGTGATTTTGCACCTTCAAGGCAAACTTGAGTTGGAAAATCCAACAAAAATATAGTATCACATTCATTCATTCTTAATTCTAATGTTTTTTGATAATTTCCATCTATAATCCATTTATCCGTTTTAAAAATTTCTTTTAACTTTTCTTCCAGCTCTTCTTTTGTAATATGTGTACCATCTTTTTTATGATATAGCATATCTATGTGATATAATGGTAATTTAGTAATATTTTTTAACTTTTTAGAAAATGAACTTTTTCCGGCACCAGGACTTCCAATAACAATTATTTTTTCCATTTTTTTCTCCTTCATTTACTATTTATATTTAACATTATAACATATTTTTTAATTTAATCTATATTTCCCCTACATTTTCCGATTTTCCTACTCATATCCCCTGTCGAGTTTTGTTTTCCAATCCAAAAATGTTACAATAAAAACATAGTAATACAAACAATTACTAAAAACAACAGAAAGGAGGCAAAAAAGTGACAGGTAGTATTGAAAAGCGAGGAAAAAACAGCTACAGGCTAGTAGTATTCAAAGGATACGACCTAGATGGCAGACCAATAAGGCATCAAAAAACAATACACTGCAAGAAAAAATCAGAAGCACAGATAGAACTTGCAAAATTTCTAACAGAAGTAGAAAGTGGACTAATAGTAGACGGAAACATCCCAACATTTGCACAATATGTGGAAATATGGACAAAGGATTATGCTTTAAAAGAACTAGCACCATCAACTTATTATAGATACAAACGTATGTTAGAAACAAGAATCACTCCATATTTTGGACATTATAAGCTAAATAAAATCAAACCAACAGACATTATGAGATTTTATGATTTACTTGAAGAAGATACTCAAATTATTAGAAGAAAAAACAACAATGGAAAGAAAACAAGAAAGCCATTATCTCAAAAGACAATATTAGAACATCATCGTTTGCTATCAGCAATGCTTCATAAAGCAGTATATTGGCAACTTATTGTAAGCAATCCTGCTGAACGTGTTCAACCACCGAAAACATCTAAGCCATTAAGACGTCATTATGATGAAAATCAAACTAAAATTCTTGTTGATAATTTGCAAAAGTTAAAAGGCAATCAAATTAAATATCGTACTGCAATTTTACTTGATATTTTTACTGGAGCAAGGCTTGGTGAACTTGTTGGGCTTGAATGGAGTGATATTGATTTAAAAAATGGTATTATTAATATTAATAAGTCTAGTCAATATCTTTCTGAAAAAGGAGTTTTTACTAAGGCACCTAAAACAGAAAGTTCAATAAGAGATGTTGCAATACCTGATTTTATCGTTTCTTTACTTGAAGAATATAAGTTATGGTATGATGAACAAAAAACGATTGTAGGCGATTTCTGGCACGAATCTAATAGGCTATTTGTTCAAGATGATGGTAAACCTATTCATTCATCTACAATTAGTAAATGGTTTGAAAAGTTTGTTAAAAATATTGTATTGCCTGTAATTAATTTTCATGGTTTAAGACATACAAATGCAACTCTTCTTATTTCTCAACAAGTTGATGTTGCAACAGTATCTGCAAGGCTTGGTCATTCACAAATTACTACTACATACAATTTCTATGTTCACCCACTAAAATCTCATGATAGGACTGCTGGAAATGTATTAGAGAATTTGTTAATTTCAAGCAAAGCAAATTAGAAATTCAATATTATCTAAAAATCTTTTTTGTGACTCTCATATTTATATTTTTTTGATTTACTTTGTTGCAAAAATAACTTTAAGAATTTTTGTAAAATGAGCTTTTCTTAGATGTTCTATGTCAATTTAGAAGTTGATCCCCAATTTCTCCCCAATTTGACATAATAGTGCTATTTTTAAGCATTATAGCAACCAATTTTTAGACAGCAAAAAATCGCCACAACCACTCAAGCTGTAACGATTAAATTAAAATTATAAGATAAAATTATTTCAAACTAACCTTAGAGTTATGAGCGAGGTTTGACCAGTTTTTGTAATTTTGTGAAAATTAGAGTTTTTGTTGGTATTTCGGTATTTACAAAAGTTTTGTTTTATAGAACATTTGTGTCTTTTTAGGGCGTTTTTTGAGGTTATTTTACCCAATTTTTACCCAATGGGTATGGTACGTTTGTTCTTACAAAATTGGCTCTTGTAAGAGATATTTTTATTAAGAAAATTTTTAATTTTTAGGAGGATTTAGATTATGAATAATTTAAGAGAAGTTAATGATGATATTTTGAAGGATTGGTTAGAATTTAGAGAGGAGACTTTGTGTTGCACTTTAAGTGCTGAGGATAAAAAGCATTTTGTTTATTTTGATGAGATTTCTGATAGGATTTTGAAAAATGTTCCAGATCAGAATAAAAAGTATGTTAAGAAACAACTTAATCTTCTTGATGAGAATTTTATGGATTATATTTTCTATTGGAATGAGAAGTATTATAGGAATGGTTTTTGTGATGGTGTGCAGCTGATTTGTGGTAGTTTTGATAATTAATTAAATATATTTTCCAAAGTTTTTTCAAAATTTTGAAAAAACTTTGGATTTTTATGTACTTTTTTCATTTTTTAAAAAAATATCAAAGTAATTGTACAACAAAAGGCGAGTTGATTCTCGCCTTTATTAATATTATTTATATTGCTTTGATTTATCTTTTTGAATATTAATATCATTAATTTTTTTTAAAATTAATTGACAATAATTCTTTTGTTTTGAATTGACTCTGAAGTAGTTAAGTAGATTTTTAGATAAATTTTTAAAAACATTTAACATTCCCTCTGAAAATTGATATTCTAAATTTAGTTGATTATATATATCCTCTAAAACATTCTCGTCACTTATTTTTTCTAATATTTTTTTTGCATATTCATAAGCATTTATTCCATTATATAATTTATACCATGTTAGCTTGTCTTCTAGTTGATTTGGATTACATAGTAATTTATAAACATTACTTTCTTCATCCTTATTTATTACACTATCAAATAGGTCCAAATTATAAAGAATTTTTTCTATAAAGCTAATCTTCTTATTGTCTTTCTCTATGCTATTAAATAAAAATATCAAGTTATTATATGGAAGATAGCTTGCTGTAAACATTCCTAATAAATTATAGCATATAAGAATCAATTCTTTTGCTGTTTTTTCAATATTGTCAAATTCCATAATACCTTCGTGCGCAATTGTATTCCTTATAGTAGGGAAATCAAATTTAAAATATGGCAATAGAATATTTCCATAGTAATTATCTTCTAATACTGCAATTTTATTTTTCAAGGATGATTTTCTTTTAGCTTTCTTATTTTCATTCATTTCAACAAATCTAGTATAATCAAAAAATAATCCTTCCATTTGAATTGAAATTAAATTTATAACCATTTCCCAATTCTTACTTTCATAGAATGATACTATCTGTTTAAAAATATTTAATCTTTTATTTAATATATAATTTTCATTAACTATTTTTTCAATATTTATTAATACTTTAAAAGTATCTATAATCATTGTCAATTTATTAATATATTCATTTTTATCCTTTAGTTTCAAGCTCTCTAACTCTTTATATTCATCATTTTTTAAATATTGCAACATTGCTAATATAGTACTATCATTTTTTGGATTATAATAAATTTTGTATATAGCATAATCATATTGTTTTCTATAAGGAAAATTATAAGTTTTCCCATATAAATATAAATCACTACAATATAATTTTAGTGTTTTTAGAAATTGTTTTTCTTTAAATTCTATAATTTCATCCAACATTAAATGATTCTTTTCTAAATAATACTTTTTCTTTTCTTCATTTTGAATTATATTATTTGCTTGTTTTATATTCTCATAAATTTCTTTAATATCATTATCAAACATTTTTTCAACAAAGAAATATGCTTCAAGAATATTCTGACTAAATAATTGCGTGCTGGATTCTTGTGTTTGTTTTATAATTCTCTTTCTCTTAAAAAATGAAAATTCACTATTTAAAATTTCATTTATTTGCTTAGTGCTGTAATCAATTTGATTGTCAAATAATTTCTTAAAAATTAAATTCAATATTTTTATATCATATTCATTTGTTATTTCTATATTTTCCATATTTACCTCTAGTTTTTTATTTATAAATTAAAAATACATCTTATTAATTGGTTTTATATAGTAAAGGTTGATTGCCATTCTTCTTCTTTGTAATTTTTTGTCTCGAACTCGCTAATATTATCATTTGCCAAAACATCACTTCTCCAAGATTTATATTTCTTATCTTGTGATTTTTCCGAATAGATTGTCCATCCCATTTTTAAATTCTTTTTCTTTAAATATTCGACAAAGTAATCATGTCTAATCCAAAGTCCTGTTCCCATATCCATGATACTGCTATCAAAACAAATTAAATCTGTTTCATTATACCATTTTCCCTCCGACTTTTGCTTTAAATCAAATTCTTCTATTACCCATTTAGCTGGTAACAATATTTTTATTGAATTTTCTATTGATTCATCTTGATATTTTTCCCATATATATTCTTGATAACATATTTTATATCCATTATTGATATCAAAATATTCGTTATTATATGAGTTTTCAGTCAAATATTTTTTTGAAAAAGGTATATCAAACAATTCAATATTATAGAATTCAACATATGTGCCTTGTGAAAACTTATGAAAATTACTTTTTAATAATTCATCTTCATTTTTATATACATATGCAGTTTGTGATATAGTAAATGCTTTTCTATTTATCATATTTGAAGATATTTTTCTGTTTTCTAATGAATATAAATTGAACAAAGATATATATTTTTCTCCCCAAAAATCTTTCACTAGAAATTTCTCATATTTTTCTTCTTCAAACTTAAATTTATTTTCTTCTAAGTATCCAGTCTCATCATTCTGTTTTAATATAAAGTTAGTAGTATCTGTATACAATACATGTGGATATTCTTCTTCTAAATCATACTCTGCATATTCAACTTTTGATTTAATGTTTGTTTGTATATGATTTTTATCATAATATTTTCTTTTTTGAAAATCTATTATAGTATCGCTATATACGTCATATTGTGGTATATAATTATCATAAAGTTTTGATAGTACTTCAAAAGTAGCTATCCATTGATATTTTTTTCCTATTCTTTCCACATAGTTTTCACTTCTTGTTTGATACATTTTTACACTTCTATCATATTCTCCAAATAGTGTATAATCATACCCATATTCAAATGCTCGTTTTGTAGCTATATTTGCAAGTAATTGAATATCATCAAAATTGTATGCAAATGGTTGTAACATAGGTTGTAATATATATCTACCAAAGTCCCCATATCCACATGTTCCTCTGCCATATTCCGTAACCATAGACCTAATAATTTCAGTATTTGCGAATTTTCTTGGGTCTTTTGAACATTCATCTATATTAAAAGAATACATTTTATCAATTTCTTCATTTGTAGGTAGTTCTTGATACCAATCGCCTTTTTTTTCTTTATCTATTTCATCATATAAATTAATATTATTATTAATTTTCAAAAATCGAAACAATTTTCTAGCATAGATTTTTATTGCAATATTGTCTAGAGTATGTTCATTTCTATATATAAGAGTGTAAATGCTATTTGCTAACTCATTTAAATCATTATCTCTTTCACTCCTAATTATAGCTCCATAAATAGCAGCAATAATTCTTTCTAAAATATATAAATCCTTTACATTTTGAAATATTTCAACTATTTTTTTTGAAATATTATTTTTATTTATTAGCATTCTTACTAAAGCTTTTGTCGATTTATCTCTTAATTCTTTATTAGTAGATGATAAAAACCAAGATAACATTATAGCTATTAAATATATTGTTTCTTCATCCAAATATTCATTTCCATATGTTATACAATAATTTATAATATTATCTATTGTAGTCTTATTAAAATTATCATAATAGTTTTCTATTATAGTTGTCCACCTATAATCTAATTCAGGCATGGTAAAATTTATTAAATATCTATGTAATAACTTTATATTGCATGGATTAGTATAAATATAGGAACACTTTATCAGCATATCAATTAGTTGTTCATCGTAATTTTGTTGAAAAAGCCTTTTTAGATTCTCTACTACAATATTTATATTGTAATAATTTTTTAACCATATTAAACTATTTATATATGAGTTATCTAAATAGTATTTAAATGATATCTTGTCTAAATCCACAATTTCAAAAATATCTTTCTTATACTTCATTGGTATCATTATTAATAGTTCTTCTAATATTCCATTATCAAACTTGTCTGATATATCAAAGTAATCATGTAAATTTCCCGAATTAATTTGTTCTTTCAAGTCCTCATAACTTTTTATATTGCTTAATAAATATTCTGCTTTAGATATCTTTTCATATCTTTCATATGTAAAAATTAGTACTTCTAATTCACCTCTTCCTTCTCTATATAATATCCCATTATTAATTAACTCGTTTAGCATATCTGTTTTTTTTATATCATATCTTTCTGCTATTTCTTTTATTGAACTTAAAGCATCCTCATATGAATTATATTTATTCTTAATAATACTATCTCTTGATATAACATTTAAACATTCGATAACAATATTTTTTTGTGTTTGGATTTCATATTTATCTATAATTAATTGATTAACTTTTTCCAAATAGCTATCATATATATTTATGAAATTATCATATTTAAACTCATTCATGTTAATTTTATATTTGCTGACAATTTCACAATAAATGCTTAAAAATAGAGGATTACTAAATTCTCTATTGATAAGCTGTGTAACAGGCACTGGAATATTATAAAAATCAAAAAACTCTTTTGCAGCTTCAAAACTTTTACTGCCAAATCCATTATGTTTATTTTTTTCCAATTTATCTATATTTTCAATTTCTTCTGATATACACAATCTATAATATGTTTCTCTTAAGGATAAAATTAGTTTTAAATTACTAAAATTTGTAATAGTTTTTATAAAATTTATAAGTCCTCTCTTCCATATACTTTTATCATTGCTTTCATTTATTCCATCTATTATAATTGGAATAATTATATTCTTTGATATTGCAATATTGTTTATATAATTACACAAATCTTTTAAATTATCATTGTAATTCATAATTTTAGACATTTGTGTTTCTATATTTTCACTAGTCACAAATTCTTGTCCTAACAATAATATTGCTGGCTTTTTTTCACTGACATAGTATTTATATATAAAAGTAGCTAATGTATGGCTTTTACCTATACCAGCTTCTCCAGTGTATATCAATGTTTTCTTAGAAAATATATTAAGTAAAAAGTTAATTTGTTCCATTTTTTCTTTAAAAAATGTCTCAAATTTTATCCTTTCAGAATAATCACTTTTCTTTTCTATAACCTTTTCTTTGTATATCTCCAATTTTTTCTTTATTTTTTCTACATTATCTATAGAAAATTCATTAATTACTTTTTCTGTGTTAATCCCTGTATATATTCCATTATTCTCAATATTAATAATTAAATCAATGAATAATTCTATAACTTTTTTCTTATTATATTCCTCTATAAAAAAAGCCTTTAATTTTTCTTCTTCTTGATTAAAAACATCTAGAGTTTTATTATACCTTTTTCCTAAATTATTTAATGACTTCCTTGTATTGTCAATCATCCAATTAGTTGTATAAATATTTTTCACTAATGCAGTATTAATATAATCATACAATTTCTTTAATTTAAATTCATCCAGAGTTTTTATTTCTGACAATAATTTATCAAATGTAATTATATCATCATTGTAGCAAAATTTAAAATTTCTTTTTGTTTTAAATGTTCCTCTATATGTAGTATTTTGAAATACAACAAATTTAATTTTGTCAATATTCTTATCATATTCCTTTGCAAAAAATTTATCTAAAGTGTTTTGAATTTTAGCATGTGCTACATTAGTAGTAATTTGAACTGCAACTTTTTTATTTTCATCTATTAAATCAATGCAAGGATAATTACAAATATTAAAATTGGTATTTTTCAAATAATATTCATACATTATATTTATCACTTGAGACACTATATCTTCTAAAAAAATATTTTTATCTGTTAAATTAAGTTTGTTTTCAGTTTCAATTATGGATTTTAATTTCACTAATTCATTAATAATAACTTTGATTTCTTCTTCTCTATTCATTGTATCTCCTATCTACTTATTCCATTTTATCATTATATCTATTAATAATCTTTTTAACTCTAATAAGTTATGTTTTTTATCAACTGGTGTTATATTTATATTTTTAATTTTTGCTATAAAATACATTACAATCATAATACTTAATACAGATGTTATTGTTTTAGCTATAATCTCAGTCAATTGTTGTTCATTATTGTTTGTAAAATAAATTGTTAATATGAAGATTATTATTGGTAATATAGTATTGTTAAAATATTTTTCAATAAAATTTTTCTTTTTATATTTATCTTCTATTTCTTGATCTAATAATTCTACAATCATATTAATACTTTCTATTTTCTTTATTTTGCACTCATTTTTTAAAAAATGTTCCATTTCTTTAATTTCAACTTCACGATATGCACTTAAGCATTCTTCTTTCATTAATGTTCCTATTAAATCAAACTTTGTTTTAATGTTAACTTGTTTTCTATATATCTTTATCAATGGTAAAACATATATGAATATCAGCATTATAATAGTAATAGTAAAATCAGCTATTATTGCTATTCCACTTCTTACCCATAAATTTTCTATTAGCATTGATAATATATAATTAATTACAAACTCTAACACTAATGTAACTATTATTCCAATTGTCCATTTTTTGTAATGTTTTCTAAAATATATATTTTCCATACATAAGTTTTCTTCAAAATGATTTACTATTTTCTCGTACATATATTCCTCCTCAAATACTATATAATATCTTTTTATAAAAATTTGTCGAAACTTGTCTTTTATTATCAAAAAAAGCAAAATAATTCTGTAATTACAATCACATTATTATTTTGCTTTCTTTTGTTATTTTAGAATTAATTTGTTTTCACTACCATCATCTTTTATTTCAACAACTTTATCAAAGTCTTTTGCACCTATATGTGAATAATCATTTCCTCCATCAATATAACATGCTTCACATTCACAAGATACAAAATCATGTAAAGTTTTTGATTCAATTATATCTCCACAAATTAAACATTTAATTTTCATATTATACTTCCTCATCTACATTTTTTAATATTATTCATATCTATATTCTTCACTATCTTCAGCAACTTTTAACCATCCTATTTCATCTT
>ERZ824978.864-NODE-864-length-38380-cov-27.778187_pt1 | contig 38380 bp, 67 predicted proteins | sample MGYA00519860_ERZ824978 | MGnify/ENA primary metagenome ERZ824978 (study PRJEB31778, sample SAMEA3449184) | human gut metagenome | biome: human gut; feature: human-associated habitat; material: faeces | place: United Kingdom | collected 2010/2012 ... | reverse complement strand
AAAAAGGTTGCCAGAAAGTTGCCAGAGCAAAAGCACAAAATGAGCACAAGCAAGCGAAAAAGCCCTAAATACCTAAGAAAAACGCCCGTGCAACACAGGCGTTTTTGATGTTTGGTATCCGGCGGCTACCCGTTTTTTATTCAATTCCTTGCAGTTTCTCGTCCGTAAAAAGCGGCTGTTTATCTATATTTTCCGTTTACGCTCGTTTTAGGGTTTGAAATAAAAGGTTGCCAGAAAGTTGCCGGAAGGTTGCCAGTTACGCAGTAAAATATTTTTCAACCTTGAAATCCTTACCGTCTATATCGTTAATGAAATCTTTTGCAAGGCTGAAATAAAACTCCGGGTCTTCTCCCCTGCCTACCATTTCGGCGGTATCGTGGCTGTCGTTGTAGTACATATTCATGCACAGATAGTATTTGCATACCGCCGTTATGCCTTTCGTCGTCAGAAACGCCTTGATGGTATCATAGTCCCATTTTTGGCCGTATGGGCGCATACCCTTGACTATCTGCCGCGCCTCTTCGGGAGTTATCCGATATGCTATCTCTTCGAGGCAATACATTGTTTCTTTGTACACCTCCGGCAGACGGTCCTTTACTGTGTGCATCATATCAGAGAGCGCATCGGTCACCTCTGTCATATCGGTGTGCCTTTCGGATATCAGGCGTATGATCTCCTTAAAGCTCATTACTCTGCGCCTCCGTCAATGCTGGCAAGCCCCTGAGTGCAAGCAGTTTTGCCAAGCATTTTAAAACTGCCGCCCGTGGCGTTGGTCTTGACGATGGTAGCATACCTGGTGCGGGTGCGTATGGCGCAGGCTGTGACCTGGGCGCAGCAGCTATCTATCAGCGGGTACTGTTCCGTGCCGGCGCCTATGGTGACAAACACGGGCGCGGTTATAGTGGTAGCCGCCGGGATAGACTGAGCTACCACGATGCAGTATTTCTGATTGTCGTTATAGTTGCCTGCCGGGAGGTTGATTATCAGCCCGGTTCCCGCCGTGAAGGTAACGGCCTGGGAGATTATAAGGTTGGGGCAGAGTTTGCATACATTTTTACAAGCCATTTTTATTATGCTCCTTTCGAAAATCAAGGGGCAGCATACGCCGCCCCGATATATCACGGCATAGCCGGAATTAGCAGCAGCAGCCGCAATTATTACCACAGAAGGGAGAGTTCCCCGCGTTGTAGGTGTAACCGTTGGGATAGCGGACTACTCCGTACATGCGGTTATCCATCTCAAGGCTGGACACTTTGTCCCTGAGAGCCTGCATTTCGTTCGCCTGTATCAGGGAGCGGGTGGCCTCGGCCTCGGCGTGGATAGCGGTGGTTATGTCGCAGGTGTTCTGGTTCATCTGCGCTGAGAGGTTGGCTATACCGAGCCTCTGTTCACAGCAGCAGTTTGCGAACTGGCTGGACAGGTTTCGGCCTTCGGTGGTGATAGCGTTGTTCAGCGCGAAGGTGGAATCACATATACCGTTGCCGATGTTAGTCAAGCGGTCATTGATCTGGCCGAATTGCTGACCGAAGAGAATTTCCTGCTGAGACGCAGCGGTGGCATACTGTCCAAATTCGCCCTGGCGGTTCCAGCCGCCAAAGCCGCCGCCCATCATAGCAAAAAGTATGATAAGGGCAAATATCCAGAAGCCTCCGTTGAAGCCGTCAGTCTTGCCATCAGTTACCGCGGCTATATCCGCGAGAGAGGGCATATTATCCATAGTTCTAAAGTTCCTTTCGATTTATATTCCAATCCCGCGCGCGCTTCGGGTAATGGTCTATCTTAATTCAGAAAGAATATCCTCGGGGTCTATCCCGTATTGCTTGCAGGCCGCATAAAACATCTGTTTAGGGTCGCCGTTGCCTATCATCTGCTTTATCTTCTGCATTTGTCCGGGAACGGACATCATCTGTTTAGCCTGCGCTATCATTTGTGGGTTGAGTTTCCTCGGACTTCCTCCGCTTAGCATTTGTAGTATCGGGTTTGGCATTTATCATTTCCTCCAATCTGGCTATTCTCTGTTCAAGGCCGTTCACGTCGACAGGCGGAGCGGGTTTATACGGGGTTATGCTGTAAGGCGAGAGAGAGGGGAACCCCGCCCCGTCCGTTGTTTTAAGCCACACTATGGGGGCCGTTTCGTCTAATAGAAGAGCGGAGCTATTAGGGGGCATTTGATACGCCTTTGCGCCGCCCTCACCGTTCACTTTGACTACTTCGGTTCGCTGATATTGGGTTTGCTGGTTAAAATAAGGTTGGTATGGATACACTGTTTCACGCTCCCTTCTACCTGAATTTTGGCATAAAAAAAGAGCCGACAGGATTGCTCCCATCGGCTATTTATCGGCTATTTACAGTGCGTTTTCAGTTGTTTTTCGGCAGCCTTGCACCGCCTGCGTATCTGGTCATATTCAAGGGGTATTTCAAATTTAAGCTGGTACTCGCCCGTCAAAGCGTCGTATGGCACTCCGTCTAAAAGGCGGCGGGTTATCAGCCAGCGGTCTTTTTCGTTATGTATCCATTCGTGTATGAGTGCTTCCCATTCCGTGCGGGAGCGGGAATTAAGCAATGCTTTATCCATTTCAAAGAGGCCCGCTTCTCCAAAAGCCTATACCTCCTTTATAAAAGTACGCCCCCCAATTAAGGGGGGCTATTGAAAGGGAATCCCATCCGGGGGCTACTGTTTGTTGTAGTTTGCCGAGGATATGCCCAGCACCGCGCCGAGGAACGTATCAATGGCGGTGATGGTGCCGACGATCTCCTCAGGATAAGGAAGGTTCCAGATACCCGCAAGGGCGAAATAGAGGGTGCCTATGGCGGGGAGCCAGATCAGGGCGATTGCCTTGAGAATGTCGTATACCTTGTTCGAGAGTTTCATGTTTTTTCCTCCTTTAGTTGTTGTGTGCTTCAAGCCTGTCCAGCCGGTGGTGGGCGCTTTTCGTGCTTTCCTCCACACGAGCCACGCGGAGGTCTATGTCCTCAATTTTGGTGGCCTGCGCCCGCATATCGAGTTTAATATCGTCCACGCCGCGTTTGATGTAGTCCACGTCCGATTTGAGCGCGGTGTCAATGGCGGTGTCGTGTGTAGCCGCGTCAACCGCGTCCTTCCTTGCGGTCTTTATGTGAGCCAGCCAGCCCAGCAAAATGCCGCTCAGTCCCGTTACGATTGCCCATATCCATTCTTTGGTCATGGGTGCTCCTCCTTATTTTTTTAGTGTGCCTACATAGATTTTGCCGTCCACGGATACGGTAGCCTGCAACACGTTCGGTAGCTCTGTCGGCGCCATGCTGTGTGCCTGGCAAAACGCCCGTATGGCCGCAACGGTGTTTTTACCGGCTATGCCGTCAGGGTCGCCGGCGTTGTAGCCTAGGGCGTTAAGGGCGGTCTGCAAGGCTTTGATGTCGTCTCCCCGCATCATGGGGCTCGTCAGGGTTATGATCTTTCGCGCCTTTACCTCCTCCTTTTCTTCCTCCTGCTGGAGCATGGCAAGCCGCCCCCAGTGCGTCCAGTTGCCATCGGACAGCTTGCGCTTACATACGCCATCGTCGCGGCCTTTCGCCTCTATGGTGTAGCCGTCGCCGACATATACGCCAACGTGAACCATTTTCTTGCTGCTTTCGCTGTACTTGAATACGAGGTCGCCCGCACACATGGGGGTTTTCCCGGCGTAGCCCCTGTTTTCGCCGCACATACGGTAAAGCCCCTGGGCGTTGGTGTCGCCCTTCATCCAGTGCTTTATGTCGCTGATGTAGTGTACGATGAGGCCAGAACAGTCGAATGCATAGAGAGGCCGTTTTTCGGCCTTCTCCATGAATTTCACGGCGCGGTTGTAATTCGTGTCGCTGGTTTCGCGCCGTTCTATCCATGCGTAGGGGTCGCTCATGCTGTCAACCTGCTGCCCCTGCGCACCCCAGACGTACATATCGCCCACATGACTTTCGAGGTATTCTATGAAGCCTGTTACTCTGCTCATCTGCGTTTACCTGCCACCGCAAGGCCGAACCCTATCAGGGCTATGGATACCGCATATGCGAGGACGGAGGCGTCGCCGGTCTTGGGTATCACCATGGGATTTTTTGCAATGGACTGTTCGGCGGGCTGCGCGGCGTTAAAATAATAAGTCTTGCTCACAGTCCTGTTTTTCTGCATGGCGTTGTAGAGTTCTTCTGCCGTGGTGGCGTTGTCGTAGGCCTTGTCTTTGACGGTGACGCGGAGGGCGGCGGGCTGGTCGGTAACTATGCCGCTCAGGTAATATGTGCCAGCCTCCAATCTCAGGTCGTTTGCGTCCAGCTTTACGCCGTCCAGCTCCACAATAAGCTCCATATCGGTCAGGTCGAAAAACCGGGGTATGCCTATGTCCACTTTGAGTAAAAATAGCTCATTATTGACGTAGGTTTTGGATACCGCCTTGCCGGTCTGGTAGTCCAGCGCGGTTATATCCAGAGTTACGGGGTCTGCGGCGTAGGCTACGGTGCAAAGGCACAGCATGAGCATAACCGCGAGGATACAAGTGAGTTTCTTCATTTTGATTTTTTCCTTTCTTTGTTTTTTTGATTATGAAAAAAGAGCCGTGCGGCTCCTTATTCCGTGCATTCGCTCCATTTGGAGCTGCCCGCCTTGGGCTTGTAGACGGTGGATTTGATGTGCTGCTCGGTGCATTGCCACGTTTTGCCGTTGTAGGTAACTATGGTGTCTACCTCAATCACAGTGCCGTCCTCGATGTCGCCCCACGCGGGATAGGTCACGGTCTGCACCGCCCAATATGTGCCGAGGTTTGCGGCAGGGGGCTTGTTGCGGCTGTATTTGAGGGCGACATATCCCTCAACCGTATCCCCGGCTATGTAGCGGGTCTCAGCGTCCCACGGTGCGCCTTGCGTGGGGGTGGGGGTAAGCCCTGCCCGTGCCGCCGTCAGCACCTCTACAAGGTCGGTCTCGTGCGCCTCGATTTCAGCTTTACGCACGGCTACCAGCGCCATAAGTTCACTGCGCGTCATTCACATTCACCCCCAGCTCCGCCAGCGCGTCTATATAGTCCTGCGTGGTGGCCTGCGCCTCATGTTCCGTCCAGCTCTGGACTATCGCTTCGCCGTTATCCTCCCAGCTCTCCGTATAATAAAAGCCCTCCTTTGAGGGCATGGGGGAACGGGTCACGGGCTTATAGCCCAGCTCCTTTATTGCCGCATCGTCATTGGTGGAGAGGTGCGCCCCTGCGGGGTGCGTCACACCGTTGATTATAAGCGGCGATTGCAACTCAACCGGCAAGCGTAAATATTCGGGATACTCCCCAATCAGCTTAGCATAGTTTGTGTTTAGCATTGTATTGCTCCTTTATATATTTTTTGTAAGGACAAGCTGCGGCATAAAATTGCCTCGTATCCCGCCTGTAATTGTAATACTGCTATTCACTATATACTCGTATGTTTTCGTGGTATTCATATCTTGAAATCTAACAACGCTCTTCCCCTCAACCGTAATTTGAGCATGATATCGAGTGTCACGCGCATTTCCTATAGCAACACTCAGTATAATAGTATCTCCTACATTCACTTCGTATGTACCTGACTTGTTAACAACCGTGCCATCTGGTAAAGTGATTGCAGAATACGAACCCGCACCGCCGCTAAAAGTACCTGATGTTGTGATAATACACTTCTTATTTCCCCCTGCCATCATCATTCTGCGCCGCAAGGCGAACTGCAAGGGTATCATAGCGCATAGGCGCTTTTTATTTTACGGAGGCTGCCCCCCCCCCGATAAAATTATTTTCATAGTGTACTCCTTTTTATAGTGGTATTGTAAGTGTGATATAGCCATCGCCGCCAGAATTTGCTTGTATTGGATTACTAATTGAGCCACCATTAGGTTTTCCTCCTGCAACAGCTCTTAACACTCCTTGTCCAGGTGTACTTCCATTTCCTCCGTTCGGCTTACCGCCAGTGCCGCCATAAGGAGTATATAAGTTTTCGCCTCCCCCTGTGCCGCCAGTACAAGTGTAGCCGAATCCCGTGGTATCGCCTCCATCACCGCTACATTTACCGTTAACATACTGACCAGCACACCCACCGCCTCCTTTGCCTATCACGAGGTTATATGTGCCATCGCTCAGCATAAAGTCATTGACCGTTAAGTTTCCGCCACCGCCGCCCGACATTACATTTTCGTAACCCGTGTCATATTGCGCTCCACCACCGCCAGCCAACAAGTAAAGAACAGCCACAACCGAACCGCTAACATTCAGTGTACCAGATGAAGTGAATTTGATAACGCGCTTTGAACCTTCTATCTTGTCCGTAAATTGGCCTGTGTAGGTAAACTCAAAAGCTCCGCCGCCACTCATCAGCCTCCTTCGTAGCATAGCTATCATGCACTCACGACCTCCTGCACCGCCCACACACCGTTGTATACGTCAAATTCATACGCTTTAGATGCTTCAATGGTAGGAGCCGCGCCCATAAATGTGCCACTAAATGACACTGATACGCTGCTTCCCGTAGAAAACATGCCGTGCGCCCAACCGGAGGCGGGCGGGGTAAACACGTATGTACCCACAGGAGAGGATACGTTATATATGGTGTTTGCCGTAAGCGCCGCGCCGCTGGCGGGGAGGGAGGTTTCCTGTGTGGGTGGCGCGACATAATCAGTGCCGGGAATAGCAGCTTCAAAGAATGAGCCGTCACTTTTTTTTATCATCGGATAATCAGTACGTTCGGACAAATCTACGGTCATTTGGACATACTGATTAAGCACGGCGAGAAGCGCAAGCGGCGATACATAATCACCTACGCTTGTGTCGGCATCCATGTCTTCAGCTGCCGCCACTTTGCCGCCTGCACCCTTGAGCATGCCGTTAATGTTGGTCGCGGTGTCGGCAGTTATCTCGTTAGGGCCAGCGGGGCCCTGTTCGCCCTGTATGCCGGGGTCACCTTTCGCTCCCGTATCGCCCTGCGGGCCTTTGATGCTGGTACTTGCGGGGTTATCCAGTCCACCGTTATTGCTCCATGAGATTATGCCCTCGGCAGAGACGGCGGGGGTAAAATACGGCCCGGTGTCGCCCTTGGGGCCGTCCGCGCCCTTGGGGCCTTGGATACCCTGCGGGCCTTGCTCACCCGTATCGCCCTTCGCGCCCTGCTCACCAGTCGCGCCTTTTTCGCCTGTCGCGCCCTGCGGAATGCCGAACTCAAAATCAAATACCTTTGCGGTGTCCGCGCCGCTTGCCGTTACCTTTACGGTGGCGGCGGCTCCGGCGGTGAGGGTGTTTGCCGTAGCGGTAGGTGTGCCAAACCCTGCGGCTGTGCCGGGGTCGCCCTTTGCGCCGGGGTCGCCCTTTGCGCCGGGGTCGCCCTGTATACCCTGTTCGCCCTGTATACCCTGTTCGCCCTGTGGCCCCCGTATATTGATTGTGGCGGGGGTTTCCAGCCCACCGTCATTACTCCACGATAAATCGCCGTCAGCGGTCACAGAGGGCGTATAGTGCGCTCCTGCGGGGCCTCGTTCTCCCTTGTCTCCGGGGTTGCCTATAAGCCCTTGTATACCCTGCTCACCTTTGGGAACGCCGAACTTAAAGGTGAACACTTTTGCGGTATCTGCGCCGGAAGCTGTTACCTCTACAGTAGCGGGGGTTCCCGCGTCAAGGGTGGTCGCTGTGGCGGTAGGTGTGCCGAATCCGGCGGCTTCGCCTGTGGGGCCTTGTTCTCCCCTTGCGCCCGTGTCGCCTTTCGCGCCGGGGTCGCCCTTGGGGCCCGTATCGCCTTTAGGGCCAGTGGGGCCTTGCTCACCTTTTGCGCCCTGCAAGGGGCCGTTGTTTACCCACTTGGAATTTACGCCGTCCCAGATATATATATCATACGGTTCGCCCGCGCCCACGCCATAAGCGTCGCCAGCGGAGGGGTTAGATACTCCGGCTTGTAATGCGGAGAGGGAAGCGTAATAGCCTAACACGGCAAATCCTTCGCCCGTGTCACCTTTGGCTCCCTGTGCGCCCTGTGGCCCCCTTATATTGACTGTGGCGGGGTTTTCCAGCCCGCCGTCATTACTCCACGATAAATCGCCGTCAGCGGTCACAGAAGGCGTATAGTGCGCTCCTGCGGGGCCTCGTTCGCCCGTGGCTCCCGTATCCCCCTTGGGGCCCGTTTCTCCCTTGTCTCCGGGGTCGCCTTTAGGCCCTTGGATACCCTGTTCACCTTTGGGGCCAGTGGGGCCCGTTTCTCCTGCGGCTCCCGTGTCGCCTTTATCGCCTTTCTTGCCTTCGGGGCCTTGGGGGCCGACGGGGCCGGGAGTGCCGTCCTGCCACGCCGAGCCGCTTGCGGTTCGAGTGAGTACCTGCCCCGGCGTTCCGCCCGCCGGCAATCCCCCGCCGCCGGATCCGCCGCCGCTCTGCGCCGCCTCGTTTATGGCCGCTACAAGGGTATTCTTGTCCGCGGTGGTCAGCTCGTCCATGTTGCCGATTTTTGCAAGGAGTTGTTCGTACTGCGTCAGGGATATATCCGGCAGTTCGCCATCCGCAGCGCCGAATGGCAGTACGTCAAACCATACCGGGCCCGTCGTCACGCGGCTGTCGGCCTTTATGCCGGATAGTTTCAGTTCCCAGCGTCCCGCAGTGAGGTTTATTCCCTGTTCTGCAGTGATTTCGCCACTTGCGAGCTCCGCGGTTATGGTCTTATCTCCGCATACAAAATAGGCTGTGATAACGCGGCCCTTCCAGTCGGCGTCAAACGCAAATTTTGCAGTCAGATAGTTTATGCTGTCCGCCACCACAATGGGTGTGCGCAGCATAAGCCTCTGCCCGCGTATAATGCCTGTAAGCATAGTCGCCCTCCTACAGTTTGTATTCTATGACATAAGTGCCGGATATTTTATTCACTTTTACCCGGTCGCCCGCTTTCAACGAGAGCGCGGCGTTATATTTATAGCGTTTCTGCGTAGCGGTAGTTTCACCGTCAAATTTTAATGTGGCTTTGCCGCCGGACACCGCCACCACAGAGGCAAATTTCGCCGCTGATGGCCTGCGCTTTTGTAAAAACAGTGCTTCCTGCTCCTGATATATCACACGAACACCACCTTTTTTGCCTGATGCTCCATGAGGGCGCCAGGGCGTATCTCTATTTTCCAGTCGGTTTCTTCGTATACGCCTACCAGCTCCCCGTTGTACAGTCCGATAACATCTCCTACGCCATGGGCCGGGTTTACGGCCGTGTAAAATTTGATTTTTTGCGTTGCAAACATGGATTTCACAGCAAGATTATCCGCGTATTTTTGCAGCGCCGTCTGGCTTGCTATATTATCCAGTTCAACCGGCGTCGCCAATATGCGCCGCCCTCTGCGTACCGTGGACAAAGCGGAGATCGTGCTGTCATTTATGCCCGTTGCGGTCATGGGGTTGTCATAGTCAGGGTTAGATACGTTGACGATGAAAACGTTGGGGGCCTCATATATGTCCATTTCCTCTGTGTATTCCGGGGCGATAATACTATATTCGTCGTCCCGATACTCCCGGTCTATGTTGGAGCTGGACGGGGCCTCGTACCTTTCAAGGCGGGCTACCCCATCAAAATCAAACCAAATATCCGAAAAGTTTATCTCGGACAGCAGGGTATTGATAATGGTGAGATATTCCGTTCCTATTTCCCAATCCTCACGGTCTGTGGCGAGGGTGTCGGTGCAGCCGTCCGCCTGTATGCGCGGTATTCCGGCGTCCCGGATAAGGCTCTGTATCGCAGTCATGTATGGCGTTCCCGCTGCAATATAGTGCCGGGATTCGGTTTTGGTCTGTTTGAGCCTCAGTGCCCGATCGTATGCCTCTATGGTGTCCTCGTCCTTGCCGTATTTAGTGTGTTTGGTGGTCAGCGTGCCCACCATGTATATGCCGAGAGGATACTCTATGCCGTCCTTGATGTAATACGGCCTTATTTCATCGTTTAGATAATCCACATTGTCGTTATGCTCGAACACGCCGTACATGGAGGTCTTTATTTCGCCGTCGGCAGCCATGGTGACGGTGGGATAGTCATCCCCCACCGCCGTCAGATTGTGCTCTGTAACAGCCCCGTTGCGTATCACCTCAAAGCGGCTGGTTACTACGCTCATCGTATCAATCATGCTCAATCCTCTCATTGTTGTCCGTCTGCTGTACGCTGCACGAAAACGCCCTGAAAAACTGGTCTGCGCTCAATTCGAAGCCCATCAGCGGGCCGGTGCACAGGCAGCCGTGCTGATCTCTGTATATCACGGTCTTGCCCAGCAGCCCCTCAAAAGCCGCTGCCTGCGCCGCATCGTTAAAGGCAGCGTTAAAACTGTATATTTTGGTTATTTGCTGCGAGGTCTCAGCCACGGGATACCGCCGCCCGGCGTAAAACTGATACGCTACATCTTGATACGCCGACACGCCCAGCGGGCTATTCTGCGCGGTGGAATATTCCAGCCGCAACCATTGCATTTCGCCCAGCGCCGCTATCTCCGGCGCGTCTACCGAAAGTGTGACCGTGGCCTCATTGGACATGGAGTAACTGTCTCCAGCAACGCCGCGCACTTTATATTTGTGCGTCCCTATGGCCATTTGGTCGGAGTATGTGTGTGCCGTGGTTTTTGCTATTGGTATGTCATCGCGGTAGATATAGTAAGTTTTGTGATCCGTTTCCGTCCACGCAAGGGCCGCTTTTTCGCCGCCCGCGGCAAAAAGTGTTATTGGCGCGCCGGGGGTGTTGGCAACGGTAAATACAGCCGTTCCCCAATCGCTCCAAAGGCCGTATTCGTTCTGTATCCGCACCGCGGCTATGTGCGCGCCATCAGTCAGGTATTCTTTAACCTTATACTGCCCGTCAGTGCTGTAAGCGGTGTGCAATACTACATTGTCGATCTTTATTTGATAGGCAAGCTGCCCCTCGCCGGTCCATGTTATTTCCGGCCTCGGGCTTGAGGTAGCATATACCGTTGGAGTCGGCGGTTTGCCCTGGGCCGTAAATGACGCTTCTTCGCTCCATGCGCTAACTTGATTGTTTGCGTTCGTGCAGCGCACGCGCCATTTTACGATGCCTGCGGCAAAAGTGTTTGGAGGTATATTTACATTAGTATTTGCCGATTCTGCGGAGGCCAACGCAGTCCAATCAGCGTGAGATGCGTCCTTATATTGCAGTTCGTATTTTTTCTGTGCTAACCCCTCACGGCTTGCGTATGTCCACTCAAAATTTATCGTGTCCCAGCTTCCGGCGTATGTGTTTTTCGGTTTTGTCGCCGTTGCGGTTATTTTGTCGTTCGGAAGCAGGCCCTTTATGCAGTAGCTGCCGTCGGGGTTTTGGTTATCTTCCAACTGTGTTGATTGAGGGATTACAAAAGCGGGGACAACCCCGCCCGAGCCCGAGGGGAGGTAGCTGAAGGAGGAGCCGACCGCGTTGACGCTCCACGCGCCGTCAGAGGAGTTCTGCGAAGAAAGCCACCAGAGGGTCGATGCGCCCCCCTTTTTCTTTATGCGCCTGTTGTTGCTGGTGTAATATTGGAGAGCTTTGCCCTCCGCAACTCCGCTGTTATTGCCAAAGCCCGCCATGGTGTAGGTCAGGGCGAACATCTTGCGGGTTATGCTATTGCTGCCTTTGAGAGCAAAGGTAACATTCATCATTTTTTCGCGCAGCGTTTGCGGGAAACTGTTGAATATCGTATTTTTTATAAGGTTATCCAGTGTTCCGTCCGGGTATAGGGTCGAGTTTCCAAACTCCGATTCTTCGTATGCATTTTTGTATACCAGCACTGCGCCTCCGGATACGAGGTTATTTTTATCCGCCACTTCGCATTGCCTGTTTTCTTCGGTGCCTACCGGGATGAGTATTATTGCCCCGAGCGGCAAGTCTGCTAATGTCGCCATATGTTACCCTCCGTACCCCATCCGCACGCTGCGTCGGTAGTTGTTCGCCATGTCGATGAGTTTCTGTATGTCGCTTATCTGCGACATGTTTACGCTGATATTAAAGGTGTCGCCGCCCACGCCGCGGCTCTCCTGATTCGTAAGCACCTGGCTGCCCTGCGGCAGATTGACCAGCTCCGGGCCGTTTTCGCCTACCCAAGTCAGGCCGCCGCGCCAGTTGTCGGTGCCAGCGGCGTTGCGGCCCGCCCTGCCGCTTTTATAGGCAGAATTGCTGTTTTCGTATATGAGGCGCTGCCTCATGTCCCCCAGCGTCACGTCGCCGCTCAAAATTTCGATCAGACTCGTTATCGCCTGGCGAAAACCGCCCTTAAGATTTGTGGTTAGGGTATCTATCTTCCGGCTCATATTTTCCATGTTTTTCTGCGATACCTCATCCATGACATAGCCCATTTCCTCGGCCGCTTCATACCATTGTTTAATCCCTTCTTTCCCCTCATTAAGGATCGGGTTAAGCTTAATGCCGGATTCGCCAAACAGTTTCATTGCAAGATTATTGCGCTCTATGCCCTCCTCCATATCTGCGAGGGAGAATATAACGCGCTGATATATCTCATCCATATCTCGCATATTGCCGTGTGCATCTTTGATTGGCACTTTGAGTTTTCGAAAAGTTTCCGCGAGCTCTTCGTCTCCCTCTATTGCGGCCTGTACGTTTTTGCCGAGGTCCTTCGTGGTGTCCGCTATGGTATCCAGCGAGACACCCACCATACCACCCGCATATTCCAGTTTTTGCAGTTGCTCGGTGGATATGTTGCTTATATCACTCAGTTCCTGTAATTTTTTGTTATATTCAAGGGTCTCTTTGCCAAGGTTGATAAACGCCCCCGCCACTGTACCCAGCGTACCGGCAACCCCAAGCATGGTCAAATCAACGTCTCCCAAAGTGTCGTCGAGTTCGCCGAGCCCCTTAGGTAGTTGTATGCCCGTTACATCTCCAAGTCCCTCAAGCAAGCCGTTGAGCAGCTCCGTTGCCTGGCCCGTTCCCTTTTCTGCGTCTTTCGCATCCTCCAGCGCCTCGGTGTTGTTTTCGAGGGCGTGCTGTGATTTTATGAGAGCAGCTTCCGTTTCCGTGACTGACTTTCTCATGGCTTGTGTGCGGCTATCGGTCTCGCCGTATGCATTGGCGAGGTCTGAAAGGCGGGCACGTTGGAGGTCGAGTTTATCGTTAAGGCCCTTGGTTACGTCCGCAAGGTTTTCGTTCGTCGCTGCCAGTGCCTCTACGCTGTCCTCATCGTCCTCGTATTGCGCCGCCAGTTTTTTAGCCTCCGCCCGTGTCTGACTCAAGCCGCGTTCTATTTCCTTGAGTGCGTCCTTGTACTCCTTGTCTCCCGCGCTCTCCCATTTAGTACTGATGGTCGGCATTACTGCGCACCTCCCAAAAAATAAGCGGACAGGCTAAAGGGTTCTTCTTTCTTTGCCAGTCCGTTTTTGATTTCGCTATTTTTTTTTGCTATGGCTATCACCTTGCGCGGCGTCGCCGATTTCCAGAAATCCCTTTCGTTTTGATGCAAATACACTACCCATATAGTCAAATACCACGCAAAATCTATAGGCCGGGGTTCTGCGTGGCGTTCAAGTTTTTTTCCTCGTCCTCGTTTTTCTCTTTTTGTATCAGCGCGGAGCTCACCAGACAGGTTATTATATCGCTCAGTTCCCGCGTCGCGGCGGGCAAGGTGGGCAGTTTGCGGCCCACCTCCCTCACTTCATAACGTTTAGTTAATCCGATGCTGTCGAGATAATCATTGATCATGGCGGTCAGAAATACTATATTTGCCTGAAGGGTTCGCCGTTTTTCCAGCGCGCGCCCGAAACTGCCGTCAAAATACTCCTGCACATCCGCCAACACGTTCATGTTGCAGCAGAGGGTCATTTCCATGCCGTCAAACGTATACGGCGCAGTTTTTAGCCTAATGTCCATTCGACGCTCCTTTAAATGGTCGCGCCAAAGCAAAGGCTAATCCATGATTTTGCATCTGCTTCGCTGTCAAGCGTGGCCATTTCGAACAGGTTGTTGTTCTCGCTATCATCGCCGAGGAATTCGCCGGTCGTAGTAGGCGTCTGGAATGTGATGGTGTTGTCCTTCGTTTTAAACGCTCTGCTCGGGGGGCCGAAAAGCACCTTGTAGACAAATACGGCGGTGAACTTATTAACGCCGTCTATCATGTCCGGGGCATAAAAGCCCATGCCTACGTATTTGGCAATATCCTTAGTGGTGCTAAGCAGGCTCTTTGCGTTATTGCTCCCGTTCAGTGTGCGTGTTTTTTCGCTCGCTCCGTACATCAGTTTCTGTGCTGCGTCAGGTATATATTTTACGCCTATGCTGACGGTACCGCCGGTTGCGAGTTTTATGTATTCTGCAAGTCTGCTTTCTGAGTACAGGCGTCCCTCTGCAAAAGTGAGTTCAAGCTGCGCCGTCATGGCCTCACCCATGGATATTGGTGCTTCATAGGTTACCGTTCCGTCGTTATTTTTGTATTCGCCAATTTTTATACCTCTCAGGTCTATCGCAGGCATTTATTTTAGTCCTTTCTCTTTTAAAAAGTTTAGAATTTTTAGTTCCAGCCGAGGCTGGAATATCTCAATCGCTTTTTGTTCCGCTTCAGTCCAAAACCGGCTACCCACAAGGTTCGAGCGCCCGTAATTGAGTACGAATGCTATATATGCGTTTCCGGCATATTTTTTTCGTTTGCTGCCAGGCGGGCCTGAATTACTGCCCGTTGCGGTCACCTCTATATACGGGCTGCCATCGCGTTTTTTCTTTTTGAATGTTTTTATAGACCGCCGGAGCGTGCCGGTGCGAATATGGTTGTGCCTTTCGATGTTTTTTTCAATTTCTTCCTTTGTGATGTCTGCGGCCTCTTGGGCCAGTTCTATGTTGAAATCCTCTACGCCATCTATTACGCTTCTGAGTGCAAGGCCAACTTCGTCGAGCCCTTCTATTTCAAATTTAGCCATATATGCCGCCCACGCCTACCGCCGTCATGGCGATATGGTATAATTCTGTATCCGTCTCATATATTTCCGTGTCAACGGAGCAATTCCAGCCCGCCGCAGCGAGTTTGTTTTTTATATCAGCAACAGCAGTTTCAAATGGAGGATTATCAGTGTAGTAATCTACGGCATACATCACTCCAGTTTCTTTTTCCACGCCGTCTGCGTACAGTATCGCAACCTGGCCCATGCATTGATATGTGACATAGGTGCGCTCGTCGCCCATATAGGGCGGGTGGCATACGGTGTATCCATCCTTGAGTATCTCCGCTATGGTCATGCCGTCACCACCCTCTGAGCCTTAATCTCCAAAAATTCCCGGCGGTCGCCTATGTTGTCTATGCTGATGATCTCGTAAGGCTCGGCATCCCGCTCATGCCATATGCGGCACTCGACGGTCACAAGGGGCGAGTAGCGCATGGTTATGGTCACGGGCTGCCGCAAGTGCAGTTCTTCCGCCTGATATACCTCCGTACCGTGGGCATTCACCCACTTGCACCACACGGGGCCGGGGAAAACATTTTTAAAGTTTTCCGCGCTGAATCCGGCTTTGATGCTGTACTCCGGCGCTTTTATGGTGATTTTCGTTCGCATTTCGCCTGCTCCGGCTTTAATTGCCATCAAAACCACCAGCCTTTATATTGATTCAGCATCGCGCGAACCGCTATGTCTATCTCGGTCGTAGAACCCTGTATCACAGCCTCCCGGTTGGTGTACCAATGGCCTATGAGCAGGAGCATGGCCTGTCGCACAAGGTAGGGTGTCTCCTCGTATCCTGCGGTGTAGGTTATGACTGCGCCGGGCTTGTTTACCGTCACGGTGCCGCGGCGCACGTCTGCGGTATACTCCACCGCCTCGCCGTCCACTGTAACGCTGTCCACGCTTATCACGGGGCCACGCGGGAGTGTCACAGTGCCGCTCACCTCCGGGTAAGCGGTTATGGACTGCTCCGCAAATGACTTCCCGCAATAGTTCTCGCAATATTCGCGGGCCGCGCTTATGAGAGGAGCTATTATATCCTTGTCCTCGCTGGTATCGCCGGGGTTATTCCGCAGATGCAGTTTTACCTCTTCGAGGCTTAGCGGTTCCACTGCTGGGGGTTGTCTTGTTATTACCATTGTCGGCCTCCATGGCTATGGCGTAACAGCCCCTGATGAGCTGCCGCGCCGTTGCCTCGTCTATGTCAATGATGGAGCCGGGCGGGGTTACTCCCTCCGGCCCGGCTGCTAAGGTCAACATTTTGATTTTCATCAGCTCGCCTTCATCTTTAGGCGGCTGAACGCCTCGCCTACTACGGGTGCGCCGTCGCCATAGTACTCGACAACGTAGCCTATCTCGTTGTTGACGGCGTACAGCTCGTTAAGCACCTGTATGTAGAGGCCGTCGCTGTCGCATACCCAATAGCCGGTTTTAAAGTCGCCGTATACTGCCACGTACTTGCCCGCGGCTACGGCGTTAGGCGCGTACTCGGACATATACACGGGAGCGCCCAGCAGCATATCAGGCTGTCCTGCCTGCACGGAGGGCTGCCATATATACTGGCCGTCGCTGTCCTTGAGCTTTGCGATCATCTTGCAGAGGTCGCGGTGCATTACCCAGGAGGCCCCGCGCATATACTGGCCCTTCACGCCGTATTTGCACTCTATCAGGTCGTCGGTGGCCACGGCGGTGGCGGAAGCGGCGGTAACGTCGCGCCCGGTGGCTATGCCGCTGTCAGAGGCGGTAAAGATGCCCAAAGGCTGGTTAGTGCCCGTTCCGCTCATAAAGGCGTTTTCCTGCGCCGCCTCGATCTTGTACAATATGCGGTCAAGCACGGTCTGATCAGGGCTGGGCGCGTGGCGCATGAGGGTCTTGGATATCTTAATCAGTTTGGCAAGGCGCTGGGGCTTAAATTCGCGGCGGCCGAAGGCGATGGTCGCCTCTTCGGGGGCTGCCGCCACCTCGGTTGTCCATGCCACATCAGACGCATCGGTAGTCAGGCTGGGATACCCAAGGCTCTGTGCCTGACCTATGGGGCCCACAACGTTGCATATCTGGCGCATAAACATGTCATTTTTGAGCCCGGCTATAAGCTGGTTGACAAACTCCACGGGCGCGGTCAGATAACCGGCGGTAGCGTTTGTGCCAAGGGTCATGGTGGTGTTTTTGTACCTGGTTATGGACTCGGGATCGCCCTGCAGTGCGCGGGCAAATACTTTAATGCGCAGTATTCCGGCGTCCAGCTTGTCGATCACTTCACCGGCGGCGCGTTCCCGCTCGAGCTGCTTCTGTTCGCGGATTATGTTAGCGTTGAGCGCGTCAAACTCCTTTTCGAGCCGGTTATAGGTCTCGGTGGATTCCGCGTCCATCACGCCGTCTTCAAATTTGTTCATTATTTCGCGCATCTGGGTTGCGACATTTGCGCGATCCTGCATCATTTCGTAGAGCTTTTTCATCGGTTACTTATACCTCCAAAATTTTTAGTTTAGTCGCTCTGAATCTCTTGCGCTGCTCCTGCAGTGCGGTGTTTATATCTGCTGCGGGCTGGATTGCTCCCCCGTTGTCAGGCTCCCTGTTTTCCGGCGGTTCCTTCGGCGCGTGCTTGTACAGCGCAAACCACTTTTCGCTGTTTACACAAGCCGCGATCTTTTTATTCTCGATCAGTTCATCCACAAATCCCATGTCGAGCGCCTCGGCACCGCTCATCCATGTTTCTGCTGTCATAAGGGCGGATATCTCGTCTTTCTCCTTGCCGGTGCGGGCGGCGTATATGTCCGCTATCTGGTCGTTGATACGGTCGAGCTCGTCGGCGGTCCTGCGTAAGTCCTCCGCCCCGCCGCCGGCGTATGTCCATGCATTATGTATCATCAACGTGGCGTTTTCGGGCATTTTGATGGTATCGCCCGCCATGGCAACCACTGATGCGGCGGAGGCGGCGAGGCCGTCTATATGCACGTTTTTTGCCGCCGGGTGGCGGTTGAGGATGTTGTACAGGCTAAATCCCGCAAAGATGTCCCCGCCGGGGCTGTTGATATACACATCAAGGGTGGATATATCCCCCAGCGCCGCCAATTCTTTTTGAAATTGCGCAGGGGTTATTTCGTCGCCCCACCATGACGTATCGCTGATCTCTCCGTACAAAAAAAGCTCACCGGCGTTGCCGAGAGCTTTAAACTCCCAAAATTTATTCATTTTTCAGGGGCGCTCCTTTCGCTTGCGCGCTTTTAGGCGCGTTGAGTTTTGCGTTTTCCAGCGGCAGCATGTTGCCGTTGATAAAGTATATCCTTCCCAGCCCATCGGGTACGGGGTTCATATCCTCGAGCTCCCGTATGTCGTCCGCGTTCATCACGCCATTCTGCCGCATTGTGTTGTAATAGCTCGTTCGGGTGGCGGTATCGCCGCGCAGCAGACTGTTTGTATTAAACTTAAAATAATACTTCGCCTGCTCCGCTTCGTTCAGAAGGTCGCGGAAAAGCGCCTGCTCTATACGCACGGATAAAGGATTTATGCAATCCCGGACGAATTCGGCGCTCTGCTGCTCAATATTTGAAAAAGTGGCTTTTTCCAGATCCATGCACATGTGCGGGGGTACGCCGAAAATGCGACATATCTCGGTTACAGCCCATTTGCGGCTATCAAGGAGCTGTGTCTTTGACATGTCCCTGTCCCACGGCTGCGCCGTGGAGCCGTTTTCCAGAAACATCCATTTCCCGGCGTTTTCTGCGCCGCCGTAGTTGCTCTGGAAGTCCTTTTTGAAGCGCTCGTATGCCGTATCGGAGAGTTGCCCCGGATAGGTTATATAGCCGCCGGGGGAAGTACCGGAAAAGCCCCTTTGCGCGTATTGTGTCATGCTGTTATTCAGTCCCAGCACGCTTGCGGCTATGGTCATCGGGTCTTCCGGCGTGCGGTCGCCAAATCTAAAACCGGGGATAAAGACAAAATCGCCCTCCCGGAGCGTTTCTGTTATGCCGTCATAGGTGACGTATATATACTGTTCCCCGTTTTCCCGGTTGGTGTACACTTCCGAGCAGCAGGAGGTGGGCAGATTTTTGAGGTGTCGCACAAAGCCGTATCTGTCCCGCACTATGCGGAGATAACCGCCGCGAGTGAGCAGCATGTTTGCCACAAGCATCTGCATAAGCTCATACGCCGTGGTGGTGCGGTTGGGCAGCACATACAACAGCTTATACAGGGGATGATCCCGTGCCTTTTGTTTGCCCTCCCCGGTATTTTTGTACATGTGCAGGGGCAACGCCGCCATGGTCTTGCTTATCAGGTCAACGCACCGGAATACCGCCGCGACCTGTAGCGCCCCCTCTGCGCTTATGGCGTAACCCTGCCCTGCAAGGTACATCTGCCATGCGCTATCATCGGATACAGATGGCAGCGGTTTCACGTCCGCCGCCCGTATTTCGTATGTTTTGCCAAAAAGTTTAAATCTCTTCACTGTTTACCTCACACTATTCTCAGGCCGCGGTGCTCGTACACGCTGCGCTTGGGTTCCAGTTTTACCGCCGCCGCCATCGCGTCTATCAGGGCGCATATCGGGTCTATCCGCTCTATGCTCCTGTTTTTCATGGGTTTTATGTTCTCATTGCCGTCCTGGGCTACTACTACATTGCCAAACGCCCAGCGCCCGCAAGGGTTCCTCTCGTGGGTCATTTCGCCCTCGCGTAGGAGCCGCTCAATTTCCTTCATTGCTGGGGACATGCCGCCCATGGTCTGGGGTATGGTGATTATCTTCTGCGCCGCAACCTCCTGCTGCATGAGGGGGCGCAGGGAATCTATGCGCCACTCGTCCGCCGCAATATATTTGATGTCATAGTCCAGCATGAGCTTGTCCAGATAGTTGGCAATATAGGCGTAGTCCACACAGTTGCCGGGGGTCGCGTGCATATGCCCCGCCTGCACCCATTTGCCAAAAGGTACGTGGTCCCGGTGCTCCCGTTCCCGCATGTTTTCCTCCGGGATCCACGCATCCACAAAAAAGCGCCACTCCGTTTCCTCCGGCAGCGGTGGGAAAAGGGCCGCCACGGCGGTCAGGTCGGTGGTGCTGGACAGGTCTATGCCTACATAACAGGGCCGCCCCAGCATATCGGATTTATGCCAGCCCCCTTCGGTATCATCCCATAGGGTGATGGGCAGCCAGCCGGTGCGTTTAAGCGAGATCCATTGATTGAGCCGGAGCCACCGGAAGAGTTTCTCTGCCGCCGGGCTGTTCCGGGCCTTTATCGCCTCGCTGCGCACATTCTCAATTTTGATGGATACGCCCAGCGAGGGATTGGCTAAGTACCAATTTGTTTCGTCGTATATGTCTGCGTCCTCAGGGACGGTATAGATTTTGGCGTAAAACGCCGGGTCTGTCAGTTCGCCGCTCAGCACCTTTGTTGCTATTTCGTGCTGTTCCCATCCCACACTTTTGCGGTCGGGGTCGTCGCCCGCGGTGGTGATGCACCATATGAGCTGCTCATTCCGTGCAGCACCCGTACCAAATGTCAGCACGTCCCACAAGTCCCGCTTGGGGTGGGCGTGTAGTTCATCTATGATGACCACGGAGGGGTTAAGGCCGTGTTTGGTCGCCGCCTCTGCCGACAGCACTTTAAAGCGGCTGTGTGTGCGGAGATTCAGCATTTCCTTCGTGCTGTCTTTGATTTTGATTATCTTGGACAATACTTCGCTTTGCTCCACCATGCTCTTTGCGGCGTTAAAAGCTATTGATGCCTGGTTCCTGTCTGCGGCGCCGCAGTATATCTCGCCGCCCGGTGCGTCCATGACCAGGTGATACAGGCTCAGCGCGGCGATAAGTTCGGTCTTGCCGTTTTTCTTGGCGATCTCCAAATATGCCATGCGGTACTGCCGCACGCCCTCGGCGGTCACGGTGCCGTATACGGAGTTTATGACCCCTATCTGCCATGGCAAAAGCACAAAGGGTTTGCCGTAAAAATCGCCGGTATGTTTAAGGGCCTGTACAAACTCGATAACTTCGAGGGCTTTGTTCGAGTTAACCACCGTACTTGCTCAGATATGCGGCCATGGGGTCGCTCTCTGCGGCTTTTTTCGCTGCTGCTACACCCATGCGAGCACGGCCCACCGGCGACAGGCACAGCTGTTCGGCGTATTTTATGATATTCTGCCCCTCCCGGCGCATGATGGTGATATACGGGTTTTCCGTTGGCTTGCCGTCCGCCGCCCGGTATATAAGCGGGCCGTTTTGGTATTCCGCCTCGGCTTTTTGGTATATCGCCACACTCTCGCAGTAGGCAGCGAGGGCGGATATGTCCAGATCGTTAATTATCGGGGTGTCGAGCTGGCGGTAGAGCTTTACTACCCTTTTCCATTCCTTCTTCGCCTCCGGGGACAGGCTTTTGGGTGGTTTTAATTTGTCGGAGCAGCCGGTAGGTTCGCCATTCTCCCGGTTTTCCATCGTGTCTTTGGTATGCCGGTTTTTGCCGTTATCGACGAGCTTTAGCGGCCTCGGCTTTCTTCCTGTCGGCATAGGCTCCTCCTTTCTCAAATTCTGTATTTGCCTATGATTTTTTTGTGTCCTTTGACGCTGTTGCAATGTATACAGGCGGGCTGGTGATTGGCGGTATCCCAAAAGCGCGGGTCGCCCGGCCCGTCAGGCGGGTCTATGTGATCCACGCACCGCGCCACCATAGTGCAGCCATCGTCCAGCCGCAGGGCGCAGAGTTGATGTTCCGGGGCCGACAAATACCAGCGGGAGTATTTGCTCCATCGGGCATCATATCCGCGCTGCCGGGAGCTGCCCCGCCGCTCGTCCTGGGCGTGTATCTGCTCCTGCTGCCGCAGTTCGCCCGCCGTCCGGTGCTCATCGCAGTATCGTCCGGCGGTCAGTGCATTACATCCAGGGAACTGGCAAAAATGTAGGGCTCGGCTTGCCATAGCGCCGCTCATCTCCCTCAAAATGCTCAAGGGCCGCTCTTCGCAGCCCTTTTGATGGTATTATTATAGCACATAAAGAGTGTGGGAAAGTGTTGAGTTTTATTTATCTCGTTACAGACAACACGGTTAAGGCCCTGGGCCGGGCGTATGGTATATAATGGTGGCGTAGCTCCCCGACATCATCGGGGCGCGCTGAATGATATAAGAGGGCTATATCAGCCCTCTTATACGGTATTCTCTTTACGCTGCTATTCTGCCTATCAGTCTGTCTACCCCCTGTCTCTCAAGGGTCTTCGCCCAATCAATCGAGACGTGCATTTGCTGCGCTATCCGCTCCCAATATCCCCCTTTTGCCACTCCGTATTTAACGTACCGCAGTCTTATTGCCTCATATTCCAGCGGCGGCAAGCACATCACTTCAAATTCTATCATTCCCACCCAATGGTCGAGATTTTGTAATTCGTCTTCCAGCCGTTTTTTCTTCTTTCGCAGTCTTTTTAATTCCCGCGAAGCTTTTATCACCGTGGCCGGAGTGCTGTCCGGCAGCTCGGTACCGTGCGGCAAGCCCGTAATCTGCTGCGGGTGAAGGTCGTATTGCGCGTCGATCTCCTCGTCAACGCTAATTAACAACCGCTCTTTTTCCGTCCTCGTGCGCTCTGCATTACCCCAATACATCAGCAGTCGCCGCACGGCTGCCCGCTCATCTCGCCTTTCCCGCGTTGCTTTTTTCGGATTCAATTTTTCGCCTCCTTTTTGGATTAAAAACCGTCGTTTTTGATGTAATTTTACAAATCTTTTCGATGACCAATTTGCCGCCGCCGTTTATTTGTAGTTTTGTTGTTTTGGGGCGCCCCATTGCCGTTCATTTTCGAAGCTTCTCAAAAATCGAAAAATTTTTCTTCCGATGGGCCGCCCCGGTACCACGGAGGGTTGATTTAGCTTTTTGATGCCCCCCTCCCCTCTATTTCGGCCTGTTTTCTCCGGCACAGGTTTGCCGTGTTCCCCCACCGGCGGAGTTGTCCCCGAACCCTCCAACGCTTTTCTCTATCATTCATTTCAGCACTTCTTTCCGTGCTTATAGGGCCGCCCACGATTATAGGCCATCTTTTGTCGCACAATCTCGTCCACGTCCAGTCCCTCATGGCCAAACCAATCCAGTATGCGGATAAGACAATCCGCCATCTCGGTGGCTATGCCCTCGGGCTTGCCGTCATCGTTTGCCCATGCCATGGGGCGCCCGGCGCGGTACTCCTCTACCGCCTCGGACAGTTCGCTATGGCAAAGGGCAACGATCTCCAGCAAATTCCGCTCCTCATCCCACCAGCCATGAGCAACGGCGTTTTCGTGTATTTCCTTCGCCAGCTTGTGCAGCGGCTCCTCGTTGTTGTGGATCGTTATCATTTTTCTCCCTCCCATATCAGCGGTTTTCCCTCTGCGTCTACCATTACGCAAACGCCGCCTTGGTTTGTGCTCAGGTATTGTATCCCCGTGAGGTTATCGACATATATTCCATACGTCGCACCCACATCCAGTATCCACAGTCTACGATTGCCAGCCTCAGCCTTTCCGCACCCGCACAGGGCGAGGGTCAGCAGGGTTAATATTGTTATTGCTATTACTCGTTTCATTTTTCCTCCTTCGGCGGTCTGTCCTTTACGTTAATCCATTGCCGTTCCTTGCGCTCTTGCAGGGCAGAAATGGCAATACTGCAAGCAGCAATTATGTGCGGTGTGTCGCTGGAATCCTTAATATGTACTAAGGTTCTTATAGCCATTTCAATCGCTTCTTTATCAGTCATTTGCTTTCCTCCTTCGGCGTTTCTGGCAATGGCATCCACGCAATAACAGGATTACCTTTAAACCATAGTCCTTCAAACTTTTCTATGGGATATACAAGCCCCAGTATGTCGATGTCACTGCTGCCGGCATCGTAGTAATACCACCATTCCGGCAATAATTGTCTCATGCGTATCTCGCCGCGAAAAATCTGTCCATCTTGCAGCAGGATAATCACCGGTTCCTTTTCTTCTGGTGGTCTGTCCCTTACTTTAATCCAGTTCATTAGTTTCCTCCTTATCCATTTTCGCCCCGCAGTTAGGGCAGAATTCCTGTTCTGTAACGGCATGAATTCCGTAATAATCACTACAATTTGCATCCACACCATGACATACAGAACACTCGTATTCTCCATATCTTTTGTTTATACAAATCCACCGTCCATGCACCACAGGCGCAACATCGGCGGCAGGAAATTTCATTAACTCTTTTGCCACTACTTGCGCTCCTTTGAGAAACGCTATTGATTCGGGCGTATTGTCTTTTTGTTTTCTCAATGTGGATAGCGTCTTACAAAGTGCTTCTACAAAAGCATCAACGTTTACATATTTACTCATTGTTTCTCCTTTCTCGGTCGGTTTGCGTTTCTTTTCTGCCGCGTCTATGCCGAAACATAAACGCAGTATATCAGGCGGGTATATCTTTTCGGCGGGCACATCGTAGTATGTCATAGCCTTGACCAGTTCGCACTTATTCAGCATCGCCCGTCCGCTCTCCACCATGCTGTACACGCCCTGGCTCATGTCAAGCGCAGCCGCCGCTTCTGCTTGCGTCCTATTCCCCCGGAGCTTCTTCAGGTTGTTTTTTATCATCGGCTTCCTCCTTATCCATTTTCGCCCCGCAGTTGGGGCAGTAGTTTTCTCCAGTAGGATTGAGCCCTACCGAATAACCGCATACAGAGCAAGTCCATTCATGGAATGTCCGTCCCCAATCATCGTTTTCTATTTCTGAGTGTATCCACTTCCCATACCGCACCGGCTCCACGTCTGTGCGGGGTTCTGTGATCTCGAATTCCTCTGCAAGCCAATTAAACACATTATCAAGGCAGTATGAGCCAAACCCAATGTGGCATTCTCCGTCCGCTGGGTTAAAGTACCAGATGTTGTAACACGGCTTTTCAGGTATTCCTTCCACGACAATTCTGGCGAATGGTGTTTTTATCTTGTGTTTGCACTCATCCGCACTCGCTGCCTCCCGGCTGATGTAGTTACTCATTTTATTCCTCCGGTTCACTTGTACTATCGCAAATATTCAGAATCTGTTGGAGCAATTCAATCTGCCCGTTTCTGTGACCATAGCGATACCCGGTTGTATACGTTTCGGCCGCGTCTCCACTGTTCTTGGCTTTTTCAGCAATGAGTGCTTGATACTTGGCTCTCAAATCTTCAAGTTCCACAGCCGGAGCAACATCGGCGGCAGGTTCTTTGTCGATAAATGCCATCCAATCACAATCGCTCGGTTCGCACGGTTCTTCACTGCATACCTCGTTGCAATGCCCACATACAAACTGCTTTGCTCTGTTTTTAGTTATATATTCTTTTGTCATACTTCCTCCAATGCCTTTTCAGCTTCTTCACGGACTGCAACCATGTCAACATACTCTTGCGGGTTATGCGCTTTTACATGTGGGTCGCTAAATTTTTTAGCACTCTCAAGCAGTGCTTCTATAATTATGTCTTTATTTGTATTGCAGTCGCACCTGGCAAAGCAATAATATTTGTCGCCGATTTTTACAGGCATTATTCTTCCTCCTTCGGGAATTCTGGCAATGGCATCCAATGAGTAACCTCGGCACGTCCACGATGGATAAAGTGGTCGATTGCCAGATACCCTTTGTCGATATTTCGCACTCCATTTTTACTTCTGGTAGCCACCAGCACTTCCACTTGGTCTTCAGGTAATCTATCCCTCACGCTTATCCAGTTCATTAGTTTCCTCCTTAGCCATTTTCGCCCCGCAGTTAGGGCAGTAATTTTCTGCTATGGCCGTTCTCCTTCTGCACTCTGAACATCTGTATGTTTTTCTAAAAACAGGAATATCGCTGCTATGTGTAGGTTTCCAAAACGAGCTATCAACGCCTATCCACCGCCCATACACCACAGGGACAATATCGGCGGCGGGGATATCCTTCAAGTCGATTTCCTTGATGTACCTGTGCAGTACAACTCCGCTCAATTCAGGGTCGTGGTGCTTTACTTCAATAACCTTTTCCAGCGCCGCTTCTCGTTCTATGTACTCTTTACTCATTGTTGCCCTCCAATGCCCTCTCCGCTTCCTCGCGGGTCAGAAATACGGTTTTGCCGAAATTACTAAATAACATCACCATATGATCGGTTGTAATGATACATTTAGTTGAAACACTTTCAACCACGCAAGGCTTTATTTTTATTTCACTTTTAAGGGTGGCATCATTAAAATAACGTTGGAAACGATACACAGTAGCCCCTATCTTACACGGCAACCGTACAAGCAAGCCTTGTTCTTCCATGTCCTCATATTCAGCAAGGCGGTCTATGGCTTGTTGCCTATAAGCAGATACGGCAATCTGGTCTTTTGCCCCGGATTTAAAATAGCATGATTCAGGGTATGCAAGATTCGCCGTCCCGCAAGTCGTTCTTTTAGTTAGTCTGTTCATTGGCCCTCCTGTTCGCTTTGCTTAAATATCGTTTTGCCCAGCGTATCCAGCGGTTTGATATGCAAAATACGTTCTTGTGGTATAGTCTATCCTGCACATTTGACGCCTTACCTTTCGTGCGTTTATACAGTGCTCTCATTCTTCCCTCCAACAGTTCACTATCAGCTTGCTTACGCCCTGAATAGGCAGCTCCTTTAAGATTTGCCTTAACCGGCAGTTGTTTTTCGCCCCGTCACAGCAAAAGCACTCGTTTTTTGTGGCGGCATCGGCAAGGTCGGCTAAATCGTCATAGCTCATCACCCAATAATTTTTATTCCGTCCGGCGGGGCTTTTAATGCCTATCTGTATGTCGGTCAAATCTAACTGCTTTTTCAGCGTGATAAGCTGCTCAACAGGTATCGTGTCTATCAGCGCAGTATTGATTTTCTCAATATTGCTCTGCGCCAATCGGAAATTTCGCCAGCCGTTGGGGATACGGTCTACCAGCCGATGATACTTTTCTTCGTACACCTTTAAGATATTTTCAACGGCGTACAGAGAAGCAAATAATTCTTTTCCTTCTGCGTTTATCCTTGTTCTTTCCATATCCGCCCCTCTACTCTGCCTAATTTATAGGCTTTCCAGTCGTCCCAATTCCCGAATATTGTCTGCATCTGCCACAGCATAATTTCCACGTCCGCGCACTCTTCGAGGATTTTCTTTCTGCTGCCTTGGCCGTTCACCCACTTACTAAGTTCAACGGCAAGCTCGTTCAGCTCCTCAACGGCTTTAATGGCTTGATGCTTTGCACCGTAATGGTCTACTATTTCGCTGTACTTCATCGTCGCTCCTGAATAATTCGTCCGCTTCGTGAATAAGTAATTGCTTACCGTCAACCTTTGCCCTTAAAAGTGCGCCCTGCATCGTCATTCGGGTGTAGTATTTCTTCGCCGCTTTGAGAGTGGTAAAGGTCTTTCGATAATTTTCTTTTCCATCGTGGATTTCGTAAAACTCATACGCTTGCAGTTTCATAAATCCCCCTCTTGATTCTTTTTCGTACCGTAAACTCTGATATTCCGGCCTTCTCAGCCATTTCCCTTACCGTCAACTTTTCTTCGCCTTGCTGTACATAAACCCTACAACCTATCTCGTCCTTTTTTCCATCCGCCAGGTATAACGGGCATTCTCTGACGTGGTAGCTTCCACCATCCCAGCCGCTGTTATCGCGACAGTTTATCGTTGTCGGTCTTGCGTTCCAGCCTTTAACGGGCATCCCATCTTGGCGGCTCCAACTGCACCCTAAACCGGGTTTATTTGTCGCTCTCCGGCACGTCCAACATAGCGTTTGCTTCATACAACCTCAAAAAATCCTCCGCTTGCATAGTTACTAACCATTTTTCGCGGCTCCTTCGGTGAAACACCGCCGGTATAAGCTCCGGCTTCGCGTCGCGCTTCGCCTGCGCCATCCATTCATGGATTTTTGTCGTCTCGCAGCGTTTGCACTCAACGTGAATCCCCGGTAAACCTATCACGTCCGATGCGTCCCCCGTTTGTCCGCAGTATTGGGAAGTGCGCCGGGCATTGAACCCATATTCGCGGAACAGGGCGGCAAGCTCCCGTTCTCCGGCTTTGCCTTTTTCTCTCTGCGCCTTACTCATCCCAGTCTATATCCCAGCCGTTACCGTTGTCGGTGAAGGTCAACACGGTAACGCCATTAACACTTACAACGGCTTTTCCGTCCTTCATGTTGTCTATCACGCTCTGGAATATGGTTTGTATTATCCACTTTGCGAGTTCTTCTGTCATAGTTCCTCCCATTCCACAATTTCATCCTCGTACAGAAAATATTTTCCGTACCATTTCACACTTAGTTCCCCGGTTCGCCCGTTTCGGTTCTTCGCCACGATGATGCTCGCGTTCTCGCTTTGCGGGTCGGGTCGGTGAAGGAGTAATACCTCGTCCGCGTCCTGCTCTATGGCTCCCGATTCCCGCAAGTCCGATAGTCTCGGCCTTCCATCGTTCCGGCCTTCTATCGCCCTGTTGAGCTGGCACAGAAGAACGACAGGGGCATTCAGTTCCTTCGCCAAAAGCTTTATTTTTCGGCTTATGTCGGATACCTCATTTTCCCGTGTGCGGTTCCTCAGGCTGGATTGTATTAGCCCTAAATAGTCAATCGCAATCAGGTCTAATTCCCGTTCCTGTTGCTTTATCGCGTAGCATTGTGACCTTATTGCCTCCACGGTATAGGCGTTATCCGACAGATACAACCTTGTCGCGCTCAGTTTGCTTACGGCGTTCTGTATCCTGTCAACCGCTTCCTGACCGCCGCTGAACATTTCATCACGGCTGCACTTCGCATAGCTGATGATTGCCCTTTGAAGTACGTCCTCCCTCGGCATTTCCAGCGAAAACACCGCTACCGTCCTGTCGAACAACGCCATATTCACGGCTATATTCATGGCAAGTGAGGTCTTGCCTACTGACGGTCTGGCTCCGATGATGGTTAAATGCCCTCTTTTCAACCCGCCTAACGTCTGATCGAGAACCTGAAACCCCGTTGTAAGCCCCTCAGCGCCGTTTATAAGCCCATATAGGGCCGTGTCAAAGTCTTTCCCTACCCTGCTTACTTTACGCCCTCCACGCGCCCGTACAGCGTCTATAACGCCCTGCATACGGTCAAGGTATCCCTCGTCCTTTCCCGATTTCATGTCCTTGACCACTTCCCGCAGTCCCGAAATGGCGTGTCGCTTCCTGGATTCCTCCAGCACCACCTTGATGTGATAATCGACATTTGCTGCTGATACAGTGCCGGTGACTAACTCGGTGATGTACTGTATCCCTCCGGACCTGCCGCCCAGTTTGTCAGCTACCGTTACGGGGTCCACCGGCTCGTTTGCGTTGAAAAGGGCAAAGATAGCGGAAAATATCTCTTGGTGTTCCGGCCTCTCAAAATCGTCAGGTCTTAATTCCCCGCATATTCTCTCTAAAGCCTCACGACCGAGAAGCGCAGAACCTAAAACAGCTTTTTCGGCAAGCACAGTTTCTCGTAGACCGGATTATCCCATGTCGAGACGCGGGGTATCTCGCTTCTGCTGCGTTCCCATGTCCTGACAGCAGCTTTCCAGTCCTTCATCTTGTTTTTCCCCACCATCCAACCTTTAGAGGCGTAGAAGTCATAAAACTTCTCTGGATCAACGCTGTTCCTGCGTTCCTTGCAGTATTCCCTCACGGCTTCAAGTGTGGGTGGTATCCCCTTGGGGGGGATTATAGAGGGGGATATATTATCTTTATCTTTATCTTTATCTATTGTATGTACCCTATTTGGGTTCGGTTTGGGTATCAACTTAGGTTCGGTTTGGGTATCAACTTGGGTATCAATTTGATTCCTTTTTTTGATACCTAAATCAATACCATTGTCATATAGCTGGACGATTTCATACTTCCCGGTAGCCCCCCTGTCTCCTGCTTTGTATTTAATCAAGCCCTGCTGTATCAGTATATTGCGATACCTCGTTAAACCGTTCTTATCAAGTCCCGCCATCGCTTGCAGCGTTGAATTCGGCGCGTTAAACTCCCGCTTCCAGCCTGCCGTATTTGCACAATCTAAAATTGCAAAGTACAAATATCCGGCTCTGGAAGGTAGGGCGTTTAGTTTTACCCAATTCCAATAGGCGTTTATCTGACTGATGTATTGCATCATTAACCTCGTATGTATTCGTTCAGTACGTCCCTTAACCTTCTCATGTCATCCGGCGCGAAAGAAATTGATTTTTTAATCCGATTCTCCCGTTTGTCCCATAGCCCTAACACATAAAAGGGCTTGTAGGTGTCCGGGTATGCCATAAGGTAGAGTTCTATCGACCAGCCCTCACCCTCGCCTATCGTGGCAAGGCGGCTGTCTGTTACGTACTCCATGACTAAAAGGGTAAAGGCTCGTCGTCTATTTCGGTAAACCCTGCCAGAGTGTCCGTTTTCTCTCTCGGCGTGAGAAATTCAACGTTTTCCGCTGTGATTTCGGTTATGTACCGCTTGTTCCCATCCTTATCCTCATAGCTCCTGTTCTGTATCTCACCTTCTATAAGGACTTTGCGGCCCTTTGAGAGGTACTTCCCGCACAGCTCGCCCAACTGCCGCCACACTACTATATTGAGATAGTCAACAGGGGGTTTACCGTCAGTGCCCTTGTATCTGCGCTGCACCGCTACCGTAAAGGTGCATACGCTTGTTCCGCTTGTGGTCGTCCTTAGTTCTGGGTCTTTCGTCAGGTTTCCGGTCAAAATTGCTTTATTCATTTTTCCACTTCCTATACGTTAGTTTTTCTTCGTTCCAATCGGGATACTTTGCCATGAGATACGCTCTCAGCTTTTTTCTAAGCTCCGGCCTCCTTTCCGAATTATCATAGTCCCTATGGCACTCAGAACACAGCGTAACGATGTTTTGTTCTATCCCCTTACCGTTATGGCTTCGCGGGATAAAATGCGCCACAGGGCTTCCTACACGCCCACAGAGGACGCATAACTGATGATCTCTTTCCCATACCCGCGCTTTGACCTTCGGGGGTATCTCACACGCCTTGGTTCGCTTGCTTTTCATTTCGTGTTCCCCCATTCTCTGGATAGCTGCCCTTCGAGTATCCTTATCTTTAGCTTCTGCGCGTTTATCGCTTCCACCGCCGAATCATATAGGCTCTCAGCTATGTCCCGTTCCATTCTCAGTTTGGCTATATCTTCTTCGCCCTTGGCAATGTCCAAAAGGTGTGTTACTGGCTGCCCCTCGGCGCGGAGGACGGTAAGTCTTTTAGATAGCGCCATTCTGTACTCGCGCTCTGTTTCGGCCTTTTTCCGTCCTCGCGGCTTAAGCTCCTGCACCGCCCTGTCAAGTAGGGCTTGCTCTGTCATTATTTCGTCCCACAGCTCCATTTAAGCCCCCTTTGCGTTCAGCTTATCGAGCGTGGTGTTTAACTGCTCCCGCGTCATATTCCACACGTCCACGCCGTAGTTCTTTTTTGCCGCTTTATTGGCTAAGTCCACGCTCCCCTTACACAGGGCTATAACTTCTTCCTGCATGGCCTTTACGTCAGGATCGGCGGAAAACGTGTCGTAAACATTGGGTTTAAATTTCGAACGGGATGGAGACGTTGCATTGGTTTCCGTTTCCGGCTGAACAAACTCTTCGCTCTCGCTATCGGACATTATCCCAGAGTAAGCGAACTTTGAGAGTTTCAACACAACGCGGTCAAACAACCTCTTATAAGCCATGGCGTATGGATAAGCGTTGCTACAGTTTTTGTCGCTTACCTCGCCCACTTCGTAAATGCCCTGCTCATCATTGCAATAGCTGTATACCAGTGAGCTTTTATATCCGTCCTTGTCGAAAGATACACAGGAAGGAGTGAACTTGCTTTCGAGGCAGTCATTGATCTTCAAACACCCGTTGTGGCTGATTATTAGGCCGCTGTACGCCATCTTGTCCTTCTTCGCGGTGAGATTCATCAGTATCCAGAAATCAGCCTCCGCAAGGCCATATTTGCCGCTATTGATAGCTTCTATGGCCTTTTCCTTTGCGGCAATATACTTGGGGGATTGCCATACCGGCTTATCTCCATCTTTTGTATGTTCTACAGTCTTTTCGTTAAACATGCTCCCCTCACTTTATCTGCAAATTCTGCTTTACAACGATTTCCGCGCCCTCTGCCGTCCCGCCGGATTTCAGAAGCTCCTTTATCGCCGTTTTGTTAGGCACGGGGGGCTTATAGGTCAGAAGCTCGTCATGCCCCTGCGCCGCCCACTTTATAAAGGCTTCCTCGTTTACCTCGACGCTTTCTGACTTTCTGAATGTCAGTTTGTTCCGCTTGCTTTCAAACTTTTCCTTATTGGATAGCTGCATCTGCGTTGCAAGGTATCCCTTAAGCCACTCGGCCTTATTGGCCTTAGCCTTGGCTCTGGCGGTGAGGTTGTCGGCTTCCTCCTTGATGCTCTTTGCCTCTGCGGCAAGGTTCTTTATCATGCAGGCCACGTTGTCAATTTTGTCATCGAGCTGCATATCAAGGCTTTCGAGGGTGTCATAAACAGCTTCTTCGGGTATCTCTCCACGGTCAACCGCGTCCATGAAGTCATTGAGATTCTTCGCTATGTCGTAAAGTGACATTATCTCGCCTCCTGTTTTAAAAGATTAGGGTCATATCGGTCATAGTAGGTGTCCTCAAACGGTTTGTAGGCTTTAGCTAAAAGGTACTGCTCCATTACTCACCTTCCTTTTCCAGCCTCTTGTCTATCTCGTTCCGATAAAGAGCTTTCCACAGGTCGCGGTCATGCCGCACTTCGGCAAGCTGTTCCGCAAGCATGACGATTATTTCATCTTTTGTCATTCCGCTTTCCTCCTTGGGATAATCAGTTCTTTTGATATGTTTTTAGCTCATTCACTCCACTTGTCTGGCGTTAAGCTTGCCGCGCTCGATCAGTTTGTATATTTCGTGCCTGTCGATGCCCAGCCGCTCCCTTGTCTCATGCGTTGTCAGCCATTCGCCGTCCACTTCGACGATCCACTTCTTTTGTATACGCGGCGGCTCGCTTTTCCCGTCCGGCAAAAACAGCGGGCAGGCGCGGATGACGTAGGACTGTATAATTGTCGTGTAGTTTTTGCCGTGGTAATAGTTGCTGCCCTTCAGCGTTGTCTCCCTTGCCTCCCAGCCCTCAACGGGTTCGGGATCGGCGCGGCGAGACCAACTGCAGCCCATGCCCGGCGCGTTGGTCGCCCTCTGGCAACGCCAGCATAGGGTTTGTCCGGTTATGCACGCTTCCATATCTATCTCCTTTTGCGGGGTGCGAAGGCAAAGCCCGTCATTATGCCGATCACAAACATCGGCACTCCCCAGCTAAAAAATGCTCCCCACATTTCAATTGTCCTTTCCCGTTGCAACGTATAAATTGATGTAGTTGTTGTTGGCGTCCATGCACAGCAGGGACGCATCGAGCAGGGCGGCTACCGTTCTGTCGCAGACGGCGGGAAGAATATCCTCCCTCCTGAAGTCTCCGATCAGCGCCCCGTCCGGCGAGTGGTACAGTCGTACCCGCTGTGTTTTCAGCAGGGCAATCATGGGTAAAAGCTCCCTTACTTGCATATGTAATCGCTCCTCCACTTACGGTATCTCAGCTTTTCCTCGTCCCAATCCGGATATTTGGCCATAAGGTACGCCCGGAGGGCCTTTCTGATCTCCGGCCTGCGTTCTGAATTGTCGTAATCCCTGTGGCACTCGGGGCATAGGGTGACGATGTTTTCTTCTATTCCCTTGCCATTATGGGAGCGAGGGATAAAATGCGCGTCAGGGTTGCCGGGCCTGCCGCACAGGACGCAGCAATGATGGTCCCTCTCCCATACCCACCGTTTGACTTTGAGAGGTATTTCGCATGCTTTTGTGCGTTTGCTTTTCATGGCTTTTTTACGAGCAATAGCTTTGCAGCTCCGTCAATCTGTAGCTGCCGTCATTATCCGGTGTGTCGTCAATCTGCACCGATTGGAGGATTATAAAAGCGGGGACAACCCCATCCGAGTACGAGGGGTTGCTGATGAAGGCGGAGCCGTCCGTGAGGACGTACCACGCGTTGACAGAGGAGTACTGTGAGGAAAGCCACCAGGCAGCAGCCGAGCCGTTAAAGGTCTTTTTGCGGTTATTCCGGCCAGTGAATATAGGCCATGTTAAGCCTTCTTCTGTTCCGTGGTTGTCGCCGCAGCCTACCATGGTCAACGTGGGAGCAAACACCTTGCGGGTTATATCCTCGGCGCCGCTGCCGTTATACAGCGGGATCGTGCTGGGGATAATCAGTTCTTTAAGCTCGTCGGGGTAGCTGTTGTATATTTCCGTCATGCGTTCGTCCAGGTCTGATCCGGCGTATTTTGCGTTACCGCCGAACCGGCAAAAGCTATGAATATCTTTGCGGATAAGCCCTGCGGTGCCTACGTCAAAATTATTGAGGCAGCCGAGGGTGTAGTCAGTCAGCTCGTAAGTTCCACCCTCGCGGCGCTCGGGGATTTTGATATTGCTTCCGAATGGTAGTTCTCCTAATTTCATTTTTTTATGTCCTCCCTATGATCTGATACCCTCCGGCGGCGCGGGCTATCGGCAAACCCGTCCGCGGGAGACGCACCGGGCCTGAATCCTGTTTATACTCGCCCGGTCGAGTTGCTAACGTGCTGTTGTGGAATTGTTAGGTCATTCGCATCACCTCCGGCGAAAGGAGACAGCAGAGGGCGGTGAGCAGAAGCAGCGTTTTGTCGGACATATCAGGTGGTCTGTGTATATCAAAAAGGAGATTATAAACTCTGCCCATCGGACACCGGCCCAAGATGCCGCCCTCTGCTCTCCCCTTTCGCACGGGGAGCTATTGCACTTTGTATTTGCAATCGTCGTACTTATGGCGGCGGGCAGCCTTTACCCTGGGCTGATCCGCTGTCTTATCCTCTACCATGGAGGCCATGCTCCGCACCAGTATGAGGGGGGCGTGGCCGTCGGCGGCGGTCGCCATGAGGCGCCCATCCCTGCACATGGCGCGTATGGTGCCGGGGTCTACGTTAATGATCTCGGATGCCCGCTTGGTGGTGACATACTCCCCGTGCATCTTCACCATGCGCTCCTCCAGCGCCTCAACGCTGTTTATACGCTCGTCCACGGCAGCGGTTATCATATCCCGTAGGAGTTTGTCAAAGTTATCCATGGTGCCGCTGTCCTCCTATGCGGTTTGTTCGTTTGTCCTTACGTTCTGCGTAAGTTGGTTTGCAAAAAAAATGTCCGTCGCTTCTTGTCTGCTGTCACATACGCATTCGGCAATTTTGACCATCACATCATACGGTATTTTACTCGGTATCGATAGGTATTTCGCCAGAGTATTTCGGTCTATCCCCAGTGTATTCGCCAATGATGATATCGTATAATTCTTTTCAGTCATTTTCCCCCTAAGTTTGGGGACATTGATTTCGTACAACCTTTCCGCCTCCGTTTCTTACGTATTGCGTAAGTTTATAATAGCCCCGTCGCGCCCAAAAGTCAATACGTGGCGCGAAAGTTTTTTTGCATTTTGAGTAATTTTTATTGCATTTCAAAATAAAGAAGTGTATTATAGGCTTACGAGGAGGATAGTAAAATGGTTTTGGAAGAAAGAATGAGGAATCGCAGGAAAGAATTGGATTTAACCCTCGCCGATATTGCAAAGGCAGTTGGTGTCTCAGAGGCCACCGTGCAGCGATGGGAAAGCGGTAAGATTAAGAATTTGAGGTATGAACGTATTCCCGCCCTTGCAGTTGCTTTGCATACTACGCCGGCCTATCTAATGGGCTGGGAAGATATCCCAGAGGAAACCACCTCCAGTAAAGCTATGCTAAAGGCGGTCGTTGACAGTATGACCGAAGAACAAGCCGCTCTGTTTCTGGCGACTTGGCAAGCAGCAAAAATGCCAAAGTGATTTCCTCTATCGTCATTCCATCTATGATTTCCTTTAATTCTTCTTTTTTCGTCATTTGTTTCCACCTCCAAACATTTGTTCTGTTTTTTTGATAATAGCATACTCACAATAAGCAAAAAAGGGGGAATTTGTATGAAAGTACCATAAACGGGACTGTGCTCAACGATGTTGCACAAATCGTGCCTCAGATTCGCCTTTAACCGGCAGAGGGAGCGGGAGCCGTTCACCTCTGCCTCGGCCAGAACGGCGGAGAAGCTTCGTGGGAGCCGCCCCGGTCTGAATTAAGCATATCTCGTTCCCTTGGTTTTTTAAAGCCACAAATAGTATCCTTTCAGGGTAAAAATTGTTTAAATGGGGGGTAAAATAATGGACTTTGAGCGATTACAGGAGCTTGTGCGGCAATCCGGTAAGACGCAGCAGGAGATCGCGGACGAATGCGGGCTGTCGCTCGCTACTGTCAAAAAGGTGCTTCACGGGCAAACATCAAATCCCGGCGTAGATACGCTGATAAGGATATTAAATACCATTGGCAAAAGTCTGCGGGATATAGATTCTGACTTTGTGAGAGTTCCGCAAGGATATAGTAAAGAGGATTTATACGAAGAACTTATCGCCACTAACAAGGAGCGTATAAACGATCTGGTAGCCGAAGGGCGGCGTAAAAACATTCAGTTGCCCCTGTTGTCAGGTGTTTCCGTGTTATTGATGGTGGTTTTAAGCGGAATATTTATCATAGATAGCAGATATCCGAGCATGGGGCTGATACGCCCCGAAACTAAGCATTTATCGACAATAGCAGGGGGTATAATGCTGGTTTTCGCGATATTCGCAGGCTTTCTCATATATATCAGTATAAAAGACTGGAAAAAGTTAAAATAGGAGGGTTTGTTAATGGGTATGATACATCAGTGCTCTCAGTGTGGGAAAAAGGGGTTGTTCTTGCCGCTCAACAACCTTGGGCACTGTGAGGAATGTATAAAAAAGAATAAGGCGGAGCGGGCAAGACGCGAGGGGGCAATGATCGTTTCGCCCTCTTCAGAAGAGGAACGTGTGAATGTTGAACCAGAAAAGATGGACGTGACCGAAAGTGTGGATGGTGCCGAAGGTCACAACCTTGATGTGTCTGAAAAGAGCTGGCTAACCACTCTGCTTTTATGTATATTTTTAGGCGGTTTAGGAATACACAGGTTCTATGTCGATAAGCCGCTCACGGCTCTTCTTTGGTTACTCACAGCAGGCTGTTTCGGCCTTGGAACCCTTGCGGACTTGTGCAGTATAGCCAGTGGCACTTTCACGGACGGTGATGGCGCCGTAATTCTTTCTAACAAGCAGCGCGACAGAATATACGGCCCAAGCGTGCAGTCCGCGCTTTCCATCGATGCCGTTGACCAAATTCGCAAACTCGGCGATTTGCGAGATAGCGGTATTCTGAGTAACGAGGAGTTTGAAGAGAAAAAGGCTATTCTGCTTGACAAAATAAAATAATCCCCCCGGCTGTCGGCACAGCGCAAGGGGGATCAGAGGTGGGTGCTTCTCCGCCTCCGATTTTAGCACAACGGGAGGTTTTTGTAAATGGCAAGGCAAAGTGACGGGAGGTATAGGGCTAAAGTAACCGTCGGCAAGGATATGAACGGCGGCAGCGTGATAAAATATGTATCCGGGCGCACAAGGAAGGATTTGGAGGCCGCGAAGGAGGCTGTCAGGCAAGAGTTCATCACTGGGCGCACCGCGCAGAAGGACGCGCTTTTCGGCCCATACGCCATACAGTGGTATAACGTCTACAAAAAGCCGAATATAAAGGAATCGGCGCAGAGCGGATATAAGACGGCACTCAACAAGCACATATTGCCGGTGCTGGGGGATAAGCGGCTCACCGCAATATCCACTATGGATTTGCAGGAGTTGCTTAACTCCAAGGGCGATACGTGCGTAACCATAATCGAAAATGTACACCATGTGTTGGAATCCGTCTTTAAGCGGGCATACTCCGAGGGGATAATCCAGCGGGACGTGACCGTGGGGCTGGTCAAGCCCACGAAAGAAAAGTCAAGCCGCCGGGCGCTGACGGAAGCGGAGGAAGAAGCGGCAAAGAAGCTGATGCAGGAGGAAAACGGCCTGCTGGTGGCATTACTATACTATACCGGAATGAGGCTCGGTGAAGCCCTCGGCCTGCAATGGGAATGTGTAGATTTCAGGAGGAAGGTCATACACGTCCGGCAGCAGGTCAATTTAAGGAAGGGCATGATAACCCCGCCCAAGACGAAGGAGAGCATACGGGATATACCCCTGCCGGACGAGCTGGCAGAAATGTTCGTGCGGGGATTCCCTCAGGCGTTTGTATTCCCTGCCCCCGATGGAACATACTACCGCAATTCCTCTTCAAATAGGCTATGGCGTTCGCTGATGGAGCGCATGGCAGAGTTGGGACCCGACATAGAGATAAGAGAGGACGGTTCCTCCATCCTCACGCCGCACTACTTCCGGCACAATTACGCCTCCATACTCTATAATGCCGGCGTTGACGTGCTTTCCGCGCAGAAATTCCTTGGCCACGCCAACGTAAAGGTAACGCTTGAAATTTATTCACACCTTTCAAAGGAAAAAGAGGACGCGAGTGCGGGCGCGGTTATGGACGCTTTCAAAAAAAGGTTGCCAGAAAGTTGCCAGAGCAAAAGCACAAAATGAGCACAAGCAAGC
>ERZ824978.861-NODE-861-length-38537-cov-14.358115_pt1 | contig 38537 bp, 37 predicted proteins | sample MGYA00519860_ERZ824978 | MGnify/ENA primary metagenome ERZ824978 (study PRJEB31778, sample SAMEA3449184) | human gut metagenome | biome: human gut; feature: human-associated habitat; material: faeces | place: United Kingdom | collected 2010/2012 ... | reverse complement strand
CAAACCAACTTTTACTCGCACTTTACATAATATATTACTTGTCATAATCGAACTTCTTGATACACCTGACAGCCGTTTCCCACTGTGAGCCTTCCACATTCTCCTGTGCACGCAAGGAAGTTACCGTCATGGCCAGTACCACCAACGGCAGTACTGACCTTAGAAGTCTTACGGTTATTATAAGGCACCTCCTTCCTGAACTGACAAAGAATCTTCCACAGTACCTGTTTCTTCATCACCTGCATCGTTGAAGTCAAATTCCATTTCCGTCATGTTTCCCCAGTTGTCCTCGACAACGACAATGAAGTTCTGCGCCTCGTCACATAGTGAAGTATAATACAGCCTGAACTTCCGGTTCTCCAGCAGATAACGGTCATTCGGCTTGAATTTAAGACCGTTGTCCAGTTTCAGGGAACCTTCCCCGTCATACTGGAAATAACGGATCGTATAGACCGTACCGTCAAAATCGCCCTCACTTTTGAGTTCACACCGTATTTCCGCCGTCTCATTCCTGTTCAGTTCCTTGGGAACCGGCATTGTTTCCACGGTAAACGGATAACTCTGCTGGATTTCCAGCTCGGATTCGCACGAGGTCAATACAAGACTGACCAGACCTATGCAGAACATGGCAATCTTGCCTGCCAATCCAAATCCTTTTCTTATATTCTTTTCTGTCTTCATTTGTTTTCCTTTGTTTTTGTCAGATATTCATTCAAGTCCTTAAATCCATCATACAGACCGGAACAGTCCATAACCTTATTCCCGAAATGTATGTTCAAAGTCTCCAGTGCGGTAATTCCGGCCCGGTCACGGTCAAGAAAGCACCGGATTTTGCCGTAACCCTCCAGTACGGCATACGACCGTTCCAGATTGGATACAGAGTTCAGCACCAGGCAATCCTCGTCCGTCACAGTCCGCAATACCAATGCCGAAAGGAAATCCACAAATCCTTCAAACACACAGCACGTATCCTGTTTCTTTCCGGACAGGGACACATAGGAAATGTCCTTGGGAGAGATGCATCCCTTGAACATCGGGTTACGGAGTTCATAACCGCCGCTCCGGTTCATGAAGCCTATGGCAAAATACCGTTTGCCCCGTATTCCATATGCCACTTCCTTGCAGAATCTCCCGGCTATGGCCGGATCAATGCCTCTCTCTTTCAGGTAACCTTTCAAAGCCTCATGACTCAGTTCCGTCACTTTCACGTCCTCGAATCCGGAAACGCGGGGTATCTTCTTACGTTCCTGTAAAGGCCGGAGGGGAAGGATGCCGGATTTCCCTGAAAGGAACTCCAGCTGTTCCATGAAACCGGTACTTCCGGTAAGTTCTCCGGCAAGATGGAAGATGTCACCTCCCTTTCCGAGGCCAAAATCAAACCAGACATTCCGCTGCGTATCCACCTTGAAGGATGCGGTTCTCTCATTCCTGAAAGGTGATCTGAACCAGACATCATTTCCTTTACGGGATACCGGTATATGCCCCATATCTTCAAGAAAACCGACAAGGGAAATCCGTCTAATCTGTTCCAGTTCCATAACCCGCTAATTTATCATAAAACGAATGCCGATTCCATACTGGGTATGGCAATGTCCGAGACTTCCACCCCACAGGAAACGCTCACGCAAGGAAGCTGTCAATGCCACACGGTCGGCAAGGTACAGTTCCATCTCCAGCGTCAGGGCACAGCCGTACACAAAGGCATCGCCGTTTTTCAGGGTGGCCCCGTCATAGAGTATTTTATCAGACCAGTTTACCGTCTCATATCCGGCCAGTGCCGATCCTCCCAGATTGAGGAAGAACACTTTTCCCGCATCGGAAAGGAAATTCAGGTAATATCCGCCTTCTGCCGTAAACTGTGCAGAAGGGATGGTCACATGGCGGTAACCGTGTTTCATGTGCAGGTATTCTGCTCCATATACCCATTTGTTCCCGCCTTTGGCATAGCTTGAAAGTATCATTCCCATATAATATCCGTTATCGGAAGCCATACCTCCACGCATTTCCACACCCTGCATCCTTGGCAGAATCCGCTGGGCGTCTGCCTGCCCTACGGAAAGGACAAGCAGCAATGCCAGCATATACAATACTTTCGTTCTCATCGTACCTTCAGTTCATTGATAGTTTCCGCACGCACCAGGTCTTCGTTGACCACCTCAAAACTCTGGTGACGGCCGCCCTGTTTCTCATACATCTCCACAACCAGTTTCTTGTCGTCCGGTATCGTAAACTTGGGAAGGGCGAATACCGTGCATTCCGAATCCCTGCCGTTTACACGTGTCACATAATTATAGGCACGCAACGGATAAATCACCTGCTCCTGCATGGCCGTACGCTTCATCACCTTTTTGTCCACCACCTTGAACGTAATGAAATCCACGTCAAAGGGAACATTCGAGGAGTTCTTTACCTGGGTATGGAAATAAAGCAGGTCATTATGGGTGTACAGCCCTTTGAGCAGATACTGGATACCGAAACGCTTGCAGCCGATATGACGGATACGGCGCTTGTCATTCTCATACACGGATTTCATGATAAGACGTACCAGACGGGGTGACTCGTTATCCAGCTCGGTCAGATAGATTTCCATGGCATTGTTGGGACGGTTCACCGATTCTCCGTCATGGATGAAATCACACATCTCCACATTCAGCAGCAGCGGCTCATCGGCATACTTCACGTTGAATGTATAGAAGTTCCCGTCTTCGGTTATTACAGACATATTGGTCTCCTCCCTGAAATTGCGTGTCGTGGCCTTTACTCGGATTACATTCTCGGCACCGTCGGCCTTGCCGGCTATCAGGTTTGTAGAACCAAGATCCACATACTTGACCGGAGCAGGAAAAATGACATGGACAGTCTTGTCATACGTTATTTCCAGTCCGTGCGGCGGAATCATCTGGCTGAAACCGATCTTGCGGGTCAGCCCCTCATAATAATCACCGCTACTCTGCTGCGCCCAGGCAGCCGATACGCCCAGTAAAAGGGCAAACATCATCAGAATCTTCTTCATGTGCTTTTGTTTAATGGTTGTCTTTTCTTTCATAGTTTCCTGTATTTCATTTCTCCGGTGAATGGAGCAGTACCCGGTGTCCGGCCTTCAAAGTAATCTTTACCGTACGCATCCGTTTGGATATGTACTGGGAAACGCCCTGTATCACACCTTTTCCCAGATCGGAGGCAATCTGTGCCCCGGCATCGGTGGAAATGTTGATGCTGCTGTTCATCGAGGTTCCCATGTTGGCGGCAATCTCCCTGGCAGCGTCATATTCCAGTGAACCCGGCACCAGGATTCCATGCTGTCCGTCCAGATCATAGACTTCCAGCTCCACCGGCAGGATAGTTCCCTTGTATTCCACGGCATTGACCATGATTTCCAGCCGTTCACCCTGTATGCGTGTGCCACCTACCAGTACGGTCCCTTTCGGTATGAAACGTCCGGCAACGGACATGGGCTCGGTAAGCCGCAAGCGCAAAGCCTGCCCGTCGGATACGGTCTGCGTACCGTGTACACAGGCAGCAATGGTATTGCCTTCCGTTACGGTCTTCCGGCCGACAGCCGTATTGAAACCGGCATTGCGTTCTCCCGAAAAAGCGGATATGAACTCTTCGTCGCTCATAGGTCTGGAAAGCGAGGATACCACCTCATTGTGAACCTGTTTCACTGGTATGGCTTTTTTGTCCTCCGCTTTTCTGACGGGAGAAGGAGTCTCCACAGCCTGACGGTTATTGTATTTGGCGGCCAGTTCGTAGGATTTTTCCATCAGGGCCATCTTTTCCTCCATGCCTGACAGTGGCTCCTGTTTCTGCTGCTGTTGCTGCATACGCTCCAGTTCCTCAATCCTTTCCAGAAGCCTTTCCTTTTCCGGATCGGTCCGCGGTTCATAGATGCTTCCCAGCGTACGGTTCATCTCACGGTAGGCTCCGGCCGAGGAACTGACCGGTCCGGCATTTCCTTTTTCTGTTTCCGTTTCCGTGTTTGTTTGCCTCTCCGGTGGAATGTTATCGGGAAGACGGACACTGTCTTTCCGTTCCTCTTTGGCAAACATGGACTCCGCAGCTTCAAAGAATGTCTTCCTTTTCCTGCTTTCCTGTTCCATCAGAGCCTTTTCATAGGCATCCTTCTTGTTTCCTTCCAGGCGGCTGTCCTCGGGAGAAGGGATTTCCGTATTGAATCCCTGTCCTTTATCCTGCCGCTCCCGTTCCTGCCCGGAAGGTGAGAATATCAGATAGAAACTTCCCAGACACAGCAGGAACATCAGCGGATACACAACAAATCCGGCGCGTTTGCGTTTCTGTTCCTCACTCAGCGGCTTCCTGTCCTTTGAGGACCGGAGCCTGAACGGTTTCATCAGCCGTTCCATTACTTTCTTGACTTTTTCTTTCTCCATTTCTTACAATAGATTGAATGAACTCCATACGGAGTGAATCCTTTTCCATAAATTCCATTCCGGACTCCCGGTTCTTACTGCCTATAAACGGTCTGCATGCCGTATAGACACATGCGGCGGCAAACGGGACAAACAGTATCCAGAGAACGGCCTTGCGCTGTTTAACGGTAAGTCTGTGGCAGAACCTCCTGAGTTGAAGGTCCGCCTGTCTCGTCAGGTTCCTTTTCATCGCTCTACGCTCCTTATGTCCTTGTTTTCCAGTATGGTCAGATGTTCGATGATAAAGCCGTTGGGGTTGTCATCGGAACGGGACGTGTTCTGAAGCTGGCAGTCAGTCACCAGTGAACGTTCCGTCACATTACTCTCACGGATAATCATCTGGCGGGCATACGTCCTGGCCCTGTAGGGGTAGCCGGAAAAGTCGCAGACCACGCTGTCCACCCGTACCACCTGGTTGATGTTGCCGGAAATGAGACGGTTGTAATATCCTTTCTCGGCGAAATCCACATAGTAATGATAGGCGCTTTTGTCCGCCAGCTGCAGAGCACGGTTGATATTGTGCTCGATGGCATCCTTCTGCGGCGACAGCCCGAAAAATAGCTCATGGAACCTTCTTACATGCTCCCTGGCTTCAGCCGGACGGTTCTGTGAAAGATCCTGTGAGAGGGCAAGCATCAGTGACTTGCCGCCATCGAGTACATAAATTTTCTCACGCTGTTTCTCCGCAAAGCGGTATGAGTTCCACAGGGCAAAGACGGTCACGAGCGTGCAGCATCCGACAAAGACCGCAAGCATCAGGCGTATCCGTCTGAAGCTGCTTTCAATATTGGTCAGTGATTTGAATTCCATCTGTTTTCATGATTTTAATGTTCCTGTTCTGTTTATTTTCCACGCAGACGCCCTCCGATATTTCCCAGTCCGGAACCTGCGGCACCGGCTGCAAATCCTCCGGCCTTGGTCGCGGTACGGTTGATGTTTCGGTTGTAGTTTCCGCCACCGCCTGCCTGCACAATCCATCCGGCCACGGTCGGCACGGTAAAGTATCCGATGATACCTATCAGCATGAAGATCACATATACCGAATTGGAGTTGTCCAGCGAATAGTTCGGATTGTTCTGGAGCTCCAGGATGTCGTTCTGCAGCATAAGTACCTGAATCTTGGCCAGCATACAGCTGAAAAGGTCACTCACGGGAAGCCACAGATAGACGGAAATGTAACGTGTGAACCACTGGCTGAGCGTGGACTGGAAACCGTCCCACACGCTGAAGGCAAAGGCAATGGGACCGAGGATGGACAATACCACCAGAAAAAAGGTCCTTACCGTATCTATCAGCAGGGATGCCGCGGCAAAAAGCAGTTCCAGCAGACTGCGGAAAGCGTCACGGATATTCTTTTCCAGATTGTACATGCCCACTTCCATATACATGCCCATACGGGTTGCCATGGCATCGGGCGACCATCCGAGCTCGTCCAGCTGACGGTCAAACTCCTCATCGCTGACCAGATAGGCCGTTTCCGGATTACGGAGCATGGCTTCCCGTTCCAGCCTGTCCTTCTGCTCACGGTACTGCTGCATGTCCATCGTCTGCCCCTCAAGCATCTTGTGGGTTCCCTGCACAATCGGACTCAGCACCGTATTCATCGTTCCGAGTACCAGAGTCGGGAAAAGCATGATGCAGATGCCTATCGCAAACGGGCGCAGAAGCGGATACACGTCAATCGGTTCGGCACGGGCAAGCGACTGCCAGACACGGACGGCCACATAGAACAGGGCACCGAGTCCGGCAAGTCCCTTGGCCACATCCAGCATATCTCCGCAAAGGGGCATCATTTCATTGTAAAGGCTCTCCAGAATGGTATGGAGATTCGAGAAATCCACGGATAACAATACCATAGGCTACCAGTATTTGGAGGTGTCATTGCCATAGAGCTTCAGGACACGGTCAAGGTCATTCTTCTTGCGGGCACGCAGGAAACTCACGGCTATATTCCTGTTCGTATAGTAATTCACGAGATTGCGGTAACGGCGCATACTGGCATAACAGTCATCCACCACGTCCATACGGTCCTTGTCGGTCATGGAAAGGGTGCTGACGTTGATTACCTGCTTGAGGTCCTGCAACACCCCGTTGCTCTCTTCCAGAAGTTTGGTATAACCGAAAGCGATGGCATCCAGCTCTTCGGGAGAAAAGTTCTCGTCACCCAGCATCTTTTGGAAATTGGTCACGTAGATTTCCGACACGTCACCGACCATCAGGATAATCTCACTGACCTTACGGGCATCCTTCACCAGATTGTTGACGGACTTCAGGGCATCATAGTATTTCTTGTACTGCTGGTATATCTTCACCGTCTCCGCAAAATTCTGGGCGGTACTTGTCGCGGTTGAAGAGGTATGCACGATATTGTCCGACATGTTGATGATACTCTGGGCAAGGTTTCCCGGATCGGTCACCACCCACTGTGCCCGTATCTGTCCGGCAAGAAAAAAGGTTCCTGCACAAAGCAGCAGCAGTCTTTTTCTCATGGACGTACCTCCTTCCTTACATAGTCACCGTTCGGAGAAAAGGTCAATACGTCAGCCGCCTCATTGTAGGCGATGTCTATGCGGTAGCCGGTATTGATGAACAGGTTACCGTTTTCTTCCACCAGCAGATAGGTTTCCGGCTTCAGCTTCCGTGTCTTTCCGCTGCGGGCGAAGACCGTCACCTTGTAGGCGTCCCCTTCCTTATATATAAGGACATCGGGCTTGCCTTCCACACTGCTCCATGAACCGCACAGGCGGTCACAGTCCTTGAACCTGCTCTCACTGCAGCTCTGCAGAAGCAGTGATGCCGCCCCGATCAGGCAGGCGGCCAGTCTGTACAACTGTCTGTTTTTCATGTCTTGTCTTTTTTAATGATGTTGTTCTTGTTTTACTGAATCTCTCAAAGTCCCATCTTGCGTCTCTTTGGCTTCGGAGTGACCGGGATGTGGACTTTTCCGGACAACCTGTCTTTACAGGCTGGCTTCCGGCATTCCCTGCGGATAGCATTGTCGTCCTTTTTGTTTGGGGACTTCAGGCCGACCATGGTTTCAAACCTGGCATAAAGTTCCTTATAGGCCTTTTCTGCCTGTTGCCGTCTGATTCCATCCGGGGAATTCCGGTCAATGCCGTATTTCATGAGAAAACCGGAATTAATGAAAGGACTGTCAATATTCTTCGGGTTGGCGATGAAACCTCCCAGCTTTTCCAGTTCCCCGTACAGCTTGTCGAGATACTGTACGGGAGGAGGGGAACAAAGCCGCTCGAAGACCTTCTCCACAGCATGTGTCAGTCTTACATCGACCTCTACGGCATCAGGTATCTCGCCTCTGAGCCTTCTTTCCCTGTAATCTTCCGGTTCCATACTTTCAAGCCGGTGGTACAGTTCATAGTCCTCTGAAAATCCGTAATGTTCACGGATATCCTTCGGTATGTCCCATCCGTTCATCAGGGACCAGTAGAGACATTCAATTGTCTCCTTACGCTTTCTTTCATCCGATTCAAAACTGTCATTCATAACCGTCATGCTTTACCGTTTGACCTTTTCCTTTCCCTTCTCATTTCCGCAATGCGTTTCACGGCCAGTTCCAGATTTCCGCCCAGTTCCTTGGCCAGCTTCTGCAATTCCAGCTTTTCCGACTCTTCCGTGGTATATACGGCATATTCCTCATCGCTGACTTCCGTGGCATACACGGCCGAGTGGGTACCGCCAAGACCGATCCAGACCTCACGGTAGAAACGTCCGGGATGGTTGGCCTGGTTAATGGACAGGATCTGTCCGCGTTCCTTGTCGGTCAGTCCGAGAAGCCGCTGGATATGGTCGAACTTGTTCATGTATTTCCGCTGGTCAAGAAGAATCTTACAGTCACTGTTGTTGATGATAGCTTCCTTCACGACAGGGGAACTGATGATGTCATCCACTTCCTGGGTGACCACGACAGCCTCCCCGAAATATTTTCTGACGGTCTTAAAGAGATACTTTATGTACTCACTCATATTGGCGGACATCAGGGCTTTCCAGCATTCCTCAATGAGTATCATCTTGCGGATGCCTTTCAAACGGCGCATCTTGGCGATGAAGGTTTCCATGATTATCAGCGTGACCACGGGCAGAAGTACCTTGTTTCCGCTGATATTGTCCAGTTCAAATACGATAAAGCGCTTGTTGGTAAGATCCAGTTCCTTGTCCGAATTAAGCAGGAAATCATAATCACCGCCACGGTAGAACGGTTCCAGCACGTTCAGGAAACCGTCAATGTCAAAATCCTTCTCACGGACTTTCTTCTCCTCAATCATCCGGCGGTAGTCATCACGCACAAACTCATAGAATCCGTTGAAATCGGGTCTGACATCCCTGTTTTCCGTTATTCTGCGGATGTATGCGTTCACCGCTCCCGAAAGGGCCACTTCTTCCGAACGCCTTGGGGCTTCATCCTCACGTTTCCAGAGTGTGAGTATCAGTGTCTTGATGCTTTCACGCTTTTCAACGTCAAATTCCCCGGAATCCGTATAGAACGGATTGAAGGCGATGGGATTGTCCTCCTCATAGGTGATATAGATACCGTCCTCGCCATGTGTCCGGTCATGAATCAGGCTGCAAAGTCCCTGATAGCTGTTTCCGGTATCCACCAGCAGGATATGGGTACCCTGTTCATAATACTGACGGACAAGGTGGTTCGTAAAGAAGGATTTACCGCTGCCGGAGGGACCGAGTATGAACTTGTTGCGGTTGGTGATGATTCCCTTGCGCATGGGCAGGTCACTGATGTCCAGATGAAGCGGTACGCCGCTCTGCCTGTCCGTCATACGGATACCGAACGGGCTGGGCGAACTGCGGTAATTCGTTTCCGAAGCAAACAGGCAGACAGCCTGTTCCAGAAAGGTATAGAAACTTTCCTCAGCCGGAAAATCGCCCGCATTGCCTGGAATACCAGACCAGTACAGCACCGGGGTATCTATCGTGTTGTAATGGGGTACGCATCCCATCAGGGCAAGCTGGCTGCCGGTATCGTTCTTGATACGCCTTAACTCTTCCTCGTCTTCCGCCCAGGCCAGTACGTTACAGTGGCACCGAACCGGAACAAGCCCTTTCGTATGCGCCTCGTCCAGATACATTTCTGCCCATTCATAGTTCACGGCATTGCTGCGGCTGTATTTCGACAGGGACAGCATGTTGCGTGAAGTCTTTTCCATGCGTTGCAGGATTTCCTGCGCGTCATCGATGAACACGTACTGCGAATAGACATGGTTGCATGAAAGCAGAAGTCCTACCGGAGCCGCAAACGAAAGACGGCAGTCGCTACGGTCAGTGGACAAGCGCTCATAACGCATGTCCGTGCCCACACTGCCGGGAAGGTCTTCCGTATCGGAAAGCACATGCAGGCAAAGACGTTTGTCACCGATGCGCATACGTTCCAGATCAAGGCAGATGTCCTGTAATACGGGGTGCGTGTCCTCCATACCGAGAGTCAGGTATCTTTCAATCAGCCCGGGACATTCTTCCGTTCCGATAACCTCTTCAGTTCTGAGACGCTTCATCCTGACATGCCCCGAATCGTTCATGATACGCTCGAACTGCTCCACCGCCTCCAGAAATTTCACGACCGAATCCCAGTCCGTGATTTCCTTGGGAAGGATATAGCCGCGGCACAGGGTACTGAAATCACTGCGGCTACGGGCACGTTCGCGTGTGGTCTTTGTCAGATACAGGAAGCAGCGGTGTCTGAGATACGGGCGTTCGTTGAAATGACGCTCATAGCTGCGGGACAGGAAACTTTCCGTCCCGTCTCCTTCGCTCCGGTAGTTTTCCTTGACGAACCAGTCCTGCTTGTACACGACCGAATAATTTGGAAGTACCTTCATGGCCTTTACCCAGGTACCGTGAATGGCTTCATATTCCGCCGCCGTCACCGTGTACAGTTCAGGCAGTTCGACCTCGAAGGCTACCGTAATGTCCGCATCCTTGCTTACGATGCAGTTGTTTTCCACGGCCAAAATCGGGAATCTGTCTTCCAGATCACAGGCCTTCAATACACTTCTCATTTCTTTCTCTTCTTTTTGGTTAATGCTCTGAATATTCTGCGACGGGCTGACAGATAGCGCGGATGGCGTTTCTCGGCCAGCATCTTCATCAGCCCGTGCTCACCGTAGCGGGCATTCATGCGGAAGGTCAGCCATACGGCCAGGGTACCGGATACTGCTCCGAAAGACAGGCATACCAGCTGGCTGACACCGGCCATATACAGGACAACCACCACAAGAAAGACCGATATAAGACCTCCGGCAAAAAAGAATAGGTACTGTGATTTCAAGCCCTTGAACTCAATCGGACGGCCTGCTCCTTTGTTGATACGGTAATCCATGGCTTACAGGAAGAAGGAACGGAGAATGGTGGCGGCCACAATCAGGAAGATGCAGGCGAAGAACCAGCTTGCCGCAGTCTTGGACGTATCCGGATCGCCGCTGCTGAACTTTCCATACGTCTTGATACCGCCGACCAGACCGAGTACCGCTCCGATGGCATAACACAATTTGGTGGCCGGATCAAAATACGAAGTCATAAGGCTGGTAGCCTCATTGATGCCGGCAAGACCCTGTCCCTGTGCAAAGGCACCTGCCGCTGCCAGCACACACAATACTGAAAATAGGATTCTTCTCTTCATTGTCGAATCATTTTGGGGTTTGACATAAATGTTGAATTCGACTGCAAATATATAAGGCTTAAACTGCTGTGATACAACACCATCATCAGGTGTCACCAGATGTCATCAGATGTCATTCAGGAAGCCTTACAGACATAAAAAAAGCATCCCGAAAAGATTTCCGGGATGCCTGAATATATCGGTGTCAGATATATTTCCGCCAGTTGTCAGACGGTTCATTCCCATCCTTTACTTTAAACGGTTTGGGATTGCCGTCCTCGTCAAGATACCTGTCTATCAGTTCCTCTACAATCGCGGAATTCTCCATATTGGAAAGGAACACATCAATCAGGCTGGTCTGCCTGATGGAGAACAGGACACGAGCTGCCTGCATGGCCTTCTCATGGTCGGCTTCATCCTGATGTGTCAGATATTCGCCGAGTACTTCCATGTCCCTGCTGGACAGAACAGGTGATACGGATTCCACTTCGGGAGACTCCGCATCAAGGTCTTCCTGGACTTCCTGCAGGAGTTTCATCTTATCCAGCTGAAGGTTGCATTCCACATCTTCCTGCTGCACATCCTCCTCTTCACCGATAAAATTCCTTTCAAGTGGCTGGCTCATGAAGGGAGCGGCAGTCTTTCCGGCATTCTCGTCCAGATAGACATAACGGGTACTTCCCATCACTTCTGCATCTGAAACCGCAGATTCCGTTCCAGCAGCTTCTTTCTTTTCCTTCTTCACGCAAGGTTTCCCATAAAGCAGGGTACAAACAGTTTCGATACGCCTTCTCCAGCCATACACGCTGTACAGCAAATAGCCTATACAGACAATCCGTACACAGAAGTATATCAGTTCTTCCATAAAGAATCCTTATAGAGAAAACATTCAAGTTCATTCTTCAGCAATTCTCCGTGGCGTTTCAAGTGTTCCTCCACGATATTGCTCACATAGACTGAAACACTCATGCCGGGAGCCATAAACGGAATAAGGCGGCTTGCCTTGTTGTACAAACCGCAACGGATACGAATCTGGCGTCCTTTCCCGACTGGAGCATCGTTCAGATACACACGGTTATATTCGGGAAAGCTGTTCGCTATTCCTATTTTCTCATTCAACTCTCTGACCTGTCTTTTCAGTGAACAAATCTTATTGGACAGTACATAAACGCAACATAACAGCAGGCCGCAAACCAATACGGCAACAGTCAATACAATCCACATCATTTTCAGAATGTTTTTGGGGTTTTTCGGCGAAACAGCTCGCCAAGCTCTTCACTGTAAGTCTCAAGATGGTGTGCCAGCACATTATCCAAAAAAGCGGGCACACTCATGTCATCACTCAGAAGGGGAAGGATACGGGCCAGCCTGCAATACATGTCATAGCTGATATAGGTCTGCTTTCTGTGTACGGACTTCTTTCTGTCCAGAAACAGTTCCTTGTACATTTCCACCTTCTCTTCCAGTCCGGGATCGGCGCGAATCGTCTTGCGGGACTTTTCCTGTCCCTGTGTCTTTACTTCCGGCACATTTTTTCCCTTTTCTGTGACAGGAAGAACATTCTCGCCGACATCTGTTCCAGATTTACCACAGGAAATGGATTCACTGGCCATCATGTCTTTCAAGGCATCCTCGTCCACCTTGAATATCTCTCTTTTCTTTGCCATAGCCATTATCCCGGAAATATGATACGTTCCATCTCCTGGGCAAAAGCCTCAAGACGGCTGTCTTTCAGTAGTGATTCGGAAGGAGGAAGAAGGGTGCAGCGGAAATGCTGCCTGGAAGAAGGTGTCATTTCCTTGTTGAAGCGTTCAAGATCCGGAAGTACGGTTTCAAAGACCTTCAACCCCATACGGAGCACTATTGCATTATACATTACATACAGTTCTTTTGAAGTACGGCTGTCCATACGGTTCCAGAATAAACGTATGTCCTTCAGGGGAGCTTCCGGATGCTGTCCGATAAAATCCTGAACGGTCGATACAAAGGAAAGGCTGCTCTGCATGACCATACGGTCTTTTACAATGGGAGTGAAAATGAAATCCATGTTCATGACGGACTCAAATACACCACGGGAGTTCACCGTTCCGGGAAGATCGAAGAATATCAGGTCATAGTCGCCTTCCAGTTTGCCGGGAATCTCTGCAGCTGCCTCCGGAGTAGAAGTAACGATCGGATAGGCCTTACGGGAACAGTCTTCAAACTGACGGCAGAAAAGTCGCTGGTGATACTCGCTTTTTTCAAGGTTCTTCAAATCCCTTCCCCTTAGTTTTTCCAGACTGAACTGGGGATAGTCACAGTCAACGACAGCAACTTTCAGACCTTTTACATAATTAAAATAACTGGCAAGAACCGCTGTTACCGTGGACTTGCCCACACCGCCTTTCTGATTGCTGAAGGCGACAAGAATCGGACGTTTGTTCATACCTTTTGTTTTTGGGGTTAATATTCACTTTTTCTTTCACTAATCTTATAATGGCATTACGCTATTGTGATACTATTGTTGCCATGTTATTATGTCATTATGTTATTACAATACTATGTTGCCATGTTATTATGTCATTATGTTATTGCAATATTATGTTGCCATGTTATTATGTCATTATGTTATTGCAATACTATGTTGCCATGTTATTATGTCATTATGTTATTGTAATACTATGTTGCCATGTTATTATGTCCTTATGTTATTGCAATACTATGTTGCCATGTTATTATGTCCTTATGTTATTACAATATTATGTTGCCATGTTATTATGTCCTTATGTTATTGCAATACTATGTTGTTATGTTATTATGTCATTATGTTATTATGTTATTGCAATATTGCACGCTTAAATCGCGTCAAAAATAAGGTCTTTCAAGCATACAGGTAATATGTAGCCTGCACCATGACATCAGATGTCATCAGGCGTCATTATATGTCATACAATCCGCTATTTCACAACTGTTTACACGGTCATAATTTTGCAAAGTCAGAACCGATGAACGGCTTGGAACATCTTCCGACGGACAGCAGCACGCCGCTCACGTCGCGCAGCAATCCGCCGGAGGTGGATTCTCTGTTCAAACGAACAGAGCAAGTTGTGTCTTTGTCCGACAGAAAGTATTCTGCCCGACAAAGACCAACTTGCCCTCCCTCACGGTCGGGGGATTTTCCTCCAAAGTCGGAAAATCTGACGGAGAAAGCAAAACAACCCAAAAGCAGAAAAGCATGGAGAAAAAACAGGCTAAAAGGACAGGCAGAAAACTGAAAACAGATCCGGCGGACTACAAGTACAGTTTCCGCCTGAACGCACAGGAGAAAAGCAGATTTGAGAAACTGTTTCTGGAATCCGGAGCAAGGGACAGGACAATCTTTATTAAGAAATCAATCTTTTCAGAACAACTGAAGGTAATCAAGGTGGATAAGGTTTCCATGGACTATTACATCCGGCTCGGGGAATTTTACAGACAATTCCAGGCAATAGGCAACAATTACAATCAGGTCGTAAGGGCAGTACAGAAAAATTTCGGGGAAAAAAGGGCGATGTCCCTGCTTTACAAACTTGAAAAGGCTACCCTGGAACTGATACTGCTCAACAAACAGATTATGGCCTTAACTAAAGAATATGAAAAGAAATGGTTGCAAAGATAAGTCACGGGGCAAGCCTTTACGGAGCACTGTCCTATAACCATGAAAAGGTTTTTCAAGGGATGGCGGAAATCCTGTCAGGACATCGGATGATTTCCGACCGCCCGGGACTGCCGAGCGAGGACATGCGTCTGGCTCTCCTTTCATTTGAGAACCATATGACGGCAAACAGGAGAACAGACAAGCCGGTCCTGCATATCGCCCTCAGTCCGGCACCGGAAGATAAGTTGGACAATGACAGGCTGGCGGAAGTGGCAGAGAAATACATGCAGAAAATGGGATATGGTGACCAGCCGTTCATCGTGTACAAACATGGCGATACCTGCAACACGCACGTACATATCGTGAGTGTATGCATTGACGATGAAGGAAGGAAAATCAATGACTCCTATGAACACCGCCGTTCAATGACAGCCTGCCGGGAACTGGAACAGGAATTCGGACTGCGTAACAGTGCGGATACGGAAAGGCGGAATCCAGAAGCGGAACTGAAAAAGGTGGATGCCTCACAGGGGGATATACGCCACCAGATAGGAAACACACTGAAGGCCGTACTGGAGAGCTACCGTTTCCAGACTTTCGGAGAGTATTCCGCACTGCTTTCCACACTGAACATTGAAGCCCGACAGGTTCGGGGCGATTACATGGGAACACCCTATACGGGTATCATCTATTCGGCTACAGATGATAGTGGGAAAGTGGTCAGCCCTCCAATAAAAAGTGCAAGGTTCGGCAAGCGTTTCGGAAATACGGGACTGTCCGAACGTATGTTACGGCATACACAGGACTTCAAGGAAGGCAGATGGTCGCCGGTCATATCCGGCAAGGTAGTATGGGCCATGCGTAACGCAAAATCGGAACAGGAATTCAGGGAACTGCTGAAACAGGAGCACATTGATGTGGTATTCCGAAGGAACGATACCGGACGTATCTATGGCGTCACATTCATAGACCATGAACGGCGTGAGGCGTTCAACGGTTCACGTATGGGAAAGGAGTTTTCCGCCAACGTATTCAACGGCCTTGTCAACTGGTGGGAAGGAATACCCTGGCAGGACAGACAACAGTCCGGTCCGGAGGAACTTTGGAAACGGTACGGTCACCGTATGGAAGAAAACAGTGCGCTTGAACAGGCGGCAGGCATCTTCTCCTTTGAGGCAAATCCGGCAGTCGATTACGAGGAAGAAGCGTTCCGTCGCCGCATGAAACGGAAAAAGAAACCGCAGAAGCGCAAATCACGTGGTATCTGATCAATCAAAATGAGTCAATAATAGGGGGAACAACGGATTCCCCCACAATCATCTACATCATTATGCAACAGGAAGACGATTTGAGAGCCCTTGCCAAGATTATGGAATTCGGCAGGGCAGTCAGTATTTTTATTCTGGTAGTCCACGTTTATGTGTACTGCTATCCCAGTATGAGCGCCTGGCATCTGAATCTGGATGTCATAGACCGGATACTGATGAACTTTGACAGGACAACCGGTATATTCGGCTGTATCCTATGGACAAAACTGATGGCGGTTCTTCTGCTGGCCATATCCTGTATGGGTACCATCGGAGTCAAGGGTGAGAAAATAACCTGGCAGCGTATATGGGCGGTACTTACTGCCGGGGCGGTTCTATTTTTCATGAACTGGTGGCTGCTTGACCTGCCTTTTCCACACGAAGCGATTACTGCCCTGTATGTGGTGACACTTGCAGCCGGTTATCTATGCCTGCTCATGGCAGGACTGTGGATCAGCAGGCTTTACAGGCATACCCTGATGGAGGATGTGTTCAATATGGAAAACGAATCCTTCATGCAGGAGACAAGGCTGATGGAGAATGAATACTCGGTCAATCTGCCCACCAGATTCCAGTATGGCGGCAAGCTCAACAACGGCTGGATCAACGTGGTCAACCCTTTCCGTGCGACCATCGTATTGGGAACACCGGGTTCCGGTAAATCATACGCTGTGGTGAACAACTACATCAAACAGATGATTTCCAAGGGCTTCAGTGTCTATATCTATGATTATAAATTCGATGACCTTTACACCATTGCATACAATACCTTGTTGCACAATATGGACAAATACAAGGTAAAGCCGCATTTCTACGTCATCAACTTCGATGATCCGCACCGTTCACACCGCTGCAATCCCATCAATCCAGAGTTCATGACGGACATCTCTGACGCATACGAAGCAAGCTATACCATTATGCTCAACTTAAACCGCACCTGGATTGAAAAGCAGGGTGATTTCTTTGTAGAGTCTCCGATTATCCTGCTGGCAGCCATTATATGGTATCTCAAGTGCGCCCATAAGGCGGTGTAATAAATATCTATTTAGCAATAGATTAGGTTAGAGTTCTATGAAAATAAGACCTACTGTCATCCGACTTATCCCAGAGGGAAACCCGAGGGGGAGTGTAGCATGTCGGAGAAGCCATAAGTCAGCCAACTGCCACGCTGCGACTGAATGGCAAGACAGAAAGACGGACATGAGGATGAAGCCTGAACTGGTTGAACAACAATCCAGTGGCACATACCAGGGCTGTGGCGGAAGGCAGTTACCAACGCCATATCGCATGTACCCCAGCAAGTGTTTAGGTTGTATGGGGCAAAGAACTGACTGCGACACGTCTGCAATAAGCAGATTAACGGACGAACGTTGCATCCGACAGTCTGTCATGCTTGTTATTACACCCGCTAAATGGGGATTGCCTAAACCGAAACGCCGAAAGGCTATAGAAGTCGTTCTTGAATATTCGGCATGGCAACGGAGCTTCCGTAGTAGTCCGAGCAGGGTAATGCCCTGCACATGGCGAAGGGAAGCAGTTATATAATCAATATAATCAAAGGAAAATGTGAGAGACATTATGAGAAATCCAAAGAATGTATTGAACAACTTAGTGAAACACAGCAATGTATCGGGCTATAAGTTCGAACGGTTGTATCGTATTCTATTCAATGAACAGATGTTCTATACCGCCTACCAGCGAATCTATGCCAAACAGGGCAATATGACCGCTGGGACAGACGGCAAGACAGTTGACGAAATGAGTATTCAGAGAATAGAAAATCTAATCTCCAAGCTTAGAGACGAAAGTTACAAACCCAACCCAGCCAAAAGGGTCTATATCCCTAAGAAGAACGGAAAGAAACGCCCGTTGGGCATCCCGTCTTTTGAAGACAAGTTGGTGCAGGAAGTGGTACACATGATACTGGAAGCCATATACGAGGGAAGTTTTGAAAATACCTCACATGGATTCAGACCACGTAGGAGTTGCCAGACTGCATTAACCCAAATTCAAGATACGTTTCTCGGAACAAAATGGTTTATAGAGGGGGACATAAAAGGCTTCTTCGACAACATAGACCATAACGTTCTGATTGGCATACTCGAAGAACGCATAGCGGACGGGAGGTTCATAAGGCTCATCCGTAAATTTCTGAACGCTGGGTATATTGAAAATTGGAAATACAGACACACGTACAGTGGAACTCCGCAAGGCGGCATCATTAGTCCCATACTGGCTAATATTTACCTTGACAAGTTCGACAAGTACATGGAGGAATACGCCCAATCTTTCAATAAAGGCGCAAGCAGAAGATTGGATAAGGATTACCGTCGGATTAAAGACCGTAAGAACAAGCTGGAAAAGAAACTGAAATCCGAAACCGATACAAAGGTACGGAAAGACCTTATCGATAAAATCAAAGGGTATTACCGACAGATGCAACAAATGCCTTGTGTCATGGAAATGGATGAAGAGTACAGACGGTTGAAATATGTCAGATACGCAGACGATTTCTTGATTGGGGTTGTCGGCAGCCATGAAGAATGTGGGCAAATCAAAGCGAATATCACACAATTCATGAAAGATAAGCTAAAACTTGAACTGTCGGCAGAGAAAACGCTTATAACCCAAGCACAAGAAAAAGCTAAATTTCTGGGATATGAAATAACCGTACGCAACTCCAAAGCCACCAAGAGAGATAAGAATGGAGTGCTCAAAAGAATGTTCAACCGCAAGGTTGTACTTCTACTCCCGAGAGAGGTGGTCAAGAACAAGTTGATTGACTACAAAGCCATGAGGGTTATACAAACCAATGGCAAGGAGGATTGGAAGCCAAAGGCACGCAGTTATATGATGAACTGCAAACCGGAGGATATTGTAGCCCAATTCAATAAGGAGATAAGAGGATTCTACAATTATTACTCGATAGCGAACAATGTATCTACTCTTTGCAAAAGGTTCGGTTATATTATGGAATACAGTATGTACAAAAGCATCGCCAAAAAGCAAAGCAGCAGTGTACGGAAGATTAAAAAGAAATACTCGAAAGACAAAGACTTTGTAATCAGTTACACGGATGCAAAAGGGCAATGCAAATGCCGTGTGTTCTATAATGAGGGTTTCAAGAGAAAAGACGCTCAATGTGATGCTAAATGCGACATAATGCCAAACACCAATTTTCTGCCAGCCTCAAGTCTTGTTGAGAGACTAAAGGCGGAACAGTGCGAGGTATGCGGAGCGCATGGCAAAACGGTGATGCACCATGTTCGTGCCTTGAAAGACTTGACAGGCAAGAACGAATGGGAACGCATCATGCTCAAAATGCACCGTAAAACATTGGCAGTCTGTCCAGAATGTAATGCTAAAATACATGGCAATGTATAACACTAAGTTGAATTATAACGGAGAGCCGTGTACATGGAGACATGTAAGCACGGTTCGGGGGCAGGCTCTCGGAAACCTACCGCAGAAATGCGGCAAGGCGCCGAGTACCGAGCCTACAATATTCAAAGGCGGTATCTACTGCACGTTCCCTCATGCCGTGGAACTGCTGAACAAACCTTACTCAGATTTGTTTACCATATTGACTTCCTATCCGGAACTGGAGAACTACCTTTCCCCTTTCATGGATGCCTGGAAAGGTGGGGCTCAGGATCAGCTCCAGGGCCAGATAGCTTCAGCGAAAATTCCGCTTACCCGAATGATTTCTCCACAGCTGTACTGGGTCATGACAGGCAATGATTTTTCTCTGGACATCAATAATCCGAAGGAGCCTAAAATCCTTTGTGTAGGCAATAATCCGGACCGGCAGAACATCTATTCCGCTGCGCTCGGACTGTATAATTCCAGAATCGTCAAACTGATAAACAAGAAAGGGCAGCTTAAAAGCACGGTCATTATAGATGAGCTCCCTACCATCTATTTCCGAGGACTGGACAACCTGATTGCAACGGCACGTTCCAACAAAGTGGCGGTCTGTCTGGGATTTCAGGACTTCAGCCAGCTTAACCGTGACTACGGTGAAAAGGAAAGCAAGGTGATTCAAAATACAGTCGGCAACATATTCAGCGGTCAGGTGGTAGGTGAAACGGCCAAGACACTTTCCGAACGTTTCGGTAAGATTCTGCAAAAACGGCAGTCCATATCCATCAACCGTCAGGATGTCTCCACATCGATCAACACCCAGCTGGATTCCCTGATTCCTGCATCCAAGATTTCCAACCTCTCACAGGGGACGTTTGTCGGTTCCGTATCTGACAATTTCGGGGAGAAAATCGACCAGAAGATTTTCCATGCGGAAATTATCGTGGACCATGCCAAAGTAAGTGCGGAAGAAAAGGCTTACAAAAAAATCCCGGTTATCAACACGTTCAAAGACAGTGAAGGAAATGACATCATGCTCCAGCAGATACAGCGCAACTACGACCAGATAAAGGCGGATGCCCAGGTCATCATCAACGATGAAATGGAACGTATCAAGAATGACCCGGAACTATGTGAACGGCTGGGAATAGAAAGTGCAGAAGAGGAGAAAAGAAAAGCTGAATAGATACAGAATGACAAATAAGTCCTGAATCAGTTTGATTTTCAGGGAACATTCCCTATCTTTGAATTTGAAATAGAACATAACGACGGATTACGGGATGTTTTCCGTTGATTATATACATAAGTCGCAAGATGCCCTAAACAGAAATCTGGTAAATTTCAAAAATTACAAAGGCCATTGCGTGAGGCTTATGCTATATCTTATAGCATGAGCCCATGCGAGTTTTTGTAATGGGTTTTACCAGAACCCCTGTTTAGAACTATGCATGGGTTTCATGCTTTTTTTATAAACAAGAGGTATGGCAAAAATACAAGTCATCATGCCCATCACACTGAATGGGTTTCTACCGGATGAAAATGAGAAGCTGATGGAATGGCTCAGGACAAATCGTAACGGCTTCCCATATTGGGAAAACCGGGCGGTATTCAACATGTATCCCTATTATGGAATGCTTGATCTGATGGATGCCAAGGAAAGACACGGAAACGACTGCACCTATTTCATGAAGGTGGAGAATCAGAAGAGTGCGGATTATGCAAGTGGAATTTTTCTATACAAGCTCGCAGATGAAGTGGTCATATACTTACTTCCAATATCATACAAAAGTGGGATAAACATTACTGGAAGAATACAGCTTGGACAATGGGTACTGCATGAGTCCAAAACATTCCGCAACAATGTATGCAGACTGATATACCGCTTTAAAAAATAAAAAAATTATTTCAGACCGACTTTCTTCATTTTCTTATAAAGAGCTGTACGGCTACAACCCAGTTCAATAGCTGTCTGGCTGACATTGCCGTGATTTTTTTCCAGCATATTTCGTATCCTTTCCCTTTCCTGAATGATATAAATTTCCGGATTACTACCACAAACCACATTATCCAATCCCAAATCACATACATCCAACAATACGTTATCTGCCACAATGACCGCACGTTTGACTTTTGCGCTCAGTTCCCGCACATTACCAGGCCAGTCATACCCCAACATACATGCTTTCGCTTCTTCTGTAAAGCCTTCATTCTTAACATGTATTCTATAGGAATGTTCTTTTCTGAAAAATTCAGCAAGAGGAAGAATGTCGTCCTTGCAGTCCTTTAACGGTGGCTGTAAAATTTCCAGTTCAGCAAGACGATAATAAAGGTCCTCACGAAAACGTCCCTCTTCTAAAGCTTTTTTCATATTTTCATTGGTAGCTGAAATAATGCGCACATTCGTACGCTTTACTTTGTCACTTCCTACAGGATTAAACTCCTTTTCCTGAAGAACACGAAGAAGAAGAATCTGCATGGAATAAGGCATATTGCCGACTTCATCCAAAAACAAAGTTCCTCCATTGGCTGTTTCAAAATGTCCCTTCCTGTCTGCAACAGCTCCGGTAAAAGCACCCTTGACCGCACCAAAAAATTCAGAAGCCTGTAAATCATTAGGTATGCTTCCACAATTGACTGCAACGAAAGGTTTGTCACGCCTATCACTATAACGGTGTATCATCTGGGCTATCACTTCCTTACCGCTACCACTCGGACCAAGTATCATAACTGAAAGATCGGATGGTGCCACACGACGGGCAAAAGAAGCAGCTTTCCGTGCAGCTTCGCTGGTACGTTCTACAAAAGAACGCTCTTTACGTACTATAACCGGACTTTTCAACATACTGTGCATTAATTCAAGAAGCTGTTCCTGATGGACAGGTTTCTCCAGATAATCCTTAGCTCCGAGCTTGATTGCACGTACAGCATCCGAGATACAGGCATAATCTGTCATGACAATAAAAGGAATTTCCATACCGCAACTCATAATCCATTCTAGAAGACTGATACCGTTTCCTTCAGGCAAACGTACATCCCCCAACACCAGACTGATTTCATGTTTCTTCAGAATACTACGTGCCCCAGGCTCGTCAATAGCGGTCAGAACTTCGTAACCGGCTTTTTGCAGCCACTTTTCTATCATGCCCTTAAGTATCATATTGTCTTCAACTATCAGTATTTTCATATTTCCCAAGTTCTTTTTCTGTTTCTTTTATCAATTTCTCAAGAATGTCAATAACCTGCCGGGCATATTCCCCTATGATTTCATTAACACTTTCATTATTATGCAGTTCCTTTTGGAATTCACGCAATAAGCGTTCCTTACCAAGAATTTCCCATACCGGCATCATCCGGTGAATAATCTTCCGCATTAATTCACGGTCATACTTTTTCAAGGCTAATTCCATCTCAGCAAGTTCCTTTCTGGACTCATCAATAACGAGTGACAGCATATATCCATTGTCGTCTATGTCTTTCAATAAGCAGGAGAAATCAAAGTCTCCGGCATTTGAGACTCTTGTATGGGATATGATAGTCGATAAAAAAGATAACAATCCATGAATATTGAACGGCTTATGAATATAACCTGCAAATCCTTCCTTTTCATATATTCCTGTATTACCATCACTACGCGCAGTCATGACAGCTACAGGAATGCTTCTTGAGTTGCCAATATCCGAATTACGAAGCAGTTTCAAAAGACCAAACCCATCAGTTTCAGGCATCTGAACATCCGTTAGTACTATATCATAATCCGATTTCTCCAGAGCAGCAACAACATCCTGAATATTCATACATGTAGTGCAGGTTATACCATTACGGCCAAGCATATCTTCCGCTATTTTCAACTGTATCGGGTCATCATCCACAACAAGTACCTTTTTAGGAAGCATAAATATCTGATTATTATCCTGTTTATCTTCCTCTGCAGGTTCATCCGTTTCAGGTAAGGGAAATTCAAGTCTGAATACGCTTCCTTTACCAAGCTCACTTTCCACATCCATTGTTCCGTCCAAAACCTTTACCAAGCCTTTTGTCAGGAATAATCCAAGGCCAAATCCCTCTGAGTTGATATTTTGTGCAGCACGTTCAAATGGAGCAAAGATTCTTTTCAGCGTTTCTTCATCCATCCCTATTCCAGTATCCCTGATTTCAATATTCAGTTTCCCATCAGAATATCTTGAATGGAAATTAACGGTTCCCGATGGAGTAAACTTTATGGCATTTGTCAGTAAATTAGCCAGAACCTGTTCCAACTTGTCCGCATCCCCTTTCACTGTTAAACTACAATTCTCATGTACCGCGTACAAAATCAAAGCCTTAGAAATAGCCTTACGGGAAAACTCATCAGAAATACGTTTAAGAAAACGATTCAAATCGAATGGTATATCATTACGCAAGTCACCGACTTCATTAATCCGATAAGCATCCATCAGATCATTGACCAAATGAAGAATATGATGGCAGGAGTGACGTATATCCTCCAGATATGATTCACGTTTCTTCTTTTCCCGGGTCTGTGATGCCAAATCAGCACAGTTATGAATGTTACCAAGAGGGCCACGTATATCATGTGAAACGGTCAGGATAATGCGCTTGCGCATCTCCAGCAATTCTTTATTTTCACTAATAACCTGGTTCAATCTGGATTTAATTCTTTCTTCCTTACGCAAATCGGAACGTATGATAAGAAAAGAAATCAACAGCAGAATAATTGCAAATGCTATAATTATGGCAAACATGAAGAAAGATAAATCCTGTGCTTCTGCTATTTTCTGATCTTTTTGAGCAAATACTGCCTGTGCCTGATTATCAAGGCTACTGATCAGCTGCGACAACTCACGGTTCAAAGTACGGTTCCTGGAACGAAGACTGTCTGCATAAGTTTCCATTTCTACAGTATGTATTCGTTGCAAGGCAATTAGACTGTCACTGAAAGCATGTAGTTCTTGAGCAGAAGGCAGAACCTGTACACTTTTCTTGCCGCCAAAGAATCCGGCTATACCACTTTTCTTTTGAGTAACAATCCTTACACGGGTCGCTCTTCTGGCCACTTCCGGCAAGTGATTCACCAAGAGACTATCCGTCTTTCTCTGTATTGCAACAGTTTCCATAATATGTAGCAGATGATTTTCCTTTTCTTCAAGCAAATTACAAAGAGTGTCAATTTGTTCCGTATGCACAAAACCACCCACATATTGCTTCATTACCTGTAGTAGGCTGTCTACCCCCAGTCGCTGGTCTCTGTATTTCCGGAAATCCATTTCATTCCATGTAATGACAGATTCTCCATGTGTTGCCAGTTCTGTAATACGCCGGTGGACTGTATTTATATCCTTACGGATTTTACGTATTTCCGTGGTCTCTGCTTCTATTTCATGCATCCGTTTCCGTTCATGCAACAAAATGGCGGTCATACTACTGATAACCGCCACTAATAACAAATACCCCAAAAGGATTTTATTCTGTAATGACACTCTTAACATTTAGTTTGTAATTCAAACAATTATTTCCTGCAATACTATCTGTAAGACATTCTTTTATTATACCCCAAATACCACTTCAATCTCCATCACTTTCCCATGTTCCCTACGCACTTTAGACATCCGTGCCGGAATTCCATGCTGGAAACAAGATTGAATGAACTCCATACCGATAAATATACCAGTATCAGAACTTCCAATTGTTCCCTTGTCTTTATTATGAAAAGTAACACTTCCTATCATGGCTTCATTTCTTCTTTTCCGATATTGTTCTTCCTTTTGGAACATCACGTTCACCTCACCTCTGATTATCTGTACCTGTTGACCTCCTGTTTGAAGAAACTTCAGATAATGTTCCAGCAAATCCTCTGGACATCCACTTTGGGACAACATTCCTTTTATGGTATGTATATGTATCAAATCTTCCATATTTCCTCATTTAGAAATGAATATCTTCTTGTCTTTAATGATAAGCGTATCTTTGCCGCCGTTTTTTATCAGACTTACATTGTCCAAGTCAATGCGGCTATTGGATATGGTGAAATCCTGATGAATCGTGTCGTTATGCAAAAAATGAATATCCTGTTTATACAGGTTCGGAATAGAAAAGAACAACGCTATAATGCCACCAATACTACAGATCATCAATAATGTAAAAACAATAAACCAACGTTGATACTTTCTATTATCTATAACCTTTACCTCAATAGGGGCTGATTCCTCATTGATTGTTACCTTTTTTTGATTGTATATCACACGACATCTTAAATTAGGGAATTCATGTAAGCCTAACAAATCCGGTATCTGTTGCAGGAATTGCAAATACTGCTTGGTTTCCATCAACACTTCCAATTCCATGGTTACACGGATGACACTGCGTTTCATTATCTTGGGTTTTCCCGACGCACCTGTAGGCTTGGCAACATTGACGGGACGGATATCCAATGCACCTGTATCCATGCTCATAGCAAGCTCCACTCCGGTATTTCCCAACGAAGGGACATCTGCCGAATGGGTTCCATAAGCAGAAGAGCTTTCAACTCCTTCATATTCCGCTATCAGGTCCGCCATTTCCCGCACTTCAGTCACCATCACGTCCTTTGCCTCCGCATTCACAAAGCTTTCCACTTTGGCCTTCACTCTGTCGGTTAAGAAGGCTTTTATCTTGTCTTCGCTTTTCTTATTAATCAGATATTGAGGGTATTTTTTAGCTATTGGCTTAGATACATTCTCAATATAGTTAATTGTATAATCAAAATCACCAATAATCGATATAAAAAATTTGATTAACAGATTAATATTACCAGTATAGTTCATATCATCAACTCTTTAAATATTTAACTTTGCTACCAACAATTTTTTGCAACCAAAATGGAGTATATTCTTTACTTCTTGGATATTCTTTAAACATCTTCAACAACCAATCAGGTTCCTGAAATAAAGATGGTATTTGTTCTAAATTATCATAATTAAAATCAAGTGTATATAAGTCTTTATTTTTTAATAATATTTCCACTTGAAACCATGCACCTTGTTTTGAATTTTTCTTATACATTTGTTCACGTATATTTCTAAATTCATTACAAATTCTATCTACATTTTTTGTATTTAATATTATTACATCTCCTTTAGAGGAAAGAATACTAAACATATCCACCACACTTGAAACAAATAATATCTTATATTCAAGCCCTTCCTTTAGCTTTTGAGGCTCACAATCTACTATAAAAAATAGTATATCTTTAAATTGGGCCTCTATAGTATCATCAAATTGATTACGAGAAGGGATAATAAAATTTTCATCCATTCCCTTTTGATAATACAAAGGAGCAACTTCAAAATTAGCATTTCTGCATATCTTTTCTATAATCTCCAATACCCCAATCCAATATGCTTCTCTTTTTTCTACACTACCGCTATTTGAAGGAATAAAGTAGAGTCCTTCAGAGAAAATTATTTCTGCAAAAAAATCAGGATTCCACATTTCAAAATCATATTCATTATCATCTTCTTCATTATATTCTGCTATATCCAACATCAAGGATGCATCAGTAGCAATATTAAAACATAGTGATAACAATAACCCTCCCAAAGCATCATATTCATATAGATAATTTTTATATTTATCAAAAATCATCATAAAATGATTTTTATCACCTTTATTATTATATAAATAGTCTCTTATTTCAAATAGTATCTGAAGTAGTATCTCATTATCTTGGAATATCTCTTCTTTTAAGCTTTTTATTTTAACTACACAATTATAAAATATTTTATTGACGATTAATGGACTATCTATATAACGCATAAGTCGAACACGATATTTTAATGGTAAATGTCCAAAAGAATTATTTCTGATTTCATCTTTCAACAATGTCAAATAGTTATCTATTTTTTCCATATCATTCATATTTTTGTATTTCCAATTTTGTATATTCTACCTTTTCCTGATGTTGGACTAAAAATATATGTCACATCAACAGGTTGAGTTATAAAAATAGTATTACCTGTTGTTTCAGCTGTTTTTTGTATAAATTCATAACAACATTCACAAATCTTTCTATTTACCCCAAAAGCCATTTCATTTTTCTGCTTCACAAGCATCTGTTTTTCAGCATGAGAGGCGCTACTACTACCTGGTATTCCATTATCTATGGAAGAATTTTCACGTAATTTATGGTTTAATTTTAAAGCTTCTTCTATCACTGATGAAATAGGAACATCAACCATATTAGGGACCTGTTGCCTAAACTTTTTACTTACTCTTCTTTTACTATATCCACTGACAGTTACTATTCCATCTGAACAAACAGTTTTAGAGCCATTACTTTGGGGTAATAATTTTGCTATATATTCAGCTCTTCGCCAAGCCTGCTTAGACATTTCACAAAGAAGTTCTTCTAATTCTTCTTGAGATTTCACCTCTATTTCTCCAATAGAAGCATCTTTTGAAAAACTATTATTAATAACAGTGGATGATGAGTTCTCATGAAACTTTGAATATACTATATTATTAGCTATTAATGCTTTATTTTTATCACCCCATTCCTTCTCCCTCACATCCAAATTATTCCTCTTAATAATCCCTGGCGACAGATATACGGTCATCACCATAGGAAAATTCACGGCACTCATACTTTCTTCTATCTTCAAGCAAAAGCAATCCTGGAACTGAAAAATATCAACAATCTCCACTTCATTGTATATAAAATGGATTTCACCGCTGTGCACGGTTCCTTCTATATTCAACCAGTCATAAAAGAACTGTTCGTCACCACTACATTCAAACATAAGTGTTATCAGATCTCCTTCAACAGGCAAGTATTCTCGATTACCCGTCTTTTCACAAGCCTCAATATGAAGTTGTATGATTCGTCTTAAATTAGGATCATCACAATGTTGAATATGACACCGATAACTATAATAAAGTATCGGTATCTCTTTGCCTCTGATTTTCAATATTGCTTGGTATATCATAATGATAAATTTTCAAATGAACGACTATGGTAACAAATCTCGGCTGATCCAATAATACGTCTGTCCATTGGATTGAAATGATTTACCGGCAGCTTCGTCCAACAATTTCTTCTTTTCCTTAAAATATTCAATCAGTTTGTCCAATTCTACATCAGTAATCATCTCCTTTTTCTTCAAGTCATTAAACCGATATACCTCAAAAAACGGATAATCCACCGGGCATGAGGTAAATCTTCGTAAAGATTCAGAGATAGGCATCCTCAAGAAAGCCTTTCTTTTAATTTTACAATACTTATCTGTATTTCTCTCAGAAAGGAAATGACGTACCAGCTTTCTTCTGACACGACGAGTTGGAGCATACTCAGGATCATTCAGACTGTCTCTCTTTATACTAATAGCTGTTTCATCGTTATTATCTGTTATATAATCTTCCGGACAATCACAGATATTGACCTTAGCCTGTTTCTTTTTTCTTACAACTTCAACTTTATAATCAATCACTAACTTAGCTGGTTCTTCTATGTATTTCCTGAGTCGTTTAAATTCATCTTCATTCACCAGCAAATAATAATCCAATGTAGAAGACAGACTGTCAGGTAATACAACAGGAGATAATGGAAGCGACCATCCAGGTTCTATAGAAGGACATGCTGACATTATGGTCTGTTTATCAGTTTTCTTTATATGATGATAAGCTACAAATGTTGAATCAAGTTTATACCGATTTGTACCGACCTCTGCAAAAGCTCTTTCCAATTGGTTGTACAATATGGTATTATCAAGTTTCACTTGCAACAACATGGAATCTACAGCCTGAGTCAGACTTTCCATTTCCAAAGATTCATTCTTCTGCGGAAATACCAACCATCCCTGAGTCATACTTTTATCTGGAAAGTCCAGGCAATAAGTATTATGATTTACTTCCATATATTCATTGCCATTCCGTATCAAATCCGGATATACCATCAGTTCTCTTTTCTTCTGGCTGATCCGTGGAGCATAACAATCAATCATATTGCCAAGCTGAAGGACAAAGTTATTAAAATTATCAGGCTCGCCCCCATACAGTTGGAATCCTAACAAACGGCAATTGTTTTTTACCATCCGATTCACCAAGGCAGAGTCTGCGAACTCTGTATTATAACCTTTATCACCAATTACGACCAATACATTTGTTTCATCTTTATGATGATTGAACATATCTACACCTATTCTTACCCCAGACCAGCTTCCAAATCTGCCATATACAGGCTTCAGCTTTTCCGAATTTTTAGCTTTGGCTGAAAGGAAATCAAGCATCTCCATATAATCAGGGGTCAATTTACAGATAGGATCGTTCAAGCTGCCTTCTTCATTAAAAGTCAGTACCGCTCCAAACCTGAATGTAAAACTTTCATCGTTTACCAGAACTGACTGCAAACTTTGAACTGCATTTACCAAAGCCGGGAAACGTTCAATGGTAATATCTTTCCCTTCCACTACAAATACTATATTGATATGTTGTAAATCTTGTTCGATTTTGTTCTTAAAAGTATCATAATAGATTGGATTTCCATTTACATTCAAGACATAACTGTCTCCCTTGTCAATAACCGGCATAGGAAGATGAGTCCGGAAGCATAGTGTTGTATCATTTTCTCTATAAGAAAGTACCGGACTATATTTTATAGCTGGATTAAGTACAGACAAATTCCGGCTTTTGATTCTTTCAGAGGCACATAAGTTTATCGTATCTCCTTCTTCTTTATCAATCGTGGTGAAAACGTCCATAGGCAATGACGCTACATCTATGTGCAACTGCTGTCCGGAAGATGTCAACAATCTGTTATCAATCCATCCTATAGTTTTTAGATCAATGCTGTCTGCATCAATCACGGGACTACAACCGACAAGTATATGTGTTCCATCTACCGCTTTCTTGTAAGGATACACAAGACTATACATTGGAATTTTACCAATCTCTTTGGTCAAGTCTGTGTTTCCGTATAGCTTTATGGAATCATTTGCTAAATATTTTTCGGCTTTTACAAACATTGTGGTATCATTTGGCAACAGAACCATCTTGTTTTTAAATCCTGTCATGACATCCGTAATACCATTCCTTGTCAGCAAAAGTTCATTCTTGTTAATCCAACCGACATATTTCGCCTTTTTCCACTCCTTTAATCTGCCATTCTTCAAAATAGACGGATCATATTTTATCAGCTTCAACCAGTCACCTTTCTCTTTTATGACCAGAAACGCATCCATATACTCCACATTATCCATCTCATTCTTTCCACTTGGACTCATGTAAGAAGAGGAAGATTCCTGAGCAAATACAATCCACGGATTACCCTTGAATACTGCAAAATCACGTGGTGCTTTTAATCCTTCTATACAATAATTGTTCACGTACTCACGAGGCACTTTCTTTACCCTCGTAAAACGATTTACCGGACCACATGCTGCCATCAAACCGATAAAACAACCGCACAGACATCCGGCATGGAACAGACTTGACAATCTATTTCTTTTCATAACTTACCTTTTTTGTTCTGAAAACCGTTCGTGCTGAGTTACCATCAGCTGCATAACACATTCATTATTTAGATCATCACCCATATCTACAAATACATCATCAATAAGTGTCTTTTTACGGGCAATTATTTTCAGACCTTGACAATAAGAATAGAAATCATTCTTTTTGTTATTGTTTATAGTGACAGCCACATCAGGATTACCGCACAAATATTTTTTCAATATATAGTTATAATGAGTGTTGAATGGCTTTCCATCCACGATAGCTTGCAAATGCTCACGAATATCATTCCCTATAACCACCAATATGTCTGTTGAATCATTTTCGGTATATTGAGGAATGACTTCAATCGTATGTCTTACCGGGTATTGGGTATTCTCAGTCATCAGCTGCACCTCATATTTGCCAGGCTCAGAATAAGAATATAATGGATTCTGCTCCCTTGAGTCTACAATGCCAGACTCACCAAACTGCCATCTCCATTCCTTAGATGCACCATAACCTCTGAATGTAACAATCTCACCTTGCATAGCAGTTGACGGAGCTTCAATTTTCACCAACTGTTCACTTCCATAATCATTCTTTTTTCTTCTTACAGTCACAATCTTGCTTTCTTCCAGCGCATCATCTATTCTGAGGCGTATCTGATAACGTCCCGGCTCCATAAAAATATATTCCCCGCTTTGCTTGTTTGACTTATCTCCGTTGCCGAACTCCCAAAGCCATTTTTTTGCATTACGTGTACTGTCTGAATAGTGAACAGGTTCGCCAACTTCTACCTCTATCGGATTCAATGTCATCCTGATTGTCCTGCTTGAGAACAACAATCGTATCAATAGAGCCATTACTATACAAAGCAGCAAAGCTCCTATAACAAGCATAAATTTACGCGTATAAATCTTTCCCATAATATTTATTTTTTTGAACCGGAACGCAGATCTTCAAGTTTCTTCTGCAGTCCAATTTCACATTCCTCCAAATTTGCCTTGAACGTAATGATATTCTGCTGAATACTCCACAATTGCTTTTTATCCGACAACCACATGTCGTAAAAATCAGCAATGTGCATAAACAACTTATACCTCTTATCCCAGTTGTTTTTTTCGTATGTGTTTTTCAGATTGTTTATCAGATAACGAATATCATCTTCTTCATATTGAGCATATACGCCCGGTTCAAACTTCTCTATCTTACGAAACAAGGAATCAACAGAAACTTGATGATCTGCCTGTTCTTGTTGATAGTCCTTGATACGGTTCATTTTTACTTTTACAAACTCTTTCTGCTCAAACATACTGAAGTCTGAATTCCACATGAATATACTAATGCAACATATTACAGTTGTTATGATAAAGAACAGGAATACATAGGCATGTCCCATAAAGACTTCCCGTTTATTCAGGTTATTTCTATTATTGTCCATAATCCTCTATTTTTATTTGTTATTACCAGAGCCTACATTAAGATTCCTACGAGTCTTCCAATTATCCTTGATACATTGCATCAAATCATTTTTTACCATTTCCTCCTGGATTTTCAGTAACCGGATAGAATCCTTAACTCCTAAGAACAGATTGATATTTCCAAGCAGTTGTCTGTACAATTTACAGTCCCTTTCTTCCATATCCTGTATGTTTTTAAGGATATTCATTTTTTTTGTACTGATTACTCCCTGAAGTAATACATCATTAATCTGTGGAGAAGTGTTCATCAGTTTCATATATTGGTAGACAGAATCCACACTATTTGAAAGGGCTATTTCACGGGTATATACCCGGTCATACTCCTGGGTTTTCGTTGTTATTCTTTTAACCTCAACGCCTGATGTCTTTAAGAAACAGGCAAAAATTAAAACGGCAAATATGACGCAAGCCATTAAATAAGCGGCAAACTTCAAATATGCTTTTCTTACTTCTGAATTATTCTTAGGTTTCATACTTTTATTTTTTATTTACAGGTAACTACTTATTCCTAAAAAAGTCCCTTGCTCAGAAGAGCAACCAAGCTTGAAGCGAGAGTCTTCCTGCTGGATGATGTAACGTGTATTTATTATTTTGTCGGCTGGCAAAAAAAGCTCAACCAAAGATTGCAATATCTGATAATCTTTGGCTCCCGGAGAGAAACCTTCCATTCTGGACGCAGAGATAGGACCGATTTCAAGTTCCATTTCATAAGTCCCGTCATCAAAACTATTGCCAATTACCATATTGTCTCCCAAAATACACTCACCTAATTTCGGGACAATGTCCGGATCAACTTCCGTAACGCATTTTCCACCCTTTTTCAGGAATACAGGTACTTCCATCAGTATGCTCATACATTTACCTATATTCTCCGTACTTACTGTTATCTGTTCCAGATAGGTCAGCATGTGTATCAGCATTACAGCTAAATGGACGGGAAGCAAGTCAAGGACTGGCCATTGCCGGGAGAATATATTTATAAAATCCCGATGAACATTCATTTCATCAATACGCCGTTCCTTGTTTTGAAAAGCAACCAGCATATAATCCAAGGAAATCTCGAAAGGCTTGAAAAATCTTCTTGCAAAGAACTCTTCATCACGATGGATACGAATCTCCTCCAGGACCTGCTCTTTTGAAATTTTTCCTGTCTGATAAAGGTTACGATGAAATATAGACTCAGGTAACATGTCATAAAGACTGCGCCTGTTTACATACAGATAAAGATAATCGGTCAAGTCATAGTGTGAATATTCTGAATGTATATCATGAATATCCTTCGAATAACCGCGTCTTATATCCCCACGTCTTAAAATGAGCGTCCGTTCTGCATCATACCCCTCTTCTTTCAATCCACTGGCAACAACCTCAGCCTTGAAATCAGTATCAGGTTGATTGAATGCATGCACACTCTCATCAAAATTCACTATGTTATCTATTTCCTTTACCATACAAAAACCTGTTTAAGTACAGACTAATCCAAAATATTCCAGCGTGTTTCTGTGGTTTCCTTAGATTGACGTGAACGCTCAGCCACAACAATGTTTTCCTTATGTTTACCGATATATTCAAGACGGCTCAACGTAGTCCACAAATCATTAAAGAGGTAAAGAAAGCGCTCTGTCGTTACCATCAGTAAACGAATATCATGGTGGTCATAACGCATTCCACAATTTTCACGGAGCACGCCTTCGTAAGCACCGGGCTTGACACCATTCCATTCATAAAAATACTTCAACAAATCTTCTTTCTCTTCTTTACCCATAAAGCCCAGACAGATATATAAACGGTGCGCAAGTGTCGAAAATACATTTAAGAAACGTATAGGCGAATAATACTGTCCTTCGTTACGGAATGAAAAGTATATATCAGATATATATAACATTACATGACGACATAACATCCCTATATTTGCTGCCAATTCAGTCTGTTTCTCTGCGTTCTCTACTTTTGCCAGAATATCAATAGAAGCTTTTTCTATCGAATCTATAAGTTGACCGAATTTCGCATAATAACCTTTCAGGTCCGGATGACTGGACATACTGGAACATGGAGGTATAAAATTACCATCCACTTCACAACGATTTCCATTCCTACGCAATCGGCCGATTACAAGATAATATCTTCCCAGTTCCCCTCCATCAACCTGCCCTGCCGGCAATACATTCAAGCGATATTTAGGCAATGCGTCCGGTTGTCTGGGTACACTTTCTGTTTCATCCGGAGTACCGGAAGGCTGCCTTTCAAACGGATCTGCCATCAATATCACATCCCATTTCTGTTCTCTATCATCACTATCTTCAACAGAAATGTGGAAGCTGGCTGTCAGTTCTTCATTTTCATCAGCATCATAATCTATAAGATAGCCCCCAGCAGTAACAGCATGGCAACGTTTCAACCTGACTTCGAGAGTACCTGTAACAAGCTCTGTAATGCTGAAATCACCGGAAACAGGTTCTCCTCTTCTGAAAGGTAAAAAGCCATAGTTTGTTCTGTTGAGATGATACGACTGATATTCACACAACTGATTGATGAAATGATCTTCCAGTTGCATCAAATGATTTTTCCTTACAAGCAATCCGTCTGTCCAATTTACCAGAGGATATGATTTCCTTTTATTCTGTTTCGTTGCCATAATCCACAATATTAATATTCTCTATATTTTACCAATTCGTTTGCTACACGCTTGGCAATAATTACATCATGTCTTTTCAGCTTATTTTCTGCAAGTGTTACTTCCGGATCTATATAGAATCTCCTTCTGAAGAAAGACGGTTTAGTATAAAATACCCATTCGTAATAAGTTCCACCTTCATTACGATATTCAATTGGAGCTGACGGAGACTTCAGGTTACAGTCATTTATCATACGCTGAAACCACTGTCCGAATATGACATCCTCCGAGGCTTTTCCGGTAATTCGCTCAGCAACCGGATCATTTACACTTTTAAAGACCTCCACATCAATCACAATACTCTTATCACGATTGATATACAAAGTATCCGAATCATACTCCTCTGAATACTTCCAGACTTTATAGATTTCCAAAGGAATCGCAAAATAGCAGTCAACAGTCTGTGCATATAATAAAGGAAATGAAAAAGGAAGCAGGCAGGTGGATGCCCATATTCCATATTGCAGTTCATTGCAAAGATTGAAAACCAATGAAAAAAGACCGGCTCCAAACAACATAACCGATGCTGTAATCAGAAATTGGATTCCAAATGAAGGTTGCTCATTACTGGAGGATGAAAAGACTTTTCTCAATACCATCCTGTTATAATATCCTGCAATCCAATAAACTACAACCAATAAAATATACATATAAGGCATAAAGCTATAGTTCATGAAACCCGCCAGTCCCGGTAACGCTAGTACAATACCACTCAGAAGCAAATATACAATAAGCCTCTTATTATTAAGCAGTTTGTTTTTCCTGGCAATAAAATATGCTACAACTCCAAATATTATGGTAAGGAGAGGCATGAGCAAATACGATGATACAAAATGTAGTGCAACTGGATTCATATAAAATCTGTTTATGCGTTATTATATTCAATAAATATCCTATAGTTAAAAGTATCCGGAGAGCAGGCTGCCAATTTGGTAAGCAGATTGTCTTTCATCCGTTTTTCCTGTAATGGTTCATCCAATCTTGTTCCCAGAATCAGATGAACATCCTTTGTACGTATCAATCCCTCATGGGGCATCGGACTGATTGCCACCCCATTACGAATATCAGTACGTAATAATAGTTCTCCCAGTTCTTTCTTGCAGAAACTGGCTATATCATTCTGAGTAAGAACACGTCCATGAGAAAGAAAACCATATTTGTAATGTTCTATTTGTTCCCTGTTTTTAGGAGAGTGCTTGCCTCCATAAGTCGTACTGACAAGTGCCAATGTTTTTGGATTCACATAGGTATTGGTATTAGGGGACAACTCGACTCCGGCTTGTATCTGGTTACCAATCTCGCAATTCGTAGTCCAGTATTTCACCGTTATCTGTCCGTTCCTATTCATACGGTCTATCATTAAATAATAAGGTGTTTCCCTTGTTTCATTCATTTGCTCTGTTATCTGCTTCATTTGCTCCATCAATTGCTCCATCTGACCAACCAACGCTTGTAGTTTTGCACTGGAAACAGCAGAAAAAGCATGTGATTCGTCATCAAGCAAGTCAAGCAGATATACAAGAAGTTCCTTTGCCGAACGGGAGTCAAAACGTTCACAGCCACCCTTTCTCAAAGAATAAGTTCCACAATCCTCCATACTGCTTTCCTGTTGAAACATCAGCTCGTAATAGTTTTTGCCATTAGAGTCCTTCACGCTATGCACTGCCAATAAAGACTCACTTTTTCCTGTACGCAATGGAATTACCCTAAATGTATCTTCTATATTCGTATTTTGTTCATGGAGTAACTTGTTTTCTACAGGTACAACATTTACTCCGACATGCAGGTCTTCTAATGTATCTGGTGTGAAATGTGCTGGGAAACTCACCTTTACCCATATCAGCCTGTCTTTCATTTTATCCACGACAGACTCCTTGAAATAATCTGTGAGCTCTTCAGGAAATGAGACCTTATCCTTATCATCTATAACAAGCTGCTGGGAAATGGTAAGATAATGCTTGTTGTATATATCCATCACTTCCTTATCTATCATAACCATTATATCATAATTCTGGAAAAAACTATAAGCAGAATGTCTGGATGGTATCATTTTCTGATAAATGCCTTTCTGCATATCAATCCTTTTTCCATCTATATACCATTCTGTACAAGGTAACAGGAACAGATATTCATAGCTGTCCGTTAAATTCGGAAAGTCAAGATAAAATGACAGATTTTCCAGTCCGTTGATGGCTTCATCAACAGTCAACCCAATCCACACGGAGTCTGACGGCATTTTAACCTCGCTACGGGCTACCATTGTCTTCTCCAAAGTATGACTGACTTCATAAAGCAGGTCATCAGATATTATATACTTGACTTCAACCTTGCGCAACATCGTATCACAGGCCGGATAAAATGAAAGCGTGCCTGTGGAAAGTTTTCTGTTCAACACATCACTTTCATAATACATACCAGATTCACGTGTTATCATGTATTCAGGATCAATAGGGGAAGCATGTACAATACCATGCGCAGGGAATGGTGATGCCAGCATACCTGGTGTAAGTATGTGGGCTGTCTTTTCCAACAGTCTGGTTTCAATTGCTGTAAAATCCTCTCCGAGTGTGTAAACCTCATTCGCCAGAGCCTCCAACATAAGTTTGACCACCGGATCGAAATTTTCCACCTTCTTTATACCCCAAAATGCTGCTGCATACTTCAGCATCCGGTTCCTGATTTGCTCTTTATTGTATTTTTCTTCACTCATACTGTTATCGTGTTGAAATAGGTCCTAAGTAAATCACATAATAAAATGTCCTTCTTTCTCCTGTACGAACCAGATTCCCAGATACATAAACCTGCACTCTCTTCTTTATACTTGATGTTTCATACATACTGTCCTGCAACATTGTGTCGTCTATAATTACACGTACGCTGACATTGGTCAGTCTCTTTTCATATGTGGTAACAGCTGTAGTGATATATTCGGAGAACTGTCCTTCCCAACGTGTATGTGACACAATACTTTCGAAGTCAAGATAAAAAATCTTACAGCCAAACTTCTTGTCAAAGGTATGCTCACCCGGAGCTGTACTAATCAACAGCTCAATAAACTGATCAATGGACTCTATTTCCGAGCAGGACTCCAGACGGCTATTCTCGACATCTTCGCTCAACAATGCTCCAAAGTCTAAAGGTAATTTGCAGAATTTTGTTTCCATATTTACTAATGCCATTGATTTTCAAACTCATCATTGATAAACTCCAACAATCGTGCAGCAAATCTTATAAGCATATATTGCTTATGATTGACATTGTCAACCTTTCGTTGGAACTGAATGCAATTACCATCCGTAAAGTGAGCTACAAATGCAGCCTGCTGATTGGGCTGGTCTTTCTGATATACTCGTATCTCCCCATTCATATATGTTTGTGTGAAAGTTCCCCATCTTAACAGGGTATCACCAGGCATTCCCTGTAACATACACATAATGATACCACCGTATGCTTCCCCTTCCGGAAAACCGATACGATTAGTATCACGCTTAAATTGCAGGTTGAAGTCTTCAATATCATATATTTGGTTCATCCGACATTTCGCGTGATAGTTTATTAAAGAAGAAAAACCGCTG
>ERZ824978.851-NODE-851-length-38837-cov-4.339023_pt1 | contig 38837 bp, 27 predicted proteins | sample MGYA00519860_ERZ824978 | MGnify/ENA primary metagenome ERZ824978 (study PRJEB31778, sample SAMEA3449184) | human gut metagenome | biome: human gut; feature: human-associated habitat; material: faeces | place: United Kingdom | collected 2010/2012 ... | reverse complement strand
CATTTTGGGCGTAGTGCGATATTCGTCCAAATCTATTTTTCGATAACAGGAGGTAAGGAACACTCCGAGAAGTAATGTATATAGCAGATGTTTCATAATCATTTAAAATTTATAAGTGTAAGAAACTGATGGTATAATGGGAACTATGCCCAGGGTATAGAAGCAGTCGTTATTATACCACCATCCTTTGCGTATGCTGACGGGTGCCATGTAGGAATAGACATTGTAGATGCTGATATTCCATATTCCCATCCGGTTCTTTTTCTTTGGCCGGTAAATATTGATGCCCAAGTCGAGTCTGTGATAGGCGGGAAGTTGGAAATTATTACGTTCCGTATAATAGTCTAATCCGCCTGAATCTATATAAGGAGGAACCAGGCTGCCTCCCGGAAACGGATGTTGGGGAGAAACGGCCTGGTAGTTTTCGAAAGAAACCGTGAGCCGGTTACCGGTTGCGTAGGTCCAGCTTCCGGTCAACTCCAGTTTGGGCTTGATTTTCCAATTGGCTATTATATTGAATTTATGCCGGTTGTCGAATTTGGCAGGAAAACGCTTGCCTTTATTTATCTCAGTGAACTGTCTGTCATTCCAGCTTAGAGTATAGCCTGCCCATCCGGTTATTTTCCCTTTTTCTTTGCGGGCAATAAGTTCTACGCCGTAAGAACGTCCTTTTCCTTGAGTCAGTTTATCTTCCCAGCTGGTGGAAGGAGGGAGAAACTGGTAGTTGTCTTTATAGTCCATCAGATGTTTCATCCATTTATAATATCCTTCTATGGAGAAAGAGTAGATTTTGTTGCCGGTGGTGTAATAAGCTCCTACAGCCAGTTGGTCGCTCTGCATCGGTTTCAGCTTGCGGCTGACCGGTATCCATGTGTCTGTGGGCAGGTTGATGTAGCTTTCATTGACTTGATGTACATATTGGCTCATCCGGGTATAAGAGGCCTTGAGACTGAGTTGCGGATTGATCAGGAAACGACTGGAAAAACGGGGTTCCAGGGAAGTGTACGTTTTCCCGTCAATGGTGTATAGTCCGAGGTGAACCCCGGCGTTCAAACGTATTCTTTTGTTCATTTTCCAGTCTTCTTCCATATATATGCCTAATTCATGTGCAGGTAGGGCAGTGTCGTTGTTTTGTCTGGTCTGGGTGGTCATACCATTGGAAAAATACGATTTTTCGTCTAAATGGACCCGATTATTTTCATCCGAATTATCGGAGAGAATCCTTTTTCCGCTTACATTCCGTCGCCCGACGGTGGCATTTTCCTATCCGACCGTATCCTCCGATCGCTCCGATCCTTCGTGATTGACAGTTATGAAAAATTATCGACAACCCCTCCCTTCCGGACAAGTGCATCCACCCTCTCCCTTCCGACGCCACCCGCCCGCATCGCCGACAACAACGAAAAGAGCGGCAGTGTCGCACTGCCGCCCCTGCGTTCCGACCGCAATCGCATCACTCCATCGGGCGAACCCGCATCTCGGTCAGCCCCGCCACCTCGCGCGCCAGCCGGTCGAGATCGGTGATCTGCTCGACCTCCCCGTAGTGATAGGGATAGAAGATCGCGGGACGTAGCGCCCGCACCGCCTCGGCCGCCTGATCGACGGTCATCGTATAGGGCTGGTTGACGGGCAGGAACGCGATGTCTATCCCTTCGAGCGAACGCATTTCGGGCGTCGGCTCGCTGTCGCCGGCGATGTAGACGCGCGTACCGCCCAGCGTCAGCACGTAGCCGCAATCCTCCCGCTCCCTGGGATGGAATTGCAGGTGCCCTTCGGTGGTATTATAAGCCGCCACCGCCTCGACGCGGATTCCGTCGAGAGGTTCGGCCATAGCGCCCGGCACCATCGTGTAGCAGTCGAAATCGAACGCTTCGGCCGAGGTCTTGTCGCAGACAACCGCCGTCGCGGGCGTCATCAACAGCTCGACGGCCGCACGGTCGAGATGGTCGTAATGCGAATGGGTGACGAGCACTGCATCGGCTTTCGGCAGATGCGCGTAATCGGCATACTCGCCGACCGGATCGACATAGATGCGCCGCCCGTCGAAATCGACGGCCAGCGAAGCATGTTTGAAAAATGTGAAGACGATCGGCCGCCCGTCGCGGGACGTCGCCGTATCGGCCGGATAGACCGGCGCCTCCTTCTTCTTGAACAACGAGATCATAATCTTGCAATTTTAGGCGATTCCGGTCGAAGATACGAAAAGTCGCGCGCAGAAGCAAATTTATTCGCACTTTGCCGAGACGAAATTTCCGAGGTGCGACCGAAGGCGTCTGAATTCCGCGAAACCGACCCGCCGCACCCGCGATTTTCACCGGCAGGCCCTTTGCGACGCAAGGCGCGGAGCCGCAATTCCGCGCCTTGCGCTCCCGCACTTCGCTCAGCATGGGGACGACGGCTACTTCCGGTAACTTACAACCAGCACCTTCGACGAACTCCAAAACCGTTCGGGATCGGTGATGACCAACTTATACACCACCTTGTCGGCATTCGTAATCAGTTCGTACGAATCGGCGGGATGCGGCGTGACGACGGTCGCCTTCTTCTGCTCGACGAGGATCTCCGTCAGCGTGCGGGCGTCGGCCCGGATGAACAGATCGTGGTCGCCGGTATCGCCCACCGTGAGCGTGCGCCCGATGAACCCCTGCTTCGAGACGATCCCCGAATCACGCAGCGCCTTCTCCGCTCCCACGATATAATAGACCGTGTTGAGCCGGTCCTCCAGCTGCGCCTTTTCGCCGGAGAGGTGTTTGACCTCGGTGCTGCGGGCGGCGGCCTCTTCGGCGAGCGTCTCCATCCGGGCTTCCATCTGCGACAGTTCGCCGCGCAAACGACCGATTTCGCCCTCTTTGGCGGTCAGTTGGGCATCGAGATCGCGAATCATCTTTTCGAGTCCCTCGATGCGCAGGTCGGCTTTGCGCAACTGCGCCGAGGAGCGTTGCAGCGCAGCGATCTTCTGCCGGTTCTCCTGCAACAACCGGTCGATCGCGGCGATGTCGGCATCGATCTCCTCGATCGGACGGCGCACCCCTTCGTCATTGCGCGCGAGCGCGACGAGGTTTTCGCGCGTACGGATCCGCGCCAGATTCTCGGTGACGGCATTGATGTCGGCGAAGACGACCTCGATGAGCGAATCCTTCGCACGAACCACCGCTTCGAGCGAATCGCGCTGCACCACGGTTTGTTCGGCCACCCGGCGGCTCACGCACGATACGAATGCACATGCGGCACAGAGTATCGGCAGGCAAATGTGTTTCATCATTTCAGATGGTTTGATTGTCATAACGGCGTCAAAGATAAGCAGAAAAGCGGCAGGCTGTACGAAAAAAACGCACCGGCGGCGGCCTCCGGCATAAAAATCGTGCGCCGCATGGCGGATAGCCGCCGTCCGGCGTGCGGAATCCGGCTAAAATCCGCAATCTTCGGCCGACGCCTCAGATACTCTCGTTCGGCAATGTTCGAATAAATTTGACATTGCACTCACTTATGCGTATCTTTGCGAAAGAGGAATTTCGCCCGACAGGCGGCGTTCCGGCAAATCGGACCGCAACGGTTTCGCCGACGCTCCGTACATCATCCGCCCGACATGCAACCGCTGGACGACATACACGCCGAACTGCTCGGCACGCTCAAACGCTACTGGGGCTACGACAGCTTCCGTCCCGTGCAGGAGGAGATCATCCGCTCCGTCTGCCAGGGGCGCGACACGCTGGCGCTGATGCCCACCGGCGGCGGCAAGTCGCTCACCTATCAGGTGCCGACAATGCTGCGCGAAGGTTTGTGCATCGTCGTAACGCCGCTGATCGCCCTGATGAAGGACCAGGTCGACCGCCTCAGGCGGCTCGGCATCAACGCGGCGGCGATCCATTCGGGACTTTCGATGCGGCAAATCGACATCGTGCTCGACAACTGCGTCTACGGCGATGTCAAATTCCTCTACGTGGCTCCCGAACGGCTCGTGACCGAGGCGTTCCGTCTGCGCGTGGAGCGGATGCGGGTCTCGCTGCTGGCCGTCGACGAGGCGCACTGCATCTCGCAGTGGGGCTACGACTTCCGCCCCTCCTACCTGCGCATCGCCGAACTGCGCGAAAAACTGCCCGAAGTGCCGGTGCTGGCGCTCACGGCATCGGCCACACCCGCTGTCGCCCGCGACATCATGCGGCAGCTGCGCTTCGCCGAACCGCACGTCCTGCGCAGCTCGTTCGCACGGCCCAACCTCTCCTACGCCGTGCGGCACGACGAGGACAAAAACGAGCAACTGCTTCGCGTGGTGCGCAACGTGGCCGGCAGCGGTATCGTCTACGTGCGCACGCGCGACGGCTGCGAACAGCTCACCGAATTCCTGCGCGACGCAGGCGTCGCCGCGACCTGCTACCACGGCGGCCTGGCCAACGCCGAACGCTCGATCCGGCAGGAGGAGTGGCTCGCGGGCCGCACGCGCATCATGGTGGCCACCAACGCCTTCGGCATGGGAATCGACAAGGCCGACGTGCGTTTCGTCGTCCACTACTCCATGCCCGACTCGCTCGAAAGCTACTATCAGGAAGCGGGCCGTGCGGGACGCGACGGAAAGCGCGCCTATGCCGTGCTGCTCGTCGCCCCGGACGACGCCGAGCGCGTGCAGCGCCGCTTCGACCTGCAATTCCCGCCGCTCGACGAGATCCGCGACATCTACGAAAAGGTCTGCTCCTACCTGCAAATCGGCATCGGCGACGGCGAGCAGGCGTCGTTCGTCTTCAACATCCACGACTTCTGCGCGAAGTTCCGCCTCTTCGGCGGCAAGGTCGCCAGCGCGCTGAAACTGTTGCAGCAGAACGGTTATCTGACGCTCACCGACGAAATGCGCAACCCCGCGCGCATTCTCTTCTGCATCAGCCGCGACGACCTCTACAAACTGCGCGTGGTACGCAATGACCTCGACCACTTCATCCGTACCGTGCTGCGGCTCTACGACGGCGTTTTCACCGATTTCCGCCCCATCGACGAGCAGGAGATCGCCGCGGCGAGCGGCTACAAGGTCGAGCATGTCAAGGAGCTGTTCAAGCGGCTGTGGCAGATGCGCGTGATCCGCTACATTCCGGCCAATCAGGCGCCGATGCTCTTCTTCGATTGCGAACGGCTGCCAGCGGCCGACCTCTACATCGCCCCCGAGACCTACCGCCGCCGTCAGGAGCTGGCCGAAGAGCGCTTCTCGCACATGATCGCCTACGCCGCCAACGAAACCGAGTGCCGCAGCACAGTGCTGGAACGCTATTTCGGTGCGGCCGACCCCGCGCCGTGCGGTGTCTGCGACATCTGTCTGGCGGCGCGCAAACGCGCGAAATCGGCCGAAGCTCCGCTCGACGAGGAGATCCTGCGACAGCTCGACGCCGAACCGCTCGCGGTCAAGGAGCTGGCAGCGCGCTTCCGCTGCGACGCCGAACGGGTGTTGGAGGCCGTCGAACGATTGCAGCACGCAGGTAAAATTTCGACGGCGGAGAGCGGAAAACTCGCAATTAATCGATAACTTTGCGTCGCCTGAGAGAATTCGCATGGAAAAACGAACGTTTCAACAGCACATATCGAACGAAGATACCGCAAAGCTGCCTGCCGTGCTCTTCGACGGCCCGATCGTCATCGTCGACGACGAGAAGCAGGTCGAAGCCGCCTGCCGCGACCTGGCGTCGTCGCCCGTGCTGGGCTTCGACACCGAGACGCGCCCCTCGTTCAAGGCGGGCGTCACCTACCGCGTCGCCCTGCTGCAACTCTCCACGCCGCGGCGCTGCTATCTGTTCCGCCTCAATAGGATGCGCTTCGAGAAGCAGCTCGTCAAACTGTTGGAGAACAAGGCGATTCTGAAAATCGGCGCCGACGTGGCGGGCGACATCCGCTCGCTGCTGGCCCTGCGCCGCTTCCGGCCCGGCGGCTTCGTCGACCTGCAACAACTGGCCCCCGACTGGGGCATCGAAGAGAAGAGCCTGCGCAAGCTTTCGGCCATCGTGTTGGGCAAGCGCGTCTCGAAAGCCCAGCGGCTGAGCAACTGGGAAGCGGCGCAGCTTACCGAAAAACAGATGCGCTACGCCGCCACCGACGCATGGATCTGCCCCGAAATCTACCGCACGCTGCAACATACCCTTAAACCGAACGACAAATGACGACCCACCCCCGTATTTTCCTGCGCAGAGGCAAAGAAGAGTCGCTGCTGCGCCGTCACCCATGGATCTTCTCGGGCGCAATCGGCCGCGTGGAGTGTCCCTCCGACACGATCGCCGAGGGGGAGATCGTCGACGTCCATACCGCCGCCGGCGATTTCATCGCACGCGGCCACTACCAGATCGGATCGATCGCCGTGCGGGTGCTCACCTTCGCGCAGGAGCCGATCGACGCCGCATGGTGGCGCGCTCGCATCCGCTCGGCCTGCGAAGTGAGGCGCACGCTCGGTCTGATCGACAATGCCGCGACGACCTGCTACCGGCTCGTTCACGGCGAGGGCGACTCGCTGCCGGGACTGGTGATCGACATCTACGGCACGACGGCCGTCGTACAGTGTCATTCGGTGGGGATGTACCGCTCGCGGATGCAGATCGCCGAGGCGCTCCGCGAGGTCTACGGCGAGCGTCTCGCAGCCGTCTACGACAAGAGTTCGCAGACGGTACCCTACAAGGCGGGGCTGAACGCCGTGGACGGATACCTGATGGGCAAAGTCGCAGCTCCGACACAGGAGGTGTCGGAAAACGGCCATCGTTTTCTGGTCAACTGGGAGGAGGGACAGAAGACAGGCTTCTTCCTCGACCAGCGCTGCAACCGCGAACTGGTGGAACGCTACGCTGCGGGCCGCACCGTGCTCAACACCTTCTGCTACACGGGAGGATTCTCGGTCTACGCCGCCGCGGGCGGAGCGAAGGAGGTCTGCTCGGTCGACGCCTCGGAGCGCGCCGTGCAGCTGGCCGACGAGAACATGCGGCTGAATTTCGGCGACAGTTTTCCCCACACGACGCTCGCCTGCGACGCCGTGGAGTACCTCAAACAGATCGGCGACCGCTACGACCTGATCATCCTCGACCCGCCCGCCTTCGCCAAGCACCACAAGGTGCTGGGCAACGCCATGCAGGGGTACAAGCGCCTCAACGCACGGGCGTTGTCGCAGATCCGGCCGGGCGGCATCCTTTTCACCTTCTCCTGCTCGCAGGCCGTGACGAAGGAGCTGTTCCGCACGACGGTCTTCTCGGCGGCAGCCATCGCCGGCCGCAACGTGCGCATCCTGCACCAGCTCGCGCAGCCGGCCGACCACCCGATCAACATCTATCACCCCGAAGGGGAGTATCTCAAAGGGTTGGTGCTCTATGTGGAATAAACCCTCCGACAGCGAACGGATCGATGCCGTGACGGCGTGGCTCGATGCGGCGGACATCGCCTACGACCTCTATTTCCACCCCGCTTCGCCCACGATCGAACTGGCCAAACGCCACTGGCGCGACGACGGGTCGAAACACTGCAAAAACCTCTTTTTCCGCAATCACAAGGGCAATCGGCACTATCTGGTCTGCTTCGACTGCGACCGCACGCTCTCGATCCACGACCTCGAAGCGCGGCTGCATCAGGGAAAACTGTCGTTCGCCTCGCCCGAGCGCATGATGCGTTATCTGGGGCTGGAACCCGGTTCCGTCTCGCCGTTCGGACTCATCAACGACGCGGAGCATCACGTTCACCTCTTTCTCGACCGCAACCTGCTGTACTGCCCGTCGCTGAGTTTCCACCCCAACGACTGCCGCGCCACGGTAGTCATCGCCCGCACGGAGTTCGAACGGTATCTTGCGCGGGTGGGCAACAGCTACGAGTATCTCGATCTCTACGAGGAGTAGCCGTCCGCTCCGCTGCCCTTCGCCCCTCCCGCAGATAGAGAGAAAACCGCCTCTTTCGAGGCGGTTTTCTGTCAGACCAGTCCATCTATTCGTAAATCAGATACTTTTCGCGCATTTTCGCGAAACGCTCCACGTCGGGCCGCCAGCGTGCACGAATCTCGGCCGCGGAACGGCCGTCGAGAATCATCTCGCGCACCCAGCCCACGCCGATCAGCTTCTCGAACATCGGAGTGAAGAACGCCTCGCCCAACCCTAGCGCACGATAGGCGTCGATCACGTAGTCGAGTGTCAGCCCCTCGGCGAGAATCTCCTCGCAGGGCTTCTCGCTCAGGTCGACACCGCGACATAGGCGTCCTTCCAGAGGAGGATGTTTCGCGCCGGCTGTCGGCCGCGGCGTGAAGACGAAGCAGTAGCGGTCGGCCGGCATGTCGGGATGGCCGTAACACTCGAACGGACGGTCGGTGCCGCGCCCCAGACTCACCACCGTCCCTTCGAAGAGGCAGATCGACGGATAGAGGTAAATCGACCGCTGCGTCGGCAGGTTGGGCGACGGCGCCACGGGCAGCTCGTAGCGCGTGGCATGGGTATAGCGGCGGCACGGTACGACTGTCAGGTCGCACGGCTTCGCCCACCCCTCACCCACGGCCATGCGGGCGATCTCGCCCATCGTCAGTCCGTGTACGACGGGAATCGGCAGCGCGCCGACGCCCGACTTGTATTTCATGTCGAGCACGGGGCCGTCGATGTACGATCCGTTGGGATTGGGACGGTCCAGCACCACTACCGCGCGGCCGAAATCGGCGCAGGCATCCATCATGCGCAGCATCGAAATATAGTAGGTGTAGAAACGCAGACCCACGTCCTGCATGTCGACCAGCAACACGTCGAACGAGCGCATCGCCTCGTCCGACGGTCGGCGCGTGCGGCCGTCGTAGAGCGAACGGATCAGCACCCCCGTGCGCTCGTCGACAGAACTGGCGACGTGCTCGCCCGCATCGGCCGTCCCGCGGAATCCGTGTTCGGGCGAGAAGATCGCCGTCAGGCGCACGCCGCTGCGATGCAGCAGGTCGACCAGATGCTCGTCGCCCACGCGCGAAGTCTGGTTGGCAAGCACGGCCACGCGGCGCCCGCGCAGCAGCGGGAAGTAGGCCGCCGTATCGGCCGCCCCGACCGTCACCCCGTCGCACGCCCCCTCCGGCGCGGCCGCCGCAGCGACCGGCAGCAGCATGCACAGCAGCGAAAAAAGCAAGAGTTTGCGCATCGCCTTCGTTTTATCGTTTCATATCTTCGACCAGCGCATCGACCAGCATGCGGCAGGCAGGTTCGACAGCCGTCGAATACCCCTGCTTCAACTCGACAGGCGCGCCGACGACCGGCCATTTCATCCCCTCGGCGAACTCCGTCATACGACGTACGGCGGCACCGGCCCACGTAAAGGAGCCGAAGCAGGCGAAACGGCGGTACGGAATGCAACGCTCGGCGATCTTACGCAGCAGCGCATCGACCGGCGGGTAGAGCTGGCCGTTGTAGGTCGGCGAACCGACGACGAGCGTATCGTAACGGAAGATGTCGCGCAACACCTGCGACACGTCGGCCGTCGAAAGATTGTAGACGACGATCGGCCGCACGCCTGCGGCGGCCAGGCCGCGGGCGACGGTCTCGGCCATCTGCTCCGTATTGCCGTACATCGAACCATAGGCGATGACCGCCCCCGGCTCGCCCTCGTAACGGCTCACCTTGTCGTAGAGCTCCACCACGCGGGCGATCTCTCGGCGCCAGACGGGGCCGTGCGTCGAGCAGATCATGGCGATGTCGAGCGGGGCGACCTTCGCCAGGGCGCGCTGCACGGGCTGGCCGTATTTGCCCACAATGCAGGCGTAGTAACGGCGCATCTCCTCCCAGAAGGGTTCGACGTCGAGCTGCTCGTCCGTCACGCCGCCGTTCAGTGCGCCGAACGTGCCGAACGCATCGCCCGAGAAGATCGTACGCTCCTCGGCGCACCACGTGGCCATCGTCTCGGGCCAGTGCACCATCGGAATCATGCAGAACGCCAGCGTCAGCCCGCCCAGGTCGAGCACGTCGCCCTCCTTGACCTCGACCGTACCGCACGCGATGCCGTAGTAGCCCTCGATCATCTGCAACGTCTTGGCGTTGCCGACGATCCGCACGGCGGGATAGGCCTGCCGCACGGCGGCGATCGAAGCCGAGTGGTCGGGCTCCATGTGGTTTATCACCAGATAATCCAACGGTCTGTCGCCCAGCCGTTCGCGGACGTTGGCCAGCAGACGGCCCGTGAAGCAGGCGTCGACCGTATCGACGAGCGCCGTCCGCTCGCCGCAGACCAAATAGGCGTTGTACGACACGCCGAGCGGCAGCGGCCACAGTCCCTCGAAAAGATGCTTCGTGCGGTCGTTCACCCCGACGTAGAAAATACGATCCGTGAGTTTTGTCAAGTCTTTCATAACGGATACTGCAATTTATTTATCGAAATACCTTTATTATTTCCACTCACGCCTCGGCGCCGAACTGCATGAGGTAGGCCTTGATGAAGGCGTCGATCTCACCGTCCATCACCGCGTCGACGTCCGACGTCTGGCAACCCGTGCGGTGATCCTTCACGCGACGGTCGTCGAAGACGTAGGAGCGGATCTGCGACCCCCACTCGATGCGTTTCTTGCCCGCTTCGAGCGCCTGCTGCGTGGCCATGCGCTTGTCCAGTTCGCGCTGGTAGAGCTTGCTTCGTAGAATGCGCATCGCATTCTCGCGGTTCATCAGCTGCGAGCGCGTCTCCATGTTCTCGATCAGGAACTCGACCGGTTCGCCCGTATCGGCATCCTTGCCGTGATAGCGCAGCCGCACGGCCGTCTCGACCTTGTTGACGTTCTGACCGCCGGCGCCCGACGAGCGGAACGTGTCCCACTCGATGTCCGAGGGGTTGATGACCACCTCGATCGAATCGTCCACAGCGGGCGACACGAAGACCGACGCGAAGGTCGTCTGGCGCTTGTTGTTGGCGTTGAAAGGCGACAGACGCACCATGCGGTGCACGCCGTTTTCGCTTTTGAGATAGCCGTAGGCGTAGTCGCCCTCGATTTCGAGCGTGCAGGACTTGACGCCCACCTCGTCGCCCGCCTGGTAGTCGAGCGTCTTGACCTTGTAGCCGTGGGCCTCGCACCAGCGGGTGTACATGCGCAGCAGCATCGACGCCCAGTCGAGCGCCTCGGTACCGCCGGCTCCGGCGTTGATGTCCAGAATAGCGCCCATCTTGTCCTCGTCGCGGCGCAACATGTTGCGCAGTTCGAGCGCTTCGATGTGGGCGATTGTCTGCGCATAGTGCGCATCCATCTCCTCCTCGGAGATCACCCCCTCTTTCAGGAAATCGGGCATCAGTTCCAGATCCTCGACCTCCTTGCGGATCGTGTCGTAATCGGTGATCCAGCTCTTGATCGACGCCACCCGGCGCAACTGCTCCTGCGCACGCGCCGCATCGTCCCAGAAGTCGGGTTCCTGCGTCTTCTCCTCCTCGTTCTGCAAATCCATGCGCTTGCGTTCGATGTCGAGACACTTCTCCAACGTATCCCGACGGCTCGCCGCCTCCTTGATCTGTTCTGCCAATACCATAAAATTTCCGGCTTGAAATCGATAGGGGACAAAGATACGAATAAGTGAGAGCAATGTCAAATTTATTTGAACATTGCCGAACGCGAGTATCTTCGGCGAAGCCAAAGATACGAATAAGTCGAGCGCAGAAGCAAGCGTCAGCTTGATTATGCCGAGACGGAGTATCTAAGACGAAGTCAAAGATACGAATAAGCCGAGCGCAATGCAAATATATTGGCTTTTGCCGAGACAAAAACGAGTTGCGGACAAGTCGCAATCCGGCAGCCCGGCAGGAGGGCCGACAAACCATGGTACGAGACCGGAAAAAACCGATGAAAATTTCGGGAATCAGCCGGACGGGCCGCCCCTTCGCATCCTCCGGAAAGCTCCGCGACACCCGAATGAAACGGGGTGACGAGATCGGCCGGAAGGCCATTTCTTTCACCTCTCCCGACGATTTTTCGGAAAAAAGCGTATCTTTGGGTTTCGAACGGACAACGAGCAACGATGATTTTTCAGTCCAAATACGATCTCGACGACAACCGCGCAGTCATCCGCCGGCTCCACCGCGGCGACATGGCCTGCTTCGAAGCCTGCTATAAATTCTATTACCGCGGCCTGTGCAGTTTCGCGTCGCGTTGGGTGCCGGTCTCGACGGCCGAGGACATCGTGCAGGACGCGATGCTCTACATCTGGGAAAACCGCGACAAACTGCTCGAAGAGCTGTCGCTCAAAGGGTTGCTCTTTATGATCGTCCGCAACAAGGCGTTCGACCGCATCGCCCACCGGCAGGTCCGGCAGCGCGTCCACCAGCAGTTGAGCGAGCGCTTCGCCGAACGTTTCGAATCCCCCGACTTCTATCTCGGTTCCGAGTTGTCGCGTCTGTACGACGAAGCGCTCGCCCGTCTGCCCGAACAGACGCGCCGCATCTTCGAGATGAGCCGCCGGATGGGGATGACGCACCAGCAGATCGCCGCCGAACTCGGCGTCTCCCCGCAAACGGTCAACTACCATATCTCGCAGGCGCTGCGCACACTCGGCGTAGCCCTCAAAGATTACCTGCCGCTGCTGCTCTGGCTGCTCTCGCTCTCCGGACGCAACGATCTGGTCTGACCGTACCGCAACCGGTTTTCCGGTTTCGACGAAAGAAAACTGTCTTTTCCCCTTAGTAACTTTTCATGTCGGGACGTATTATTATCAAAACCCCGACATCCATGATCGAAATCGACGATACGCTGTTGATCGAATTTCTGGGAGGAAAACTCGACGCCACGACCTCGGCCGAGGTCGAACGATGGTACGACGCCTCCGACGAGAACCGCCGCAGGCTGGAACGGCTCTACCTCGTTTTCTTCACGGGCGAACGCCTGTCGGCCGCAGCCGCGGTCGATCCCAATCTCTCCTGGCAGACGCTGCGTCGGCGCATCGAGGCGCGCAGGCGCCCCGCACCGACGAAACGGCTGCGCACCGTCGTCCGCTATGCGGCCGTCTTCGCCGTCGGACTCCTCACCGCAGGTTCGCTGCTGTTTCCCTACCGGTCTGCGGACGACCGCACCTGTACGGTCACGACCGAAGAGCGGGCCTGCTCGATCCGTCTCTCCGACGGTTCGAACGTACGACTGATGCCCCACTCGCAGCTGCGCTACGCATCCGATTTCGGCAGCGAGGGCCGCACGGTGCATCTGACGGGGGAAGCTTTCTTCGACATCCGCAAAATGGCCGACGCACCGTTTACCGTTGACGCCGGAAAGGAGACCCGCACCGTCGTGCGGGGTACGAAATTCAACATGAAAGCCTACGACGACTGTTCGGACATCGAGACGACGCTCATCGAAGGCGTCGTCGACTTCCACGCGGGCGACCGCACGGTGACGCTGAGCCCCGGACAAAAGATCTCGTACAATCCGGCCAACCGCAAACTGATGCTGCGCGAAGTCAACGTCGATGCGGAACTCGATGCGCAACTGCGTTCATTCCAGTACGTCCAGCTGTCGAAGGTCGTCGAAAGCATCGGCACCCACTACGGCTGCGACATCGCTTTCGGCCGCGAAGCGCTCGGAGAGATCCTCTTCACCGGCACGCTCGACTACAACATGCCGCTGCGCCATGTCCTCGAAATCGTGACGCTCTCGACCGATACACGCTTCACCCGGAACGGCGACAAAATCACCATCTTATGAATAACTGTCCGAGATAGAAAAGACGCGGCCGCCGGCACACGGCGTGCGTCACGATCTTAACTAACTTAACCTAAACCATTCGTCTATGAAACAGAATTTTCGCGGTTCATGGCATGTCCGGGCATTGCTGCTTCTCTGCCTGACATTCCAAATCCCGTGGGGGGGGGAATTATCCCACGCCGCACAGACGGCGCAACAAAACACGATCCGCATCGGGAACGTGACCAACCTGAAAGAACTGATCCGACAGATCGAAGCGCAGACCTCTTACAAGGTCTCCTACCAAGGTAATCTGGCCGACAACATCACGATCAAGGCCGATCCGTCGAAACACAACGTCGAGGAGCTGCTCGCCGATGCACTCCGCGGCACGGGTATCAGCTACGTGATCCGCTACAACACGATCATCCTTACGCAGGAGCAGCCGCGCGCCGAGGCTGCGCAGCAGGCGTCGCAGACGCGTCACATCGCGGGCCGCGTGATCGATGCCGAGACCAAGGAGCCGATCATCGGCGCGACGGTCTGGGTCAAGGATTCGGCGCTGGGAACGAACACCAACGTCGACGGAGCTTTCGACTACACCTTCACGGGACACTACGGCTACATCGCCGTCTCCTACATCGGCTACCAGACACAGGAGTTCCCCGTCACCAACCTTCCCAAGGTGATCGAGCTCTCGGCCGGCAACGAACTCGACGAAGTGGTCGTCGTGGGATACGGCACGCAGAAGAAAGCCAGCGTCGTGGGGTCGATCGCCTCGGTCTCGGTCAACGACATCCGGATGCCGACGGCCAAAATCTCCAACAACCTGGCCGGCCAGCTGGCCGGCGTGATCTCGGTGCAGCGTTCGGGCGAACCGGGCGCCAGCTCGACCTTCTGGATCCGCGGCATCTCGACCTTCGGCAGCAGCACGACGCCGCTGGTGCTCGTCGACGGCATCGAACGTGATCTGGATCTGGTCGACATCGAGGACATCAAGGACTTCTCGATCCTCAAAGACGCCTCGGCGACGGCCATCTACGGCGTGCGCGGCGCCAACGGCGTGATCCTCATCACCACGCGCGAGGGTATCGTCGGCAAACCCCAGATCAACATCCGCTTCGAAGCCGGCATGGTGCAGCCGACCAAAGTCCCCGACATGCTCGACGCCGTGCAGTTCGCCGAACTGTGGAACGCCGCCGCGGGCAGCGAGGTCTACACGCCCGAAGTCATCCAGAAATACCGCGACGGCTCCGATCCCGACCTCTACCCCAACGTAGACTGGGTGGACTACCTCTACAAGGATCTCTCGTTCAACGAGCGCGTCAACGTCAACGTGACGGGCGGCGGCAGCACGGCCAAATACTACATTTCGGGCGGTTTCTACAACGAAGACGGTCTGTTCGCCCGCGACAACATGAAGGAGTACAACACGTCGGTCTTCTACCGCAAGTTCAACTTCCGCTCCAACGTCGAGGTGCAGCTCCACAAATATACCAAGCTCAACGTCAACCTGGCCACCACCTTCGAGCGCAAGAACGAACCGGGAACGGCGGCGTCGACGATTTGGGACTATGCGGTCAAATCGGCTCCCAATGTCTTTCCGGCCGTCTACTCCAACGGCCTGCTGCCCGGCCCCGGCGCCAACAACGGCGAGAACCCCTACGTGCTGCTGACGCAGACCGGTTACCGCGAGAAGTTCTACAACACGGCGCAGTCGCTCTTCTCGCTCACGCAGGACCTCGGCGACTGGGTAACCAAAGGACTCACCGTCACCGTCAAAGGCTCGTTCGACGCCAAGAACTACAACCATCTGGCACGCACCAAGACACCCCCGCAGTACATGGCCAGCGGCCGAGACGAGTTCGGCGACCTGATCTTGCAGCAGACGGTCGTCGGCACCGACAACCTGACCTACGCCGAATCGCACAGCGGCTACCGTTCGGTCTACCTCGAAGCGTCGGTCAACTGGGCGCGCTCCTTCGGCAAGCACGACCTCTCGGCGCTTTTCCTCTACCAGCAGTCGCAGCGCAACGACGTAGGTATCGACAAGTCGGAGCCCGAACTGGCCCTTCCCTACCGGCACCAGGGTATCGCCGGACGTATCACGTACAGCTACGACAACCGCTATTTCATCGAAGGCAACTTCGGTTACAACGGCTCGGAAAACTTCTCGCCGGGCAAACGGTTCGGATTCTTTCCGTCGGTAGCGGCCGGCTACGTGATCTCCAACGAGAAGTTCTTCGAACCGGTGCGGGGCGTGATCGACCTGCTCAAAATCAAGGCCTCCTACGGTATCGTGGGCAACGACAAGATCGGCACGGGCGACAACGTGCGCCGCTTCATCTACAACGGCACGGTCAACTCCGGCAGCAGCTACTATTTCGGAACCAGACCGCACAGCTCCTCTTCGATCCAAATGGGCGACTGGCCCAACCCCAACGTGGGCTGGGAAGAGGCGCACAAACTCAACGTGGGCGTCGACCTGTCGCTGTTCAGCAAGCTGAAAATCTCGGCCGACTATTTCAAAGAGAAACGCGAGGGCATCTTCCTCCAACGGCAGTCGATCCCCGTCTACGTCGGTCTGAGCACCCAGCCGTGGGTGAACATCGGCAAGATGCGCAACAGCGGCGTCGACGCTTCGCTGGAATACCACCAGACGATCGGCCAAGACCTGCATCTGACCGTGCGCGGTAACTTCACCTACGCCCGCAACATGATCGTCGATCAGGATCAACCCGACTACAAATACCTCTACATGAACCGCACGGGGCAGGCACGCTACCAGACGTTCGGCCTTGTAGCGGCCGGCCTGTTCCGCGACCAGGCCGACATCGACGCATGGCCGAAGCAGTCGTTCGGCGACGTCGAACCGGGCGACATCAAGTACCTCGACCTCAACGGCGACGGCGTGGTCGACTCCTACGACGTCAAGCCCATCGGCTACACCAACGTTCCGGAGATCGTCTACGGATTCGGCTTCTCGCTGCAATGGAAGGCGTTCGACTTCTCGGCCTTCTTCCAGGGCGTCGGCCACGTAAGCTTCTCGACACGTACCGATCAGACGCTCGGCTTCAACGCCCGCAACAGCCGCGAGGCCAACCTCTTCTCCGATGTCTACGATAACTACTGGACGCCCGAACGGCTCGACGCCAAATATCCGCGTCTGTATATCGGTACGAATAACAACAACAATCAGACCTCGACCTTCTGGATGGCCAACGGCCGCTACATGCGCCTGAAAAACCTCGAAATCGGCTATACGCTGCCCAAGCGCATCTCCCAGAAGATGGCCATGCAGAACATGCGCGTCTATCTCTCCGGCGTGAACCTGTTCACGTTCAGTCCCTTCAAACTGTGGGACCCCGACTTGCAGACCGGCGCCACGAACTATCCCAACAACCGCATCATCAACATCGGCCTTACGATCGGCTTCTAAACCAACGACAACGACTATGAAAAACATATTGAAAACATTCGGATTGCTGTTATTGTCCGGCACCGCGTTCGTAGCCTGCGACGACTATCTCGACCGCCAGCCCGACGAACAGTTGACGCCGGACCAGATCTTCCTGAAAGCCTCGACGACGGAACAATACCTGACCAACGTCTACGCTTACCAACCCAATTACAGCGACCCTTCGGGACAGACGCTGCCGTGGGCGCCCTGCGCCGATGAATCGTCGATCGCCTACACCGGCCGTTCGTACACGCAGATTAACTACGACACGTGGGATCCCTCCATCAATCTTCAACGCAGTTACACCTACAACAACATCTACAAGGGTATCCGCGAAGCCAGCTATTTCATGCAGCACGTCTACGAATGCCCCGAAATAGGCGACACCGACAAGGGATACATGTACAACGAAGCCCGCTTCCTGCGCGCCTACTACTATTCGCTGCTGATGTCCACCTTCGGCCCCGTGTTCATTCTGGGCGACGAACCCACGGATTACGAGCAGGAGGACCTGAACGAACGCGAACGCGACTCGTGGGAGAAGTGCGTCGACTACGTGACCACGGAACTCTACGAAGCCTCCAAAGGCCTCCCGCAGGAGTGGGCGTCGGCTAAATACGGCCGCGCCACCAAAGGGGCGGCCCTTGCCATCCGCTCCCGCGTCTATCTCTATTCAGCCCGCAAACTCTTCAACGGCAACGACCTCTACAAGGGCGTGATCGACAAGTACGGCAACCCGCTCTTCCCCACAGTCTACGACGAGAAGAAATGGGAGACTGCCGCACAGGCCGCCAAAGACGTGATCGACATGAACATCTACGGTCTCGTCGGGGCCGACGGCACCGATCCCTACGGCAGTCTGCACGATCTGTACACGACGGTCGGGCCGGTCAACAGCGTGACAGAGATGATCTTCTCCCGCATCGTCAGCGCCTACAACTGGGGTATCGCCGCCACGCCCCGCATGGCCCGGTCGCGCGCCTACGGATCGTTCGGCCCCACGCAGAAGCTGGTCGACGCCTTCGCCATGGCCAACGGCCGCTATCCCATCACGGGATATACGAACGGCGACCAGACGCAGCCGATCATCGATCCCGAATCGGGATACAGCGAGACGGGATTCTCGACCTTCACGCATCCGATCTTCGGCGACCAGCTGGCCAACACCTTCATGATGTACCAGAACCGCGAACCGCGCTTCTACATCAACGTGCTGTGGAGCGGCTGCGTATGGCACAGCGGCAACGTGAACAAGGGCGTCGTCCAACTCTACACCGGCGGTAATTCAGGCTATGCAGCCACCCAGCAGAACTATCCCGCCACAGGCTACCTGGCCGGCAAGTTCATCGATCACACCAAAGACACTTCGACCGCCGGCGACTCGACCAGTACGGACGTGTGGGACTTCATCGACTGGCCGATCATCCGTTACGCCGAGATTCTGCTCAACTACGTCGAAGCGCTCAACGAATACGATCCCGGCAATCCGGACATCCTCACCTATCTCAACATGGTGCGCAAGCGCGCGGGCGTCCCCGACATCGAGAAAGTCTACCCCGAAGCGGTGGGCAACCAGAAGCAGATGCGCGAACTGATCCGCCGCGAACGCATGGTCGAACTCTGCTACGAGAATCACCGCTATTTCGACATCCGCACATGGATGATCGCCGAAACGGAGCACGGCGACGTCTACGGCATGAACATCGACGCGACGAACCACAACGCCAACAGCGCTTTCTGGAAACGCACGCTCAGCACCCGCGACAGCGGATTGAGCGCCAACGGACATCGCAAATTCTCGCCGCGCGGCTACCTCTTCCCCATTTCGCAGGAGGAGATGGACCGTACGAATTGCACGCAGAACTACGGTTGGTAACCCTAATTCAATTCAGACAATCATGAAACTCAAACAGTTCATCATACCTGTCGCCGGAGCGTTGCTGCTCGGCGGCTGCGAAGCGGATCACCGCAACGACAACCTGCCGGACTCGGTCGTCTATCTGCTCGAAAGCGACCTGCAAAAAGCCCTCTTCTACGATATCGAAGAGACCATCGACTACTCCTTCCGCGCTTTCAGCAGCGGATACACCGTCACGCCCTCCGAGCTCGGGATCGAACTTTCGGACGACGTCCTCACGGCCTACAACGAGGCCAACGGCACTGCCTATACGGCGCTCGATCCCGCCTGCTACCGGCTGGTGAACAGTACGGGATCGGTCGATGCCGACCACCCCTCGACGACGTTCACCGTGCAGCTCGACTGCTCGGCGATCAAGCAGCTCGGCGATCTGACGTCCTACGTCATCCCGCTGCGCCTGACCTCCTCCTCTTCGAAGGTGAACGAGGAGCTCGGCAGCATCCTGATCAATCCCGAGATGGCGGAGACCCAGGTGCTGGTTCGAAACGCCGGCGTGGTGGAGTGCGATCTGGGCTCTTCCCAGACGCTCGACTTCACCGCCTACGTCGAATTCGACAACAAGTGGGAGACCACGACCGAATACGCCTACGGCGACGAAGTGCTCGACGCCTACAACGCCGAGCACGGTACGAACTACCTGCCGATCCCGACCGACGCCGTCACCTTCACGCCGGCGCAGCTCGAAGTGGGCAAGCGCGAGGCCGTATCGCATTTCGAGATCGACAAGTCGAAGCTGACGCCCGACCGCTTCTACACGCTGGCCGTGCAGTTGAAAAGCAACTCCGAATTCAAGATCGGAGCAGACAACACCGTGCTCTACCACATCGCGCTCAATCCCCTCTTCACCGACCGCAGCAAATGGATCCTCGTGGCATGCAGCTCGTGGTACACCGGCCGCGGCCCCGAACTGACGATCGACGGCGACATATCGACCAAATTCGAGAACCGTTACAACAACATCGGCCAAGGCGACATCGAAACGCTCCCCGTGACGATCGACTGGGATCTGGGCAAGACCTGCTACTACGCCGGCATGAAACTCACGCGCCGCAACGACAGCTACGTCACCGACCTCAAAGCGGGCTGGATCGAAATGTCCGACGACGGCAAAACCTGGATGCCTCTGCAATCCTTCGACTTCGAGGGCAGCAAGACGGTCGTCGGCGATTTCCGCAGCGAACAATGGTTCGGGTCGGGACGCTACCTGCGGCTGAAAATGACCGAATCCGGCCGTCCGGGCCGGAAACTGGTATCGGTATGCGAATTCGAACCCGTACTGATCGACGCCGGCGAATGATACCTCCCATGAATCACAGCAACTACCGACTACCGATTCTGCCTGCAAACGGCAGAACCGGTAGCCGGTTGAAATCATTCGTCATGACCTGCTCCCTGATCTTCGCCGCAGCAGGCTTCTGCCTCGCCGCTACGAACTGTTCGAACGGAAACAAAACGTCCGACACCCCGCCGGCCCTCTCGTTCGAAAACGCATCGAAAACGCTCGAAGTGGGCGAAACCTACCGCCCGACGCTGCGCATCCGCCACGACGGCGATGCGAACGACACCGCATACGACATGGACGGCAACCCGCTGGGCGTGACATTCCGCTCTTCTTCGCCGCAGACGGTTTCGGTCGATGCACGGGGCATCGTCACGGGCCGCAACGTCGGTACGGCGACCGTAACGGCCGAAACGGCCTCCGGCGACGCCCGATGCGCGATCGGCATCACGGTCCGCTCCTCGAACACGACGTGGATCGATGCGCCGCTGAGCGATGGAATCATTTTCAGCCGGTTCGTCCAATTGCCGGCCAATACGGTCATGCAGGGCTTCGACGTCGACTCCCGCGGCGAAATTTTCTACACGCAGGTGACCGATCGATACAAAATTCTGGTTTCGCGCAGTATGCCCGACCGACAGGCTACGGAGTACATGACCCTCTGTTTCCACGGCCACTCCTCGAACATGGCCGTCGAAGAGGCGGGCGACGAGCGTTTCGTCTGGGTAGGCAATTACGCCAATCGGGTGGACGACGGCAACTACTGGCACGAACAGGTCGTCTCGCGCATCCGCTATAACCCCGGCTCGACCCATTACCCGTGGAACTCCGACGAAAATTATTTCATCGAAGCCGGCTGCCTCAACATGAATCCCGCCGTCGACGCGGCGAACGACCAGCTGGCCATCCTCTACACCCGTGTCGACACTCCGGGCCGTTACTGCTGGGTGGTCTATTCGCTCAGCGAAGCGAAAGCCCTTCCCGAAGAGACCGTCACGCTGCAACCCCTCTCCTACGGCGGCGAAACGGAGAGCTATCCGCTCCGAAAAGACGTCACGCCCGAGGTGCGTGTCCGCAATCTCTCGCGGCTGCAACCTCTCGCGCGATTCAGCATCCCGACGCCCGCCATCGCATGGCAGGGATACGAGATACACGACGGCCGCATGTATCTCATGGAGGGAACGAGCGGAAACAACGACGGTACGACGGGAGAAGCCTACATGACAGTCTACGATTTCGAAGGCCGCATCGTACAGTCCCGCACGAAAGTTCGGGCCGTCTCCGACCTGAAAGCGCTGACCGAAGCGGGCATCACCGAAAGCGGATACATCGAGTCCGAAGGGGTGAAAATCCGGCGCGGGAAACTCTTTCTGGGATTCGCCTCGCAATCGAAAAAGGACGGCAACCGACGCCGCGCCAATATTTTCCAATACGAACTTCCTTAACTCAAACCGCACGAAGTCGGATTTCGCACGATTTTCGGAAAGATTTTCAAAGAAAATGAAAGAATCCGACCGTTACAACTGACTTTTAAGGACTTGTATTCGAATTTTCAAAGAAAAATCCTATATTTGTATGAAGAAATCCTATGTTTTGATCGGTACATTAATATATAGATGTCTAACTTAAATCAAATCGAATCATGCAACGACTACTCGCGTTTTTCTTCGCGGCCGCGCTTCTGTGGACACCCGCATGGAGCCAGTCGGCCCCCGACGCCCTGGTGCCGGATCTCTCGCAGTACATTCTCACCCCGCCCGCGCCGCCTACTCCCCGCATCAACGGGGCGAAGGTCTTCGGGGCCCGTCCTGGCTCGGAGTTTCTCTTCGCCATACCGGCATCCGGAGACAGACCCATGACATTCGCCGCCGAAGGTCTGCCCAAAGGCCTCTCCCTCGATCCCTCGACCGGCTTCATCACGGGCCGCGTCAAGAAGCCGGGCACCTACCTCGTCAAACTCACCGCACGCAACGCACTCGGGGAAGCCACCCGCGAACTTCGCATCGTCATCGGCGAGCGGATCGCCCTCACGCCGCCCATGGGCTGGAACTCGTGGAACTGCTGGGCGCGCGACGTCACGCAGGAGCAAGTCCTCTCCTCGGCTCGTGCGATGGTCGAGTCGGGGCTCGTGAACCACGGCTGGACGTACATCAACATCGACGACGGCTGGCAGGGCCGGCGCGGCGGCCGCTACAACGCCATCCAGACCAACGACAAGTTCCCCGACATGAAGGAGCTCTCGGAGCAGGTACACGCCATGGGACTTAAACTCGGCATCTACTCCTCGCCCTGGATCGGAACCTACGCCGCGCACATCGGATCGTACTCCGACAACCCCGACGGCGAGAACCAGTGGATCAAGGACGGCAACCACAACGAGAATTTCCGCTACGAGAAACCCGGCGGCAACTACTGGCAGGACCGCAAGGAGATGTACCGCCACGGCGCCTACTCCTTCGTCGAGGCCGACGCACGCCAGTGGGCCGACTGGCAGATCGACTACCTCAAATACGATTGGAATCCCAACGATCTCTACCACGTAAAGGAGATGCACGACGCGCTTCGCGCAACGGATCGCGACATCGTATACAGCATCTCCAACTCGGCACCCTATGCCGACGCTCCGCTATGGGTGGAGTATACCGACTGCTGGCGCACCACGGGCGATATTCGCGACACGTGGAAAAGCATCTCATCCATCGGCTTCGAACAGCAGCGCTGGGCGCCCTTCTGCGGCCCCGGACACTGGCCCGACGCCGACATGCTCGTCGTGGGACTCGTCGGATGGGGCCCCAAGCTCCACTATACGAAGCTCACGGCCGACGAACAGTATACGCACATGTCGCTCTGGGCCATGCTCGCTTCGCCGCTGCTCATCGGCTGCGATTTGGCGCGGCTCGATCCTTTCACGAAATCGCTGCTTACCAACGACGAGGTGATCGCCGTCAACCAGGATCCGCTGGGCGTGCACGCCGCGGCGATCTGGGAAAAGGAGGGACGGGTGATTTACGTCAAGCACCTCGAAGACGGTGCGATGGCCGTAGGGTTGTTCAACAAAACCCGCGAACCCGCGAAGATCGGTTTCACGCTCAAACAACTCGGCATCAGGGGTACGCAGGTCGTGCGCGACCTGTGGAGACAGAAAGACCTCACGACCACCGACAAGGGCTTCGAGACACAAGTCCCGCCCCACGGGGTGGTGCTGGTCAAGATCGCACCCGGAAATCCGACACGAAACGACCTGAAAAAATAGAACGCAGCTTTCTGCAAACGAAAAAGGATACGACGCACGTCGTATCCTTTTTCGTTTGCGGTCTCCCGAACGGGAAGCGTTCCGCCTACTTGCGCTTCGTGCCTTTCTTTCCGGAACGGCTCTGCGCCTCCTGCTGGCGCATCAGCTCTTCGTAGCGCAACTGGAACTTCGACTTCTTCTTGTTCTTCGCCTTGTTGGCGTTGGCCTCCATGACGGCGTGAATCTTCCCGTCGTCCACCATGCGGCGGATCAGGAAGGTCTGGGCGATGGTCAGCAGGTTGAACAGCAGGTAGTAGTAGCACAGACCGCTCGAATAGTCGTTGAACCAGCAGAGCATGAAGACCGGCATCATGTAGACCATCATGAACTTCATGCCCGCCATCTGCGGCTGTGCGGAAGCCGTCTGCTGATAGCTCATATAGGAGAACCCGAAGGTCGAGAGCGCCATGAGCAGCGCGAACAGACTCACGTGGTCGCCGTAGAAGGGGATCGAGAAGGGCAGATTCAGGATGCTGTCGTACGACGACAGGTCGTGCGCCCACCAGAGCGACTGTCCCCGCAACTCGATCGACGAGGGGAAGAAACGGAACATGGCGATCAGGATCGGGAGCTGGATCAGCATCGGGATGCACCCTCCCAGCGGATTGATGCCCGCCTTCTTGTAGAGGGCCATCATCTCCTGCTGCTTCTTCATCGCGTCGTCCTGCTTGGGATACTTGGCATTCAGGGCGTCGATCTCGGGTTTGATGATGCGCATCTTGGCCTGCGAGATATAGCTCTTGTAAGTCAGCGGCGAAACGATGATCTTGATGAGGATCGCCAGGATGAGGATGATCCAGCCGAAGCTCGGAATATACTGCCGCAGGAAATCGAAGACGGGGATCACCAGCCAGCGGCTCACCCACCCGATAATGCCCCAGCCCATGGGGATCAGTCGGTCGAGCAGCAGCGATTGGCCCTGCGCGTCGTCGATCTTCTTCAACACGGCATACTTGTTGGGACCGAAGTAGAACGAGAAGTCGTACTGTTCGGTCTGGGCCGTATAGGGTACGGCCATCGTGGCCGAAAAAGCCTTGATAAGCCCCGAATCGGGCGATGCGGTATCGTACGCCACGTCGGCGTAGAGGAAGTCGTCGCGGGCGATGAGCACCGACGAGAAGAACTGCTGCTTGAAGGCGATCCACTCCACCGACGAAGAGATCTTCTCCTCCTTGGCCCCCTCGCTCATCGACAGGTCGTCGATCGACCCTTCGCCCGGAACGCGGTAGGCGACCGTCGTGTACATGTTCTCGTTCTTGAAACCGCGCTCGTTCCGGTAGGAGGTGTTGCTCCACGCGATGCCGATGCTGCTCTGGTTGGCCATGTAGGGGGCCATCCCGACCAGACGCACCGTGTAGTCGACCAGATAGTCGCGCGAGGGCGTCGCCTCGTCGTAGACCACGTAGCGGTATTCCAACGCCGCGCCCTCGGCGACGGGCAGCCGCATACGGACGATCTGCGCCGTGTCGGTACGGACGACCGGATCGGCCGTGAAGGTATATTCCGACGTATTGACCTTCACGTTGTTCAGGCCGTTTTTGATGAAAAACGACAGATCGAACTTCGCGCTTTCGGGGACGAACATCTCGATCGGTTCGTTGCGTTCGCCCTGACGGCCGTAACGGGTATAGTCTTTGAGCGTCACGGAGCGCACGATGCCTCCTCCGGTCGAAAAGCGCACCTTCATCACGTCGTTCTCTACGACGATCTCCTGCGGCGCAGCGTTCTTGGCCGCGGCGAGGAAATCACCCAGCACGGCCACTTCGCGTGCCAGACGAGTCGAATCGGGCGTCGCCGCACCGAGCGACTCCACGACCGGCGCTGCGGCCACGGCCGACGAATCGGGGACGACGGGCTGCGTCAATTCGGGATGGGCCGCCTGATAAGCGGCCAGCTCCTCCTGATATTTCTGTTGCTGCCGGGAACTGTAAATCGTGAAACCGAAAAACAGAATCCCGATAAGTACGATGCCTATGATTGATTTTTTATCCATTCGAAATTTCTCGACGCGAGGGGATTAGTTACCACTGTATTTCAACGCCGCAGCCACGAAGGCCACGAACAGGGGATGCGGACGCTGCACCGTACTCTTGTACTCGGGATGATACTGCGTGCCGACGAACCACGGATGACCGGTCAGCTCGACCACCTCGACCAGCCCCGTTTCGGGATTGACGCCTGCGGGGATCATGCCGTGCGACTCGAAATCGCCCAGATAATCGTTGTTGAACTCGTAACGGTGGCGGTGCCGCTCGACGATGTCGGTCGCACCGTAAGCGGCGGCGGCTTTCGAATCGGGCCGCAACTGGCAGGGATAACCGCCCAGACGCATCGTGCCGCCCTTGGCCGTCACACCCTTCTGCTCCTCCATCAGGTCGATGACCGGATGTTTGGTCGAAGGCTCCATTTCGGTCGAATTGGCATCCTTCATCTTCAATACGTTGCGCGCGAACTCGATCACGGCGCACTGCATACCCAGACAGATGCCCATGAACGGCACGCCGTGCTCGCGGGCATACTTCACGGCCGCGATCTTCCCCTCGATGCCGCGGTTGCCGAAGCCCGGCGCCACGAGGATGCCGGCCATCCGGCCCAGTATCTCGTCGACGTTCGCATCGTCGATCTTCTCCGAATTGACGTAACGCAGCTTGACCTTGCAGTCGTTCATCGCGCCGGCATGGATGAAGGCTTCGCTGATCGACTTGTAGGCATCGGGCAGTTCGGTATATTTTCCCACCAGCGCGATCTCGATCTTGTGGTGCGGATTCTTGACCTTCTCCACGAAAGCCTTCCACTGCTCCATATCGGGTTCGCAGTCGGCCGGAAGGTCGAGTTTCGAGAGCACCACCTCGTCCAGATGCTGATCGTGCATACGCAACGGCACCTCGTAGATCGTAGGCACGTCGATCGATTCCATCACGGCGTTGGCGTCGACGTTGCAGAAGAGCGCCACCTTGCGGCGAAGCCCCTGCGACAACGCCCGTTCGGTGCGGAGCACCAGGATGTCGGGTTGCAGACCGTTTTCCATCAATGCCTTGACCGAATGTTGCGTAGGCTTGGTCTTCAACTCGCCCGAAGCGGCCATGTAGGGGATCAGCGTCAGGTGCACGAGCGCCGTATCGCGGTAGCCGAGCGCATAGCGCAGCTGGCGCACCGACTCGATGAAGGGCAGCGACTCGATGTCGCCCACCGTGCCGCCCAGTTCGGTGATGATGATGTCGTAGACCTTCTGCTGCGCCAACAGTTGAATGCGCCGCTTGATCTCGTCGGTGATATGGGGAATGACCTGCACGGTCTTGCCCAGGTAATCGCCGCGGCGCTCCTTTTCGATGACGCTTTTATAGATTTTGCCCGTGGTGACGTTGTTGGCCTTCGAGGTTGTGATCGACGTAAAGCGCTCGTAGTGCCCCAGATCGAGATCGGTCTCCGTACCGTCTTCGGTAACGTAGCACTCGCCGTGCTCGTAGGGGTTGAGCGTCCCGGGATCGATGTTGATGTAAGGGTCGAGCTTCTGGATGGTCACCGTATAGCCGCGCGCCTGCAACAGGCGGGCGATCGATGCCGAGATGATGCCTTTGCCCAGCGAAGAAGCCACGCCGCCGGTAACAAAGATGTACTTCGGTTTTTTGAGTTTCATATCCTCTTTTGAACGTATATGGTCTGAAAAGTTTTTCGTTAATAACCCGTCCGCGGCCGCACCCTCGCAGGCACGGTCGGTCCCGCCGGCCGCAACGGCGGCCTATGCCTCGCGATCCTCCGACTCCCGGGCCGCTTCGCGGTCGATGAGCTTCACCTTCTCGATCGTGTCGGCCATTTCGCGCTTGGCGCGCTCGATCTTCTCGCGCACGTCGGCGATCAGCGCCTCGGCGCCTTTCGAATGGGCGAAGAAACCGATGTTGTTCTCCAACAGGGCGATATCGGACTCCAACTGCTTCACCCGATTGTAAAGACGGTCGCGTTCGGTGCGGATCCGGCGGTCGCCCGACGCCTTGAAGGCCGAGACCTTCTCGCGGAACCGCGACATCGAACGGTCGCGCTCCGAACCGCGCAGCACCGAGAAGAGCGTATCGACGCACTCCTTGTAGCGCTTCTGTATCTCGTCCTTACGCTTGATGGGCACGAAACCGATCTCGCTCCAACGGCGCTGGAACTCCTTGATCATCTCGAAACCGCCCTCCTTGACGTCGGCTGCGGCCATTTCGTCCAGAAGCGCCTGCTTGCGGACGAGGTTCTGCTCGTACTGGCCGTCCACGTCCGAGAAGTGCGCCGCCTTGCGCTCGAAGAACTTGTCGCACGCGGCACGAAAACGCTTCCACACCTGATCGGAGTAACGGCGCGACACGGCGCCGATCTCCTTCCAGCGAGCCTGCAAGGCGATCAGTTCATCGGTCGTCTTCTTCCACTCCTCGCTCATCTGCAACGCTTCGGCCGCTTCGCACAGCTCGTTCTTCAATTGAAGGTTGTGCTCCATTTCGGTCTTCACGTCGGCATAGAAGCGGCGCTTGGCCTCGAAAAACCGGTCGCACGCCGTACGGAACCGCTCGTAGATGCGGGTATTGTCCTTCTTCGGCGCGAAGCCGATCGTCTTCCACACCTTCTGTATCTCCAACAGACGGTCGCTGGCCCGGTTCCACTCCTTGCGCGTGGTGTAGAGCTGCTGGGCAAGCTCTTCGGTCTGCTCGCAGAGCCCCGCTTTCAGTTCGAGATTTTTCGTCTGCTCGGCCTTGATGTTCTCGAAGAAGGCCTGATGCTGCTTGTTTATACGGCTCGAAGCCTCCTTGAAACGCTCCCAAAGCGTCTCCTTGAACTCATTGGCGACGGGGCCCGTCTCACGCCACTCGTCGTGGAGTTTCTGCAATTTGTGAAATGCCTCCACGATCGACGGTTCCAGAACCAGCGCCTCGGCCGCTTCGCACAGCGCGAGCTTCTGCTCGTAGTTCTTTTTCAGATCGAGGTCGCGCAACTCCTTGTTGATCTTGATGAAGTTGTAGAAATTCTCGACATGCAGGTTGTAGGTCTCCCACAGATCCTTGACGTTCTGCTGGGGAACCAGCCCCGTCTCCTTCCAGCGCTGCTGCAATTCGCGGAACTTGGTGAACGTATGGTTGAGCGTCTCGTCCGAGTTGACCAGTTCCTTCAACTCCTCGATAATCTGCAACTTGATTTTCAGGTTGGCTTCCTTCTCGGCGTCGAGCGACGCGATGAACTCGTCGCGGCGGCGGCGGTACTCCTTGAACAGGTCTTTGAGCCGAAGCTCCTGAGCATCGGCAGCAGGCACGAACTCCGCTTCGTCGCCGCCGGCTTCGACAAAAGCCCTGCGCTGCGCCTCGACCTCGGCGCGGTGCGCCTTGTAGAAGGCTATCTTGACGGCTTCCACCACCCGGCGCAGCGACTGCACCGGCTCCTCGTCGAGCATCTTGGCGAACAGGGAGACCATCTCCTCCTCGCTTCGGCCGTCGAAAAGCGCATCCGACGCTCCGGCCGCACCTTCGTCCACCGCTTCACCGTCTGCCGGCTCCTCCTCGTCGAGCCCCGCGCTCCGCGCGGCCAATGCAGCCTCCTCGTCCGCGAAATCGATCCCCTCGGCCGGTGCGGCGACCGCTTCCCCGGCAGACGCTACGGCCGGAACAGCCGTCTCCGGCTCTTCCACCGGTGCGGCCCCGACAGGCTCCTCCGCAGGAGCGGCAGCCTCCACGGGCGGCTCGGCGGCAGTCTCCCCGACGGCGGCCGCCACGGGTTCCCCCGCGGGATCTTCGGCCGGTACGGCGACGGTTACAAGCTCCGCTGCGGGAGCCTCGGAAGCGGACGTTTTCTGCACATCTTCAGCATTGCTGACTTGTTCCTCCGGAACAGAGGGGTTGGTGATTTTAGTAGCCATCTTACGCTAAGTTTTGATTAACCATGGTATATACTCGCGCATATACATCTGGCAAAGATACCATTTTCAGAAGATTTTCACAATTTTTTTCGGGATTTTAACTATCTTAGCGGGAAATTAACGGCCGTTTTCGTCGAGCGAAGACAGCGACCGCCTGAGGGCCGAGCCGGACGCGGGAAACGAAGAGGCACATTCACACCAGCTACCGATTATGAGTCACCGCATTCTTTTGGTCGACGACGAAGATGACATCCTCGAATTCGTCCGCTACAACCTCCAACGCGAAGGTTACGAAGTGTTCACCGCCCGCGACGGCGCCGAAGGGGTCGCCCGCGCACTCGAAGTGCATCCGCATCTGATCCTGCTCGACCGGATGATGCCCCGCATGGACGGGCTCGAAACCTGCCGCCGCCTGCGCGAGCACGACGAACTGAAAGACACGATGATCGTCTTCCTCACGGCGCTGGGCGAAGACGAGCACCAGCTCACGGGATTCGCCGCCGGAGCCGACGACTACATCAGCAAACCGATCAAGATGCACATCCTGGTCAGCCGTCTGAAAGCGATCCTCAAACGCATCGGCGCCGGCGATGCGGTACCCCGCGATACGGGCGGCGTCACGATCGATCCGGCCCGTTACATCGTCAAACGCAACGGGGAAGAGATCTCCCTGCCGCGCAAGGAGTTCGCGCTGCTGACGCTGCTGATGTCCGATCCGGGACGGCTCTTCTCGCGCGAGGAGATCTACTCCCGCGTATGGGGCGAGGATGTAGTGGTCGGCGACCGCACGATCGACGTCCACATTCGCAAACTGCGGCAGAAGATCGGCGACGAACACATCATCACCGTCAAGGGCGTGGGTTACAAGTACGAGAAATAACGCAGACAATGGCTACGCAAAGCGCCCATCGCTCCGCCTTGCGAAAAATCGGGAAAGGAGAACGGGCGGCGGATGCACCGTCGAAAACGCGGGATTCTTCCCGAAGAATCGATCGGGAAGTTCTCCCCTTTCTCAGTTTTTCTTGTGCTTTTGGATCAAGCCAAAAGCACCAAAAGATCAAGCACTGCGAAAAGTAGCGGAAGCAGTGCGATCGGGCGGGCCGAGGGCCTGCCATGTACGGACGCAACCGAATAATCATCGTTGCGCGAAGCGCACAACATCCTCCGCATTGCACCGGAGGCGGGAACAGATCGAACGGCGGTTCGAGCGCCCGGAGCGGGTGTGCGCAAACGGCGTAGATCTTGCGTGCCCGCTCAGGGAGAACCGCCGTCCGATCCCGGCGGAGGTGTCCTGCGGACACTTTTGGCGCCGCCTTTTAGTGACAAAAGGTGGTAAAGATTTTCTTGCAGGAAATTCCCGAAGAGAAGGTCGGGATATTTCCGACGCTTTCACAGCCAGATTCTGTTAAAAAATATGCGTTTTCGGCCGTGGCCGAAGAGCGGCAGCCCGCAGCCGCCCGATGCGGAGGGCTGCATCGGCCCGCCTGCGGCCTCCGGCACATCCTCCGCCGGCCGCGGACTGACAAACGGCGGGAGGAGCATATATTCCCGATAATCTGTACACGATCCTCGCACCGCCCTCCAAGGCGTCCTTCCCAAGACGACAGAAAGTGTCATTCCGGACAAGGGGAACGACGCGCGGAAATCATCGACCGGAACACCGCGGTACCCGCGCCGTGCAACCCCGTTCCGTAGCGTCCTGCCTGCAACGACTTTCCGTTTCGGACGAATTGCTGTCCGAAGCATCGCTTTTTGACGAAAAATCATTCGCTTCTCGGAAACTTTCACTATTTTTGACAAAAATCCGACAATCAGTAATTAAACGAACAATAGACATGGTTATCTTAGTACTCAACTGCGGCAGTTCCTCTATCAAATACCAGGTGATCGACATGGAGCAGACCGGCAGCACGCTGCTGGCCAAAGGCTTGGTCGAACGCATCGGACTCAGCGACGGCGTCCTCACCCACAAACCCGTCGGACGAGAGAATTTCGAGCTGCACCGCGCCATTCCCGACCACACGACCGGCATCCGCCTGGTACTCGACGCGCTGACCGATCCGGCGCACGGCGTCGTCGGGTCGCTCGACGAGATCAAAGCCGTCGGTCACCGCGTGGCGCACGGCGGCGAATTCTTCCCCCAAAGCTGCATCGTCGACGAAGATGTGAAGCGGAAGATCCGCTCGCTGTTCGAGATCGCGCCGCTGCACAACCCCGCCAATCTGGAAGGCGTTCTCTCGATCGAGAAGGTGCTGCCCGGTACGCCGCAGGTGACGGTCTTCGACACCTCGTTCCATCAGACCATTCCCGCCATGAACTACCTCTACGCCCTGCCTCACGCCTACTACGAAAAATATCGCGTGCGCAAATACGGTTTCCACGGCACGAGCCACCACTACGTGGCGCGCAAAGGCGCCGAACTGGCGGGGCTCGACTATGAAAAATCGAAAATCGTCACCTGCCACATCGGCAACGGCGCCTCCGTGACGGCCGTGCTCGACGGCAAATCCTACGATACGTCGATGGGCTTCTCGCCGCTCGACGGGCTGGTGATGGGCACGCGCTGCGGAGCGATCGACGCATCGGCGATCACTTTCATCGGCGCGAAGGAGGGAATGAGCTATGCCGAACTGGACGAGATGATGAACAAGCGTTCGGGCGTGCAGGGCATGACCGATCTGTCGAGCGACATGCGCGACATCGACAAAGCCTACAACGAAGGGAATCCCCGTGCCATCGTGGCCCGTGATATGTACTACAACCGTGTGAAGAAGTTCGTGGGGGCCTATGCGGCCGAGATGGGAGGGGTCGACCTCATCGTCTTCACGGGCGGCGTGGGCGAGAATTCGCGCGAACTGCGCCGGTCGGTCTGCGCAGGCCTCGAATTCATGGGCGTGGAGTTCGATCCCGCGGCCAACGAAGTGCGGGGCGAGGACAAAATCCTCTCGACGCCCGCGTCGCGGGTCAAAGTCGCCGTCATCGCTACCGACGAGGAGCTGATGATCGCCACCGACACCTACAATCTGGTCAAATGATCCCGATGATCCCGCATCGGTGAAAAACCCTTCGATTCGACGGGCAACGAAGCGGATTCGCACTCCCCGACCGAACCGGCAGAGCCTTCCGGCGGCGGTTCCGGACACGGGAAGCGGAAAACAATGTCCGAAACGTTTAATACGAACTTTCATACAGCAATGATTACAAAACTCTCGCAAATCGTCGAGGAGGCCCAGAAAAAGGGCCACAAACGGCTGGCCGTCGCCTACGGTCAGGATTCCCACACGCTCAGCGCCGTCTACGACGCATATAAGGAGGGATTGGTCGAACCGACCCTCTACGGCGACAAACAGGTCATCGAAGAGGTCTGCGGGGCCGAGGGGATCGACTGTTCGATCTTCAAGATCGTGGATGAAAAGAGCGACGTCAACTGCGTGCGGCTGGCCGTCGCGGCCGTCGTGGCGGGCGACGCCGACGTCCTGATGAAGGGACTCGTCTCGACCGACAAATACATGCGCGGCATCCTGAACAAGGATGCGGGTCTCTTCCCGCCCAAGGGCGTGCTGAGCCACGTGGCTATTCTCGAAATGCCGTCGCTTCCCAAACTGCTCTGCATCTCGGACGTCGCGGTGATCCCCGCGCCCGACTTCAAACAGAAACAGAAGCTGATCGGATACCTCATCCAGACTGCCAGGCTGCTGGGCATCGACACGCCGAAAATCGCCTGCATCGCACCCTCGGAACAAGTGCTGCCGAGCGTTCCGTCGTCGACCGAAGGGGCCATCCTGGCCAAAATGGGCGACCGCGGACAATTGGGCAATGCGATCGTCGACGGACCGCTGTCGCTGGACGTAGCGCTCTACAAGGAGGTCGCCGAGCACAAGAAAGTCAAGGGTTCGGCCGTCGCGGGCGATCCCGACTGCCTGCTCTTCCCCAACATCGAATCGGCCAACGTCTTCTTCAAGGCAGCCACGCATTTCGGCGGCGCCGAGCTGGCGGCCATGGTCATGGGAACGAAGGTTCCCTGCGTGCTCACCTCGCGCGGCGACTCGCGCCTGACCAAGATGTACTCCATCGCACTGGCCTGCCTGGCTGCCCGCTGACACACTGGAAGCCCCGACCGAACCGACAATACGCACCCCGACCATGAGCTACATCATTCTGGCTATTAACCCGGGCTCGACCTCCACGAAGATCGCCGTCTACGAAGATACGCAGCCCGTCCTTTCGCTGGCGATCAACCACTCCGCCGCCGAGATCGCCGCATTCGCGACGATCGGCGACCAGTTCGAATGGCGGAAAGACCTCGTGCTCGAATCGCTGCGCAAACGCGGATTCGACATCGGCACCCTCTCTGCCGTCATCGGCCGCGGCGGGCTGGTGCATCCCGTCGAGGGCGGGGTCTACGAGGTGAACGACGCACTGCACGACGACCTGCTCCACGCCCGGCGGCAGCACGCCTCGAATCTGGGCGGACTGATCGCACAGGAGATCGCAGCCGAGGTCGGTGTCAAGGCCTATATCGCCGATCCGGTCGTGGTGGACGAGATGATTCCCTACGCACGCATTTCGGGACTGCCCCAGCTGCCGCGCGAATCGGTCTTCCACGCCCTCAACCAGAAGGCCATCGCACGCCGGTACGCCCGCGAAACGGGTCGGAAATACGAAGAGCTGAACCTGATCGTCTCGCACATGGGAGGCGGCATCACCGTCAGCGCGCACCGCCAGGGGCGCGTGATCGACACCTCCAACGCCCTCAACGGCGCAGGGCCGTTTTCGCCGGAGCGCGCCGGCACGCTGCCTCCTGGACCGCTGATCGACCTTTGCTTTTCGGGAGAATACACCCGCGAAGAGTTGCAGAAACTCATCAACGGCCGCGGCGGCCTGCTCGCACACCTCGGCACGACGTCGGTCCCCGAAATCCTGCGGCGGATCGACAACAACGATTTGCAGGCGATGCTGGTGTTGCGCGCCATGTGCTACAACGTGGCCAAAGAGATCGGGGCGATGGCCATCGCCCTCAAAGGCAAGGCGGATGCGATCCTGCTCACCGGCGGCATCGCCCACAACAAGCGGCTCACGGATTTCATCGCCGCGCATGTCGACTTCATCGCCCCGGTTTTCGTCTACCCCGGCGAGAACGAGTTGGAGGCGTTGGCACGCAACGCACTGGCCGTGCTGCGCGGCGACTGCGAGGCGAAGACCTACTACAAAGCGGACGTCACGGCATAAGGCCGCCCCGCTTGTCACGTCAGCTCCCGGAACTTCTTGCGAAGTTCCGGGAGCCGGTTTTATGCCCACATCGTCAGAAGACTACATCAACAGGTTTTGTGCCATAACTTCCGTACGATCGCCAGCGTCTCGCGCAGGGATTCCAGCCGGAAAAGGGCCGCGGCACCGGCGAAGACCGCGACGCCGGCGATCAGCTGCACCATAAGCCGCAAGCCGAGGTGCAGGTCGGCGATACGGGGTTGCACGCCCCACACCACCGTGCCGTACATCAGCGCCGTAACGGCCGCGATGGGCAGCAGCGTCCGCACGAACCGCCAGAGAGACAGCGTGCAGAGCCGCGTCGTCGCAACGAGATTGAGCACCAGTTCGATGGCCGCCATGGCCACCATGCCCCACACGATCGCCATGACGCTGTGCGGAATAGTCACCGCCAGCACGCCCGTCATCAAGACACGCTTGACGACCTCCAACCGCACCACCACGCGGCCGTCGCTCAGGGTTTTGAGCACGTTGTAGGCGATCATCGCCAGCGGCGTGAAAAGCCCCACGAGGCACATCGCCTCGAAATAAGGCACCGTCGGCATCCACCTTTCGCCCAGCAGCAGGGCGAAGAGATCGGGTGCGACGGCCGAGAGGCCCGTCATCGCGGGAAACATCAGAAAGGCGACGATCATCACCACCTGCCGGTAGCTTTCGGCGAATTTGCGAGGCGAGGCCGCCAGTTTGGAAAAAGCGGGGAAGGTGACGTTCTGCACCGACTGCACAGTCGACGTGACGGGCAGCTCTTCGAGCTTCTGCGCCTGATAGAAATAGCCGAGCAGATCGGTCGAGTAGATCTTGCCGATGAAGAGTTGCGCCACACGGGTATAGATCGCCGAGATGAGGTCGGTGACCATGAGCCGCAGGCTGTAAGGAGCCATTTCACGCAGCGGGCGCGTCGAAGCCCGCTGCGTGCGGCGCGGCCGCCAATCGCTGAAAAACCACAGCAGCGCCGCCCGCACCGCGATCGACGAGAGACGCTGCCCGACCAGGCTCCACACGCCGCATCCGGCCAGCGCCATCGTCACGGCCAGCACACCGCTCGCAAGCGACGCGACGAAAGTGATCTTCGACAGCAGCGCGAAGCGGAACTGCCGCATGAAGATCGTATTCTGGATCGTACCCAGCGCATTGACCGGCACCAGAAGAAAGAGCACCGGCGCGATACGCGCCAGAATCGGCCGCCCGTAAAAAGCCGCTACGGCAGGAAAGACAGCCACCAGCACGCCGTAGACGATCCACGAAACGACGACGTTGAAGAGGAAGACCGACTTGTAATCGCCCTGCGCAGGATCGCCCTTGCGGATGAGCATCTGCGAAAAGCCGCTGTCGACGACCACCAGCGCCAGCGACGAGAAGAAGGTCATCAGCGCCATCAGCCCCACGTCGTCGGGCATCAGCAGCCGCGCCACGACGATCGAGACGACCATCTGCAACAGGATGGTTCCGAGCTTCTCGCCCAGACTCCACGCCACGCCGCTGGCGACCTTATCGCGCAACTCCCCGCCCATACCGCGCTATTTCAACTGCGCCCGACGCTCCTCGTTGCGGCGCTTGATATCGCCGATCGTGGCGATCTCGATGTAGGAGGCGCCGCGCACGGCACCGAAACTGCCGCCGATGGCCACGACCATATCCTCGTCCTTCAACTCCTGGTAACGCTGGTTGATGAACTCCATGGCGTCGCCCAGAAAATGATAGGAATCCTCCTTGCTCTTGCTGCGCAGGATCGGCATGACACCGTAGGAGAGACCCAGCAAGCGCTGCGCCTGCAACGTGTAGCAGACCGCGATGACGATCGTCGTCGGGCGGAACGCAGCGATGTAACGCCCCGTGCGGCCCGTCAGCGTATCGAGCAGAATCGCCCGAATCGGCAAGTTGGTCGAAGCGCGCACCGCCGAACGGGCGATCTGCGCCGTAATCTCGTGGTTGACCGACACCATGTGGATGTCGATGAAGGGCGTCGAATAGGCTTCGTCGCGCTCGATGGCCTTGGCGATGCGCGCCATCGTCTCGACCGACTCCACGGGATAGGCCCCCGAAGCGGTCTCGTCGCTCAGCATGACGGCGTCGACCCGCTCGTAGATGGCGCTGGCGACATCGCTCACCTCGGCGCGCGTCGGACGCGGCGAACCGACCATCGAGTAGAGCATCTGCGTGGCGATGATGACCGGACGTTTGGCGGCGATGCACTTGTCGACGATCATCCGCTGCGTGATGGGGATGATCTCGGCAGGCAGCTCGACGCCCAGGTCGCCGCGCGCCACCATGATGCCGTAGGAGGCTTCGATGATCTCGTCGATGTTGTCGATTCCCTCCTGGTTCTCGATCTTCGAGATGATCTTGATGCCGCTGTTCCGGCTGTCGAGAATCGCCTGCACGGCTTCGACGTCGCGCGCGCTGCGCACGAACGAGTGGGCGATGAAATCGACGCCGTTCTCCGTGGCCCACTCGATGTACATGCGGTCTTTCTCGGTCACCGAAGGCAGGTCGATCGACACGTTGGGGACGTTGACGCTCTTGCGCGAACGCAACGTGCAGTCGCGCATGACGCGGCAGACCAGTTCTTCGGCCGATTTCTGTTCGACATGCAGTTCCATTTCGCCGTCGGCGATGAGCATCGTGGCCCCCGCCGGCACGTCGCGCACGATGTGCTCGACATTCATGTAGATCACCTCGCGCGTCGAGGGAATATCGGTTTTGACGCTCGTCCCGCGCACCTTCACCCTGTCGCCCGCCGCAAAGCGGATGCCGTCGGGATAGGCGTCGTCCATGCGCGTCACGCGAATCTCGGGGCCCTTCGTGTCAAGCATGACGGGGATCGAATTCGAAACGCTGCGCACCATGCGGATGATCTCGGCGGCATTTTCCAGCGAGGCGTGCGCCGAATTGATCCGCACGATGTTCATTCCCGCCTTGAACAGGCTTCGCACCAACTCTTCCGTGCAACGCTGCACCGAGAGCGTCGCCACTATTTTCGTTCGTTTAATCATAATCATTTTATTTTGACGGACAATTCACTATTAACTTAGCGGCACTAACAAATAACGTCTAGTATACCCTAAATCATGTAGAGGTGTTTCCATGTTAACCTCAATTGACTGCGTTGGATCCATTTCCCTCATTGCAGCCTCGCTGTAATCCTGATTTAAGTACAGATATATAATGATATTATTACAGGTATTCCATATATTTCTTATATGCGTATCATTTTCCCATTTATCTTTATCCCATATAGTAATATATTTTCGTTCTGTTTTTGAATTAACTTCCAAAACTTGCAATCGACATGTATTAATATCTACCTGCTTCGTCTTGTCTCGTAAATTATTGGCAAAGTGGAGTCGTACTGTTGCTACTACTTCGACAGTATCTTGCACGTAAATCGTTGGAATAATATAAAGAATACGATTATTGATATTGGGATTATGACTACTATGATTGGGAACAAGCTGCCTCCAAGGGATTCTAATAGTATCATGCTGTGCACATGCATCATATGCAAATGCCTTCATTAATAAATAAATTAGAAGCAATATAATATTCCTTTTCATCGCAATTGTATTGCGCTGACGATTTTCAATTATTTCTGCAAAAGAAGTGCCTCTACCCCCAGACGGTAGGAGTCGAGACCGAAACCCATGATCGACCCCCGCACGACGGGCGCCAGCAGCGACACGTGGCGGAACTCCTCGCGCGCCAGGATCGACGAGATGTGGACTTCCACCACCGGCGTCGCGATGGCGGCCACCGCATCGCGCAGCGCCACCGACGTGTGGGTATATCCTCCGGCATTGAACACCACGCCGTCGTAACGGCCTTCGCTGCGATGCAACGCATCGATCAACTCGCCCTCGACGTTCGACTGGAAACAGTCCAGTCCGACGTCGGGGAAAACCGCTCGCAGCCGCGTGAGATACTCCTCGAAAGCGGTCGACCCGTAGACCGCCACATCGCGCCGCCCCTGCAAATTGAGGTTGGGGCCGTTCAGAATCAAAATCTTCATGGTCATCCTTTATATTTCGAGGACAAAGATACGCAAAGTCGAGTGCAGAAGCAAACGTCAGCTCCGCAATTAAGATTAAAACAGCATCCTGTTGAGCCGTTACGATACCCTGTCGCAACATTGCGGCGCTCAGCGC
>ERZ824978.850-NODE-850-length-38926-cov-19.489748_pt1 | contig 38926 bp, 31 predicted proteins | sample MGYA00519860_ERZ824978 | MGnify/ENA primary metagenome ERZ824978 (study PRJEB31778, sample SAMEA3449184) | human gut metagenome | biome: human gut; feature: human-associated habitat; material: faeces | place: United Kingdom | collected 2010/2012 ... | reverse complement strand
CCACCGAGATCATGATGGCGGAGGAAATGCTGTCGAGATAGCCGTTTCGCACGAGGCTGCCCACGATGGCATTTACCGCCACATCCAGCTTCGCACCCTTGAGGTCAGCCCCATTACTCATATCCGCAAGGATGGCCTTGGCATCCTCGTTGAGCGGCGTGCAGACGAGCACCTTTTCGTTCCTGCTGACCTTCAGCTCAATGCTGGGGTTCACATCCAGCGACACCACGGACGCCACCGCATGGGCCCGCTGATAGAACACGCCTCCGCCGCACAGCAGCATCACCGCAAGGCAGGCAGCTACCAGCGTTGTCCATTTTCTATTTGCCGTTTTCTTTGTTGTCATGGGAATTACCGTTCCTTTCCGCGCTTCACAGCGGGAGAGAACGCCGCTCATATCGTCCGGCGCAGTCTTTTCAAGGGCCGCGGCCAGTCTCTGCTCCATCTTTTCATTGGTCATCAGGCGTCATCTCCTTCCAAAAAGCTGCGCATCTTTTTCAATGCTCTGTGATATTTCGACAGGACGGTAGGGAGCGGCAGCTCCAGCAGCGCCGCGATCTCCCGGTGCTTCATGCCCGTGACTGCGTGGAGCAGCACAACGCGCCGCTCCTCATCGCTAAGGTTTGCCAATGCACCTTGCAGCAGCGTGCGCTCGTCGGCGTCCAGTCCGCACTCCTGCGCGGGAATGGCGTCCCATTCCTCCTCGCTGAGGGCGGCATGGCGTTCCTCACGCCGCAGGCGCATCAGGCACAGATTGCGGCACACGGTCAGCAGCCATCCCATGGGCGAGCCGGTGGGGCGGTACTGCGCCGCGCAGTCCCACACCTGCACATAGACGTCCTGGGTAAGATCCTGCGCATCCTGCGCGTTTTTGAGGTAGGACAGCGCTAAGCCGTACACCGCCGAGCGTGTGCGTTGATACAGCTCCGCCAAAGCGTCACGGTCACCACCGGCAACGCGGAGAAGCGATTGCTGCAGCTCGTGCCGCTCCTCCGCCGGCGCATATTCGGTTGTCATCAGCATACTGAGCATGGGCTTTTTCTCCTGTCATCCATGTAATGCACGGAAAGGGCGTTTTATTGCATGAGAGAAAAATAAAATTTCGGAAACTGGCATTGTCTTTTCATCAGTATACCAGTTGACATGTCTTTCGTCGAGAAGAAAGTGTGAGCATCTGCTGCTCGCGACTCTTTTCTCCCCGCGGACATCTTTCATTTACGCCCAGTCCGTGGTATGATAGGGCCTGCAAAAACCATGCCATACGAACGGAGACACTATGAACCAAAAAGAACTCAACGAAATACGCCGGCGCTTCAAGCCGGACAGAAGCGCCATCAACAAGATCTATGGCTGCTACGTCAACAGCAATAGGGAGATCATCTCCTATGTTGACGCCTCCATGGCTCTCATGTCCCAGGAGGAACAGGAGATGTATCTGGGCCTTGTGAAAAAGGCCCTGTCCGGCGCGCTGGGCCGAAATCTCCTCAACGTCGAGTTTTCCACCGCACAGGTGGCCGACAGCGACGAGCACCGTCTGCTGCAGACCATCCGTCAAACGGATGCCCGGGATCAGAATTCCTGCGAGACGCTGTACCGGCGCATCATCGACGCCATGGACATGGGCGAGACCAACTATCTTATTCTGCTGGCCGCCGACACCTACGACGTGCCCTATAAGGGCCGGGACGACGAGACGTTTTCCGAGGGGTCGGACACGGTGTACAAGTACTTCGTGTGCAGCGTCTGTCCGGTGAAGGCCCCCACGCTGGAGCTGAAATACAGCAGCGAGGACAGCGGCTTCCACAGCGCCTCTACCGGCCATATCGCGCTGACGCCGGAGCTGGGCTTTCTGTTCCCAGCTTTCGATGACCGCGCCGCCAACATCTATAACGCGCTCTTTTACAGCAAAAATGCCGCGGAGATCCATCAGGAGGTCATTGACGCGGTGTTCCGCATCGAGCCGCCCATGTCTGCCGAGGAGCAGAAGAGCGTATTCAGCACGGCGCTGGGCGATACACTGCAAAAGGATTGCAGCTATGATGTGGTGCAGTCCGTCCACGAGCAGCTGCGCCAGCGCATCGCGGAGCACAAGGAGAGCAAAGACCCGGAGTTGTTGGCGCTGACCGTCCGCGAGATGGGCGATGTGCTGACCAACAGCGGCGTACCCGCAGAAAAAGTGGAGGCCTTCCAGCAGGAGTGCCGCAGACAGTACGGTGAGGATGCGGCGCTGAACCCCAAGAATATCATCGAAAGCGGCAAATTTCAGATCACCACGCCGGAGGTGAAGATCGCCGTCGCGCCGGAGTACAGCCACATGATCGAGGCCCGCGTCATCGACGGACGGCGATATATCCTCATCCCCGCCGACGAAGGCGTGGAGATCAACGGCATCGGGGTGAATATCCCCAACCCAACAAAAACATAGAGATGAGCAAAACAAGTCCTAAAACAAAAGGGCGAAGAGAGAAGAAAGCGGGAATCACCCGGCAAAGAGAAAAAGCGCATAAAAACCAGGCCCGGTGGAAAATTGAGCAGCTGAAGCAATACAGGAGCACACTTTAAGCGCCTCGCCGGGATGATTTGGATGCACGGTAGGAGTGAGAGCCGGACAAAATGGCGGCCAAAGCAACAGCCAGAGCAGAGATGTGAGCCAGTGTGTTGAGATTCGCTGCACTTGCGCCGTTGCGCGCCCACAGCCGTTCCTGACCTGTGGATTGGAAGCGGGAATTGTAACGCTCACACTCCGTCCGCAGGGCGTAAGTCCGCTTGAAATAGAGACAGCTGCGGTCAATGAAAAGTCTGTAATCGTTTGGAACAGTCTTGTATCTCGTGCAGCCCCGGTTCTTCTTGCCGTTGTTCCAGTTTTTGTGGTTACAAGAGCAAACACCGGTTTTGGACTGGCGGAAGGGACAGCAGTATTTCTGGCGGGTACGCCCATTGTCGGTGGTCTTGCCATCCTTGTGCAAGCCAGCCCAGCCTCACAGACCGGATTACCGGCAGGAAGCGGTCATACGTCCAACTGTATTGCCAATGCCCTAAGGGAGAGGCGTATCGAGACAGGGATTGGCAGGGGGAAGGAGAACGTCATCGATGCCGCTGGCTTCAGCGAAATGGGTTGAGAATTAGTCTGGAGAAAGATGTGCATGACCAGATCTCAACGTGTTATCTACGGGCCGCAGTAAACCCACGAAAGCTGATCGACCCGAACTCCTCGTATTTGGGTACCGCGGGATGACGACCCCTATTGATGTGCCAATAGGGTGTACCCTAACGGCACATAGAAAAAGAGTCCCAATAGGGTCGCTTTCCGCGTTTTGGCACATACCATCTGCGGAATGGACTCTATTGGGACTGCGTTATTGTCCGGCGGCAATGGTTTGTTCGCAATATGCCTTCATCCGTGATAATTTCCCATGTGATTTCGGAATCGACAGTGCCGTAGCTATGCGCGACAATATTCCGCATAGCTTTGATCTGATGCCAAGGAACGGCAGGATGTTGTTCACGGAATTCATCTGTCAGCTTACCTACCAGTTCACCGATCTGCAAAATGCAAAGTGCGGCTGCATTTCGATAAATGGATCGTTTTGAAATGTCTCAGCGCTGCTGCCGAAGCGTCCAACGGTCTGTTCGATCTGCTGACAGTAGACGACGATGTGTTCCAGAACACCGATATTGCGGTCAAGAGGCTTCATACAGCAGCACCTCATCTTTACGTATGGAGTCAAGAAAACGCGGGTCAAGGCTGGTGGTGGGGACAAGGTCTACCGGCACGCCAAGGGAGTCCTCTAGGTCGAGCAGAAGCCCCGCCAACTGAAAGCCGCGGATGCTGCCCTTATCAATCCGCAAATCAATATCACTGTCGTTTGTCATATCTCCGCGGGCATAGGAACCGAACAGATAGATGCGCTCTGCGCCATATTGCCTGGCAAGACGCGACACAATAGCCTTGATTTCGCTTAGAGTATATGTTTTCATCGAGGACACCTCCCATCAAAACGCCAATTTGTATGTATAGTATAACAAAATAAATATGAATTTACAAGGGAAGGAAGTATTGTACTTGAAAATCGGTTATATCCGCATAATCCACCACCGATCAAAATACAGCGCGGCAGGAACTGCTGATGGAGCAGTTAGGGGTAGATGAGGTCTATATTGACCGTATGAGCGGCAAGAATACCAACCGCCCAGAGCTACAAAAGATGATGGAGTACGTTCTATCGTAGAGCAAGAGGATAGCCATCTGGCGTTTGACTGCGGATAGCGCATCCGGACAAAAATCGGCAGTTTGAAAGGGAGGCTCTGCTCCATCGAGCAGAGCCTCCCTCTTTCTGTTGTCTATAGGGCTTCTGCCTCACACAGAGGGCGCATTGTTATGCGTCAGTCAGTGACTTGCTATCCCACAGCTTTTCCAATATGAAAGATTTTTAGAAGTTTTTTATATTCTTTGAAGATTTTTGGGAAAAACTGCGATTCGGGCGTATATACATTATAGAGACAATTTGAGGAGGCCATACCGTATGAAAAAGTATGAAATCGCCCGTGAAAATGTGATGACCACCGTTGGCCGGGTAACGGTGGTCGTATACGCAAAGGATAGCACCGACAAGCAGACGCTGTCTACCGTCCTATATGACGGTAAATCCCAGCTGGTGTCCGGCATATCTACGCAGATGACCTGTCGCCCCGGCCATGGCCGGACACTGGATGAGGCTGTCAAAAATATTATTGCTCGCACAATAACAAAATACGAGACGACGCAACGCCTTCTGTGTGGCCACATCGACTACGCTCAGGCGTATGCGGAGCTGAAATCGGCTAATGTGCTGCACCAGTTATGTCCTGTGGAGTGGCGCGCCGAGAGTACACGCAGGGCGGCGTTAACATATTATGAACGCCGCAGCATACCTCTCATACAGCTCATGTTAGATCGCATGGGCGATCCGCTTGCGCTGCAGGAGGCACAGCAGGAATATCTGGCACTGGCACGCAGCAGGACCGATCGCGGAGAGGCGAACGCCATCGAAACCGCCAATGCACACATCAACGCGGCGAACCTGCTGTATGAAGCATCCCGTCATCTCTTGCCGCAGTACGATCTGCCGCCTATTGAGATCCCCCTATTTATAGCAGGGGGCGTTGTGCCTCCCGAACAAGCCAAAGCTCTGCCGCGCGATGATCTGGTACGCCTGGCGGAATTGATCCGGTTGGACGCCGCCGAAACACCGTTGGACGCCAGCGCGGCGCTGATGATGGCAAGTATGCTGCGTCCGGCTGAGGCGTGTCCAAAATACGGCGAAATTATTGATTGTGGGGATTATGGTGTGTATGCGGCGCTGCACAACGTCGCCGGTGGCGAGCGCATCGCATCGATGAAAACCCGCAGCGCATACCGTCAGATAGTTCTGCCCAAGTATGCCATGGACATTGTACGTGAATGCCGTAAGGCACTCCAAAAACAGGGATACGGCGACAGTGAGATCAATGACGCATATGTGGCCCATCATCCCCAGGATATCTACCGTCCTGCTGACCCTCGGGATATCAGCAGGTATGTCAAAAACAAGTTGGAACTGCTGGGATACAACAGCACATACTGGTGTGGTATGGAGCTTGTAGCACAGACCGAGCCGGACGCAGACGAGCGCGGCAACGCGCTGACCGCCTATCTGCTGCGCCGCAGCGGATGCACCTACCTGTGCAACTGCACATCTGTGCCGCTGCCCGACGGTCGAAGCGTCATGCCGCATGGTTTGGTGGATGCGCTGATGGGACATCGTCTCCGTGGTGAGGATGCGTGGTGGGCGGAGTGGATCAGGCGTGAGGACAACTGGCCGATCATCGCACAGGTATTGGAGGGCATTATCCTTGATCCGAATCACAGCGCCCATCCGGCATACGCGCTTGCCGCATCCAACAGCTCTCCTCAAGTATGCCATGCTGCGCAGAAATACATCGTACCCGCAGACACGCCGCCGGGAAGCACCGTCACCGTAACAATACGATGCCATGACCATGATCGTGCAAATATGCGCCTGCCGGGGCACATCCAAGTAGCTGGAAGAATGCGCTCGAGCCTGTCTCCACAGCAGTCGACCATGCCGGACATACAGGAGAAAATCACGGAGGAATACTATAACACGTTGAAGGAAGACGCACAAAAAATCTACAGAAAGGCAAAAGAGATACGATGAAAAGGAAAAACGACCCATTCGCCGGAATTAAGATCACACCTCACTCCGGCAAGCAGACGATCATATACGACTACCAGCCCGGTGTCAGAATTCGCTTCACACTTAATCCCACCCACGCCGCAGGATATTTTTCCCGCGGCACTATCGGACTGCTGGACCCGCAGACAGGCCATTTGCTGCAAACTCACACCGACAGCAAATCGCATAGGTTTTCGGATGCGGCCACCTTGGAATTGTATATTCCTTGCCCCCGTCAGGGGGAGACGCAGGAGCAGGTCATCCGCCGCACTGTAGTGAAACGCGCGGCAGATTTGATCAAAAAATATCGGCCTATCTTGGATATAGGCCTTCGCAGTGGGAAATCACTGGGAGATATGAGTCTGCGTACAGCGATAGAACTATACGCAACAGACTACGTGATCGATGAAAGCAGCAGTGTTGAGCTGCGGAAAACCTATTACAACCAGCTTAATAAAATGGCCGCAGCTTTTGAGGGCAAAAAATTGACAGACCTTACGTCAGGAGACTTCAAGCGATTCTGTACATCCCATCCGCGAAAAAACGGGTTGGAATATGTCAAGAGATTATACCATTTTTTGGCAACTATTGCCCGCCAAGAGGGTGTCGCGTGTCCTGCCCAAAAGGTTTTGGCAGATTACATACGCCGCCAGGAACGCGACCCCAAAATTACAAATCGCCGGCTGCAGCGGGAAGCCGCTGTCACGGATGTTCTCCCCGCGGAATATGAAGCTATGTTGGACAGCCGATGCTGGGAAGAGATGGGAGATCCCATGGCCGCATTGACCGTCCTTCTAAAGGAAAGCGGTCTGCCGACAGCGGAGGTCTGTGGGCTTCAATGGGGTGATCTTCTGCTGGATGATAACCGCGAGTGTGTATTTGTGCGCTGCCGCCGGGACGATCTGACCAGCTATACCCATGACTATACATTTCCGCTTTCCCCATATGGGGCAATATATATCAACGCATGGCGGGACTGTCTGGCGCAAGGCTGTCCGGCAGAACGGCTTGCAGACAGCGCTTACGTTGTATCACAGGATGATGTGGGCCAAAAAGCCATCTCACCCGGTGAGCTGAGCAACTACATCCGCAGTACTGTCGGCGCTTATACCATCGGCTACGCCGGCCGAATCAAACTGGAAGGTATGGCGTCCGCCATGGGGGTGCAGCTGCTCCGCAATACCCGCGGCAGGCACCTCGTCGAAGACTGCGGGCTGCGGGATGATCCTGGAGCGTTGGCGTTTCTCATGCATCGATCAATGACCGGTCAGGTACAGTCCGACAGATAGGAGGCCGCTCTTATGTCCGACTGCCAAACATACGATTTCTTTTCTCCGCATACGATGGACCATCCCCAAATAGGAGGTCTGTTTATGCCAAACACCGAACAAGCACCTACCCCGACGATCACCGTTACCCGCAACTTCCTTGGCCAGCAGACAGCAGAGACACTGCTTCTGGAGCTGATCCGCGCCCACACACAGGCGGCGTAACACCGTTCGACCACAGATAAAAGGGGGAGCAGCATGGAACAGAAGATACCCACCGCGCTTTACTGCCGCCTGTCCCGGGAGGACGGAGACCGGATGGAGAGCGACTCCATCGGCAACCAGCGGAAGCTGCTGGAGGAGTACATTGAAAATCACCCGGACTTGGCCGCGGTGGAATGCTACGCCGACGACGGCTACACCGGCACGAATTTCCAGCGTCCTGCCTTTCAGCGGATGCTGCGGGATATGGAAAGTGGGCGCATCCGCTGCGTACTGGTAAAGGATCTGTCTCGCTTTGGCCGCGATTACATCGAGACAGGCCGCTACTTGGAGCGCTGGCTGCCGGAGCACGGCGTGCGCTTCATCGCCGTCACAGACAACATTGATAGCGCCCGCGGCGCGTACGACATGATGATGCCGCTGAAGAACCTGTTCAACACGCAGTACGCACGGGACATCTCCCAGAAGGTCAAGAGCTCTCTTCGGGCCAAGCAGCAGCGGGGCGAGTTCATCGGAGCATTCGCCAGCTACGGCTACTGCAAAGACCCGCAGAACCACAATCGCTTGGTCATCGACCCGCCTGCGGCGGAGGTGGTGCGGCGCATCTTCACCCTGTTTGAAAACGGGATGGGCAAGATCCGCATCGCCAAGCAGCTGAACGAGGAGGGCATCCCCTGCCCCAGCGAGTATAAGCGGCTTACCGGAGAGAAGTACCGCAACAACCACCGGCTGGAGTCCACCACCTATTGGACATACGCCACTGTCCACCGCATTTTGCAGAACGAAATGTATATCGGCAACATGGAGCAGGGCCGGGATGACCGCCTGCAGATGCACGGCAAGGCGAAGCGAAAGGAGCGATGGCAGTGGACGGTGGTGTCCGACACCCACGAGCCGATCATTGACAGAGACCAATGGCGGCGGGTACAGACCCTGCTGAACGCCAACGCCCGCACGCCGGATTTTCAGCAGAGTATCAGCCCCTTCGCAGGATTTCTCAAGTGCGGCGACTGCGGCCGGGCCATGGTCAAGACCGTCTGGAGCGGTAAGACCTTCTATACCTGCGGCTCGTATAAGCGCTACGGTGCATCTGTGTGCAGCAAGCACCATATTGCCCACGATATGCTGGCGCAGGTGGTGCTGAACGACCTGAACCGGCTCATTGCCGGCGTAGAAAACCTCCGCCAACTGGCCCGGCAGGGAGCGGCGAAACGTCCGCGTTCCGGCGCTGACCAGCCGCAAAAGCTGGAGGCCGCATTGCAGCGTATCCAGCGCCGCCGGCAAAGCGCCTACGAGGACTATCAGGACGCGCTTATCTCCAAGGAGGACTTCCTCCGCTACCGCGCCGACTATGATGCGCAGGAACAGGCGCTGCAGGCCCAACTGGACAAGCTGCGCAGTTCGGCGCAGGACGATCCGCTGGCCCTGCCGTGGGTAAAGGAGCTGTTGACGCTGGGACACCTGACGGAGCTGGACCGCCCCACAGTGGCCGCCGCCATCCGGGAAATTCGCGTCTATGAGGGCAACCGGGTTGAGATCGACTACCTGTTCCCTGAGGACTACCGCGCGCTGCTGGAAGGGTGAGCAGGCATACATACACCGCGTACGCACGAGGCATATGTATGCAGCACACATACATATCACATCTGTACCGCGCAGGTACACACGATACGTATACAGAATACACAGAAGAACGATATAGGAGAGAACATTATGACCGTGACGAAAGCCTGCCGGCTGTACGCCGGACTGACCCAGCAGGAGCTGGGGGATGCTGTGGGCGTCCACGTGTATCTCATCAAAGACATTGAAAAAGTGCCGCCTGCACCCAGCGGCAGCGCCTATAAACTGGTGGCCGACTATCTTGGCCTGCCCTGCGATGTCGTCTTGCAGGATGATTTCACCGCTATCCCGGCAGGCTTCTTTGCCCGCTGGCCGCAGCCGGAATATGCACCTGAGCCTCTGGAAGATCACAAGCGTATCGGCCGCGAAGGGGAGGAATTTATCCTGAGCCAGGAGCGAGAACGGGTCGGCGCAAAATGGCCGGCATTGGCGCAGCTGATCATGCCTTTTTTCAAGCTGCACGGCAAGTTCGGCTGCGACATCCTCAGCTTCGATGATCGTGCACGTCCGGTGTTTCTGGAGGTCAAAACCAGCATTCATTCTTCACCCAATAACGGCATTTCCATGACGGCCAAGGAACTGCGTATGGCACAAAACTGCCTGGCTGCAGGTGAGAAGTACATTCTTTGCACATTGACCAAATGGGGCAGTCCTCAGCAAAAGCGGCAGGATATTCCGTTTGAGACGCTGGAAGCCGAATACGATATGCAGCACACAGGTGTGCGCTTCCGGCGAAAGCCTCGATGTGCAAAAGACAGCGTCTCTGGTATTGCTTACCACCGTAAACGCAAGGGCTTGAACCAGACCCAGCTGGCTGCGTTGATCGGTACGCGGCAGTGTGCCATCTGTCTCTATGAGAGCGGCAAGCGCACACCGTCGCTTCAGGTGCTGAGGCGGCTTTCGGCGGTATTGGACGTTGCGATAGACGATCTGGTTCAAACATATGAGGTGGCCGAGGATGAGTAAGAAGAATTCCTGGTCCTTTCCCCGCTGTACCCTGTGTAAGGGGGTTATTAACATCCTCGGCAACAGCTATGTGGTGGGAGCTACCGGCAGGATGGTCTGCCGGAGCTGTCTGGAGACCTCGTTCCATATTTTGGAAGAGGTTGTCGGTTCTCAAGAGGAAGCCGTATCCGCGCCCGCGCAGTCGGTTACACCGCAGCATATCATTCGGGAACTGGATAAGTCCATTATTGGACAGGAGCAGGCGAAATCAGCCGTAGCACTGGCTGTCTGGAAACAGATGCTCCGCGCCAATGGAGACAACGCTGTTCCCCGCACCAATCTGCTGCTGTATGGCCCCAGCGGGTGCGGCAAGACCGCCATCATCCACGAGGCCGCCAAAATCGCAGAACTGCCGTTTCTCGCCGGTGATGCCACCGGCATCACCGAGACCGGTTATCGTGGGAAAAATACGGCGGACATTGTGACTGACCTGCTGGCAGGCTTCAAAGGCCATCCCCACGTCCGGCATGCCATCATCTTTGTTGACGAGGTGGACAAGCTGTCCGCTCACGGCGCTGATTGGCGGCAGGCGTACTGCCAGGGGACGCAGCATGCGCTTCTGAAGCTGGTGGAGGGGATGGAGGTCACCGCGGAGGGCATGGCCATCAACACCGCTGACCTGCTGTTCCTGTTCGGCGGCGCGTTCGGACGTATGCAGGATGTGCAGCGGCCTGCCGAACCCATTGGTTTTGTGCGGAACGAACAGTCCTGCCCCATAGCTGCCCGGTGTACTGCTGAGGACTTCTGTGCCTATGGCATGGAACGCGAATTGATGGGCCGCATTGGACGCTTCGTGCCGGTGGAGCAGTTGACCACGGAACAGATGAAGCGCATCCTGACCGAATCCGGTCTTTCGGCTTTCGTAAAATACAAGAAGTTCTTCCGCGCCCACAAGGTCCGTCTCAAGCTGTCGGGCGAGTTGGCAGAACAGCTTGCCCGCGAAGCCGTGGCGCAGGGGACGGGCGCACGGGGATTAGACGGCGCGGTGGAAGCGCTGGTACAGCCGCTGCTGTACGCGCTGGCGGAGGGGAAGCTTTCCGGTTCGGTGACACTGGGAGGTGATGCCTATGGCTGCGCAACTTAATCGCGTGCAGGCGGAAGACTACATCCGGAAAGTGGACAATGAACTCCGTCAACAGCGCCGCAGACTGCTGGCACTGGATACGCCGCTGTCTGTTCTGCTGCCGCAGCACCTGCTGGGCCTGCCCCCGTCCGTCAAGGCTGACTATATCGCCGACAGGCTGTTGTTTACACTGGCAGTCGGGGCTATGCACTATTACACCTCCGCCGATCTGCAGGCTGCGCAGCCCTGGCTCTCCGGCTGTGTGGGCTATTTGTTTCAGAGGGAAGAACCCCCGCAGCGCTCGTTTTACTATCTCATCAAACTGACGGAGCTGCCGCAGGATGCACGGATGGCATTTTTTGACGGGTATCTCCCGGCCAGCCATCCGCTCCGCCGGGACGCAGATATGCCGCAGCTTTTCCGTGAGCTGGAGGTCATCTGCGTGATGGCCGTCAGCGGGGTAAAGAAGCTGCCCATGTAAGGCCGAGAAACGGAGGCAAGAATTAGAATCTTTAAAACCGTTTCAAGCCATCGCTTGCTTATAGGCATCACGAAGACGGAAAAGTGAGCCTATGGATTGGCTGGGCCGAATTATTCGTCTCCTATTCGTTTCAGTGGGATACGTTTATGAAATGTGCCCAGTGTATGGGGGCTGACAAAAAGCACGCTTTCCCGGTTTCAGGAAGGCGTGCTTTTCGATCAAACACCCCCGAAACTATTCGTTGATCTGGCGGGGCTGTTCTTGATTTTTGAGTGAATGCGGGATATACTGAAAACAAAAAAGTCGAGGTATGTATATGAACCTGTTGATGACACTGGATCGGAACTATGTTCCGCAGCTGAATGTGATGCTGTTCTCCGCACTGCACAGTGACAGTGCCGCGTATTTTGACGTGTACCTTCTGCACGATGAGGGCCTGTCGGAGGCGGACGTGGCAGAAACACGAGCGCTGCTGGGCCAGCGGGGCGCACTGCACCTGATACAGGTGGACGAGAGCGGGCTGGCGGACGCGCCAACCTCTGACCGTTACCCAAAAGCCATTTACTACCGTATTTTTGCGGCAAAATATCTGCCGGACACACTGGATCGGGTGCTGTATCTCGACCCGGACATCGTGGTGCGGCAGAGCCTGCGGGAGCTGTATGAGATGCCGATGGGCACGGCGTTCTTCGCAGCGGCCAGCCACATCCGCGGTTTTCTGCACCGGTTCAACGAGCTGCGCCTGGATATGGACGAGGACAGCCCCTATATCAATTCCGGCGTGATGCTGATGAACCTGCCGGCCCTGCGGGCGGAGCAGGATATGCAGGCGGTGTTCGACTATATGGACACCCATAAGGGGAGGCTCATGCTGCCGGATCAGGACATCATCAGCGCCCTGTATGGCCAGCGTATTTTGCCGCTGGACCCCATCCGCTACAACATGACGGAGAAGCTGTTTGCCCTCCACCGGCACAACGGGGACGGCATGACGCTGGAGGACGTGCGGCGAGAGGCGGCGGTCATCCACTACTGTGGGCGGAACAAGCCGTGGAAGCCGGGGTACATGGGGGAACTGGATGTGTTCTACAAGGAGGCGGTTTCTCAGCTGGCGGAGAGCGGGCGCGATGGAATTGCGTCTGTGAAGCGCTAAAATCCGGAATAGAAGAGCGTGGCGGGCGCGGTATGCCTGGACAACAGGAGCGGAGCAGCGGGAAAGAGAGGTTGCGGGTATGATATCATCGCCGATCTGAACCAGGCACTGGAGCACGTGTAAGCACGATCCCCTCTGCGCCGTATGCAGCGGATAAAAGGGGAGAGCCGACCCTCCTCACGATAGCAGCAGGCCCTCCGGTATTTGCCGGAGGGCCTGCTGCTGTTATTTGACGATCGGGAAGGCATCGGCCTTATATTTGAATATCTCCGTCTGTGGTCTGCGCCTGATGCAGCAGCGGCGCGCAGGCAGCCAAAAACTGCCGCACCTGCTGCGGACACCGCCCGATGTACCGCTGCGGCATCATCAGCTGTTCCAGCTCCGTCCGGGTCAGCCCGAAAACCGGATCGTCTGCCAGACGGTCCAGCAGATCGCAGGGCAGCCCCTCCTTCATGCAGGCCGTTGCCGCCATGGAGTGCCTGCGGATGATCTCGTGCAGCGCCTGCCGGTCGCCGCCCCGCTTCACCGCCTCCATCATGATGTCCTCTGTGGCCAAAAACGGCAGGTACTCCCGCAGCGTGCGCTCCACAACGGCTTCGTTGACCCGCAGGCCCGCCGTCACGTTCTGACACAGACGCAGCACAGCGTCGGCGCACAGGAAGCCCTCCGGCAGCGCGATGCGGCGGTTGGCGGAGTCGTCCAGCGTCCGCTCCAGCCACTGCACGCTGGCGGTCATGGGCGCGTTCGTGGCGTCGGCCATCAGATAGCGGCTCAGGGAGCAGATACGCTCACACCGCATGGGGTTGCGCTTGTAGGCCATGGCGGACGAGCCGATCTGCTCCTCCTCAAAGGGCTCTTCCAGCTGGCGGTCGTGCTGCAGCAGACGGATGTCATTGGCCATGCGATAGGCGCTCTGGGCGATGCCGCTGAGGCAGCTGAGGATGCGGCTGTCCACCTTCCGGGGATAGGTCTGCCCACATACCGGGAAGCAGTCGGAAAATCCAAACTCCGCCGCGATACGGCGATTCATCTCGTCGATCTTGTCCTCGTCGCCGTCAAACAGCTCCATGAAGCTGGCCTCGGTGCCGGTAGTGCCCCGGCAGCCCAAAAAGCGCAGCGTGGACAGAACGTGATCCAGCTCCTCCGCGTCTGCCAGAAAGTCCTGCATCCACAGCGCGGCGCGCTTGCCCACGGTCACGGGCTGTGCCGGCTGATAGTGGGTATAGCCCAGCGTGGGCGTGGCGGCGTATTTTTCCGCGAAGGCCGCCAAATTCCCCAGCACCGCCAGCAGCTGCGCCCGCAGGTAGACAAGGCCGTCCCGGTACAGGATAAGATCAGCGTTGTCGGTCACATAGCAGCTGGTAGCCCCCAGGTGGAGGATACCCGCCGCGGACGGCGTGGCCTTGCCATAGGCGTATATATGCGCCATCACATCGTGGCGTACTTCACGCTCCCGCTGGGCCACCGTATCGTAGTCGATGTCGGTGATGTGGGCCTCCAGCTCGGCCACCTGCGCTTCGGTGATGGGCAGCCCCAGCTGATGCTGGGCACGGGCCAGTGCCGTCCACAGCCGCCGCCACGTCTGATAGCGGCTGTCGTCCGAGAACAGGTGCAGCATATAGCCCGAGGCGTAGCGGGACGCCAGAGGGGAGCTGTAAATATCGTGAGACATATCGGTTCTCCTTGCTTATCGGATGATCAGGCTCTCCCGCTCAGCGCCTACGGAGACATAGCCGATATGGCAGCCGATGGCCTGCTCCACATACTCCACATAGTCCCGCGCCGCCTGGGGCATATCCGCCCATGCACGCACGCCGGAGATATCGCAGCCCCAGCCCGGCAGGTATTTCACAACGGGCTTTGCTTTTTCCAGCACGGCAGGGAAGGGGAATTCGTGGGTGATCTCGCCGTCGATCTCATAGGCGGCGCAGACGGGAATCTCGTCCATGTAGCTGAGGATATCCAGCTTGGTCAGCGCGATATTCGTCGCGCCCTGTACCTCCACGCCATAGCGTGTGGCCACCAGGTCAATGGGGCCTACCCGGCGGGGGCGGCCCGTCTTGGCGCCATACTCCGCGCCGGCCTCCCGCAGCTTTTCCGCGTCGGCACCGAACCACTCGCAGGTGAACGGCCCCTCGCCCACGCAGGAGGAATATGCCTTCACCACGCCCACCACTTCGTCGATCTTTGCCGTGGGCAGCCCCGCGCCGATAGGCGCGTAAGCGGCGATGGTGTTGGAGGAGGTGGTATAGGGATAGATACCGTAGTCCAGGTCGCGCAGCGCGCCAAGCTGTCCCTCGAACAGAATGGCCTTGCCCTCTGCCTGCGCCTGCCGCAGATACCGCCCGGTGTCCGCTACATAGGGCCGGACCTGCGCGGCATACGTCTCCAGCCACGCGGTCATCTCCGCCACGGTATAGCCCTTGGCGCCATAGACCTTCTGCAATATGAGATTTTTCCACTCCAGCAGGTCCTGCAAGTGCGCCATCAGGCGATCGGGATACAGCAGTTCACCGGCCTGAATGGTCTTTTTCTGGTACTTATCGGAGTAGAACGGCGCGATGCCCTGCTTGGTGGAGCCGTACATCTTGTCCTTCAGGCGGGCCTCCTCCAGCGCGTCCAGCTCCCGGTGCCACGGCAGCAGCAGGGAGGCCCGGTGGCTGACCATCAGGTTTTCCGGGGAGATGCTGACGCCCGCCGCGCGGATCGTTTCCATCTCCGTCACCAGGTTTTCGCAGTCCAGCGCCACGCCGTTGCCCAGGATATTCATCACGCCGGGGCGGAACACGCCGGAGGGCAGCAGGTGCAGGGCAAATTTGCCCATATCGTTGATAACGGTGTGCCCGGCGTTGCCGCCGCCCTGATACCGCACCACCACATCGTACTGCCCTGTCAGATAGTCCACCATGCGGCCTTTTCCCTCGTCGCCCCAGTTGATACCTACGATCGCGCAATTTGCCATGTTCGCTGCCTCCGTTCCGTGTTATTTTCAAACGACGGTTCATTATACGCGCAGCAAGATAATAAGTAAAACATCGATTTAATATATGGCGTATAAGTGAATTTAATAGCAAAGCGCACCCGGCACAACTGTACTGCGCCGGATCAAAAGCTGAAAAGCACACCCCCGGGGGGTGTGCCTTTCGCGTTTACTTCTGCAGGAGCTGTTCCAGCGCGGCCATCCGCAGGCATACGCAGAATACCTCCATGGCCTTCTCCAGCTCCTCCACCGGCGGCAGGGAAGGCGCGATGCGGATGTTGCTGTCCTGCGGGTCGACGCCATAGGGGAAGGTAGCGCCCGCGCCGGTCATGGTCACGCCGGCCTCCTTGCACAGCGCCAGCGTTCGTTTGGCCAGTCCCGGCAGGGTGTTCACAGACACGAAATAGCCTCCGGTGGGCTTTTGCCACGCGGCGATGCCCAGCGGTGCGATCTCCCGCTCCAGGCAGCGCAGTACGCACCGGAACTTAGGCCGCAGTATGGCGGCGTGCTGCTGCATCAGCGCCAGCGTGTGTGCCTTATCCTGCAAAAACAGTACGTGGCGCAGTTGGTTGACCTTGTCATAGGAGATCATTTGGATATCCATCAGCTTTTCCATATACGCCAGATTAGCCGTCGACGCGGCCATGACAGATATGCCCGCGCCGGGCAGGGTGATCTTAGAGGTGGAGGCGTACTCGAACACCATGTCCGGGTTCCCCGCCTCGCGGCAGAGGGTCAGTATGTCGTCAAAGGGCACGAACGGGCCCTCAAACTCATGCACGCAGTAGGCGTTGTCCCACATCAACAGGAAGTCCGGCGCCGCGGGCTTCAGTGCGGCGATGCGCCGCACCGTTTCGGCGGAGTACACGATGCCGTCCGGATTGGAGTATTTGGGTACGCACCACATACCCTTCACGGCGGGATCCCGTACCAGCGTCTCTACCAGGTCCATGTCCGGGCCGGTGGGCGTCATGGGCACGGTGATCATCTCCGCGCCGAAGGACTCTGTGATCTTGAAATGCCGGTCATAGCCGGGAGCCGGGCACAGCCATTTTACCTTGTCCAGCCGGCTCCAGGGTGCTTCGCTGTGGAGCAGTCCGTGGGTATATGCCTTGGCGATGGTGTCATACATCAGCGTCAGCGAGGCGCTGCCGCCAATGAAACATTCCTCTGCCCGGCAGCCCAGCAGCTCCGCGAACAGTTTTTTAGCACTGGGCAGACCGGACAGCTGCCCGTAGTTGCGGACATCCATGCCGTCCGCCTGGCACTGCACAGGGTCGTGCAGTATGGTCAATATGTCGGATACAGTGTCCAGCTGCGCCTTGCCGGGTTTGCCCCGCGCCATATTCAGCGCCAGCCCCAGTCCACGCAGGGCGTCGAACCGGGCGGAGACCTCTGCGTATTCCCGGCGCAGTGCCTCCGGGGAGAGGGAACGATAAGCGGTCGTCATGATCGTCACTCCTTACTCATTGTTTATGTGCTGCACCGCACAGTTCGCGGACAGAGGCGATGCCATTGCGGTGCAGATAGGAATCAAGGTCATGGATGATGTTGTGCATGGTCATGGGATTGTTGAAATTACAGGAGCCCACCTGTACGGCGGAAGCTCCGGCCATCAGGTATTCCACCGCGTCCCGCCATGAGGCAATGCCGCCGCAGGCGATGATCGGAATGTGCACGGTCTCATAGGCCTGCCACACCAGAAACATATTCATGGGTTTTACCGCCGGGCCGGACATACCGCCGGACAGATTTCCCAGGTAGGGTCGCCGTTTTTGTATGTCGATGGTCATAGCCCGGAAGGTATTGGACAGCGTCAGCGCGTCTGCGCCGGCGTCCTCCGCCGCCCGGCAGCTTACCCGGATATCCGTCACATTGGGGGACAGCTTTGCGTACAGAGGCAGGGTGGTGCGCTGCCGCGTCTGACGTACCGTGTCGTACAGCAGCTGCGGGTCGGAGGAGAAAGGGAGTCCGCTGCCCACGTTGGGACAGGACAGGTTCATTTCCAGGGCGGCGATCCGGGGATCGTCGCCTACCAGTTCCGCGATCTCGGCGTAGTGCACCTGCTCGGAGCCGGAGATGCTCAGGATGACCTGGGTGCCGATGTTCTCATACCGGGGCAATTCGTCCCGCAGAAAGGCCTCGATACCCACGGAGGGGATGCCCACACAGTTGAGCATTCCGCCGCAGACCTCGGCGATGCGGGGGCCGGGATTGCCGGGCCGCCGCAGGCGGTGAACGCTCTTGATCATAACCGCGCCCAGCTCACTGACGGGGAAGCAGTCGGCATTGTTTTCAAAATAATCATAGGTGCCGGAGGCGGGCATGACGGGGTTTTTGAACACCGCGCCGCCCAGCTCCACGGATAGATCAGTCAGGTAATTCACAACGGTGCAAAGGCGCGGCGAGAGGTGTACGCGCCTTCTCCTTTCCAGTGTATTTTGCGCGTCAGACAACTGATGTCCGCCGTAGGCGTCGGTACAGGACCAGTGCTACGATCAGGGAGATCAGGTCTACGACAGGCTGCACCAGCGCGCAGCCATACAGGGGGTATAGGCGGTCCAGCAGAAGCAGCAGCGGGATATCCAGCGAGCCCTTCCGCAGGATGGAGCAGATCAGGGATTCCCTGGTGCGTCCCATCGCCTGGAACTGTGTGATCATGGGGTGGCATATGGCCACGAAGGGCATACACAGCACCATTCTGCGTAAAAAGGCGGCGGCGTAAGCCACGGTCATATCATCCTGGATGAACAGCCGCGCCAGCTGCGGCGCGAACAACTCAAACACGATAACGCACGCCAGCGAGAAGCCCACGGTGATGCTGACGCCGAAGACAAAGCCCTGCCGCTGCCGTTCCCGGTCGCCGGAGGCATAGTTGTAGGACAGGAAGGGCAGCAGCCCCGCCGAGGTGCCCAGCGAAAAGTACAACGGCAGATTGTCCAGCTTTTTCACGATACCGTAGGCCGCTACGGCCTCTACCGCGTATTTGGATACGAATAGGGACAGCACCGCTAACGACACCACCGTCAGCGCGTATTGCAGCGCGGAGGGAAAACCAATGGACAGTATCTCCCGGATATAAACGCCGGTACGCTTCAGATGGCATGGCCGCAGGGACAGCACCGTGCTGCTCCGCCGCAGCAGACACAGCAGAAAGAACAGCGTGCCTGCCGTGTTGGATATGGCGGTGGCCAGTCCAGCGCCGGCCGCGCCCATATTCATATACTGCGGCAGAATGAAAAACGGGTCCAACACGATGTTCAGCACGCCGCCCAGCGTCACGCCGGCGAAGGCCAGCGCGGCCCGGCCTTCGGCACGCAGCAGATTGGACAGCAGCAGGTTCAGTATCGTGCCCGCGCCGCCCCACAGCAGCGTCCAGCGGGCGTAGGCCGCGGCCACGGGATATACCTCCGCGTCCGCGCCGCAAAGAGAGAGCAGCGGGTGCAGAAACGACCCGCACAGCAGGCTGAATACCGCCGCGCTGGCCAGGCTCAGCCAGAAGGCGATGGCGGAGATGCGCCGTGCGCCGTCCATATCCCTGCGTCCCAGTGCGTGAGACACAGCGCTGGCGCCGCCGATGCCGAAGAGGTTACTTACGGCAGTCATCATCAGAAAGGGGGGATAGGCTACCGTAACGGCGGCTGTCTGTATGGGTGCATTCAGCAGGCCCACAAAAAACGTGTCCGCCAGGTTGTACAGCAGCGCCACCATCTGTCCGGCGACGGTGGGCAGCATTTGCTGTAATACCGCCCGCCGGACGGGGGCTTTCTCGAAGATATAGATGCGTTTTTCCGTGGAAGACAAGGCGGCTTCCCCCTTTACCGGTGTGCTGCTATGCGATGTGCGTTCCATTATAGCACACGGTCCACGTCAAAAACAGGGCCGCTTTTGCATACACGGACGTAGGATGCTTCACCGCTGTCCTTGTCGTGGGCGGTGCAGATGCAGCCCTTGCATGCGCCCACACCGCAGGCCATGTGCTCCTCCAGAGACACATAGGCCGGGAAACCGTGTTGTGCGTGCAGCTGCTTCATGTGAGCAGCCAGACGATTGGAGCCGCAGGAATAAGCGGCGTCAAAGGGCAGCTGCGCCGCGTCTGCGGCAAAGGCATCGGTAATGCGCTCATTCGGCGCGGTGGTGGTCCTCACCACGGCGCCCAGCGTGCGGAACAGCTCCTGGTGGAACAGATCGTCCTCACTCTTGGCGCTGAGATAGGCATAGACCTCCGTGCCCTGGGCGCGGAGCTGCTCCACCAGCGGGCGCAGCGGCGCAATGCCGATACCCCGGCCGATGACCGCTGCCCGGCGGCAGCTGCCGTCGATGGGGAAGCCCTTGCCCAGCGGTCCCAGCAGCTCCAGCGTGTCGCCGCCGCGCAGGTGCGACAGCAGCTCCGTTCCCCGCCCCACCACCTTGTACAGGAAGGTCAGTGTCCCCGCCTGCACATCGATATGGTCAATGCTGATGGGCCGCATAAGGAACGGGTCCTGCTCCCGCCAGCTCTTCAGCATATAGAATTGGCCCGGCGCGCTGGCGGCCGCCATCTCGGGAGCCAGGACCGTCAGTGTCATCACGCCGGGAACGACAATGTCCTGGGAACGGACGGATACAGTGTTGTACATGGTGTCCTCCTTGCAGAAGCTGTGCAGGCGGGATAGCCGCGCCTGCACAGCTTTTGCCGTTGTGTTCTGTCAGATCCGGCCGGTGATCAGGCCCAGCAGCGCCATACGCAGGTACATGCCGTTGTGTGCCTGGCGGAAATAGGCCGCGCCGGGGTAGCTGTCCACCTCTGTGGCGATTTCATCCACACGGGGCAGCGGGTGCATGATGGTGATATCCTTCTTGGCGCACTTCAGCAGCTCGTTGTTGACGATATAGCTGCCCTTGCACCGCAGATAGGACTCCTCATCCGGGAAGCGCTCCCGCTGTACGCGGGTGACGTACACGAAGTCGGACTGGGAAAGCGCCTCTTTCACATCGGAGGTCTCCACGATGTCGGCGCCCTTGGCGCGCAGGTCGTCAGTGATCTCCTTGGGCATTCTCAGCTCCTCGGGTGAGGCGAAGATCATCCGGTTGCCGAACTGCTGCATGAAGTAGCCCAGGCTGTGTACGGTGCGGCCGTACTTCAGGTCGCCCAGGAAGGTGATGGTCTGGCCGCCGATGTGGCCCTTTTCCTTCCGCATGGTATAGATATCCAGCAGCGCCTGTGTGGGGTGCTGGCGGGCGCCGTCACCGCCGTTGATCAGGGGATGCTGCGCGATCTCGGCGGCCTCGATGGCCGAACCGGCCACGGGGTGCCGCATAACGATGGCGTCCACATAGCCGTCCACGGTGCGGATGGTGTCCTGCCATGTCTCACCCTTGGACTGGGAGGAGGCGGAGGCACTGCCCAGGTCGATGGTGCTGGCGCCCATGCGCTGAATGGCGGAGTTGAAAGACAGCCGGGTCCGGGTGCTGGGCTCAAAGAACAGCGTGGCCACCAGCATACCTTCCATGTCTTTGATGGCCTCACCGCTTTTTACGCGCTTTTCATAGATCATGGCTGTGTCCATGATGTGGCACAGCTCCTGCGTGGTAAAGTCATAGCCGTTGATAATGTCGCGGCCCTTGAAATTGAAGTCCATGTTCATGTTCCTCCATATGTAAGATTTCCGTTCCGCGGGCCTCTGTCAGCGGAGGGCCCGCCCTTCAGCCGCGTAAGATCACTGGATCTTCGGTGTCTGCCGCTTGCTCAGCGTCACAGCTGTGATGACACAGGCGGCCATCAGCACCACGCCGATCACGTCCGTGAGCGCGCCGGGGATCATCAGCGTAATGGCCGCGCCCACCAGCACAAAGCGCAGGGGCATGGGCATCTTTGCGCCCAGCCAGCCGATCATGCCGCCGGCCAGGGCCACGCAGCCCAGCGAGGCGCTGAGGATAGCCAGCAGGATAGAGCCCAGAGAACCATACAGCAGCAGTTCCTGCCCGTACACAAAGATGTAAGGGATCAGGAAGGCCACCGAAGCCAGCTTCATGGCGTAAATGCCCGTTTTCATGGGCGAGCCGCCGGAGATACCGGCCGCCGCGTAGGTAGACAGAGCCACCGGCGGGGTGATGGTGGACATACAGCCGAAGTACAGGATAAACAGGTGTGCGGGCAGGGGATCCGCGCCCAGCTTGATCAGGGCGGGGGCGCCCAGCACCGCCAGCAGCAGATAGGCCGCCGTGGTGGGCAGGCCCATGCCCATGACCAGGGATACCAGCATGGTCATCACCAGCGCGATCATCAGGTTGCCCTGCGACACGGTGACGATCAGACCGGAGAGCTTGATGCCCAGGTTGGTCAGGGAGGTGATGCCCATGATGATACCGGCGCAGGCGCAGGCTGCCACAATGGGGCGCACCTGCTTGGCCACGTCGCTCACCACCGCACCAAAGTCCTTCAGGTGGAAGGCGGTGTCCTTCTTCACATAGCTCAGAGCGATGGTCAGGATGGCGGCATAGGCACCGGCACGCAGTACGCTGTAACCGCAGATGATGAACACGATCAGCAGCGCGATAGGCAGCAGATAGTAGAAACCGGACTTGAACACCACCCCTACGCGTTCATACTGGGCATTGGGATCGGGGCGCAGGTTCAGCCGCTTGGCCTCAAAGTACACGGCGATACCCACGGCAAAGAAGTACAGCAGCGCGGGCACAGCTGCGGCCTTAGCCACGGTGAAGTAGCTTACGCCGATCATCTCGGCCATCAGGAACGCCACGGAACCCATGACCGGCGGCAGGATCTGCCCGCCGTTGGAGGCCACTGCCTCCACCGCACCGGCGAAGTTCTTGTCATAGCCGTTGGCCTTCATCAGCGGAATGGTGAAGGTGCCGGTGGTCACGACGTTGGATACGCCGCTGCCGGAGATGGTGCCCATCAGGGCGCTGGAGGCCACGGCGGCCAGCGCGGGACCGCCGGTAACGCGCCCAGTGGCGGTCAGTGCCAGGTTCACGAAGAACTGGCCGGCGCCGCTTTTCTCCAGAAACGCGCCGAAGAGAATGAATATAAAGATAAATGTCGCACTGACACTCATTGCCGAACCGAAAACACCCTCGGTACCCAGATACAGGAACGAGATCAGGCGCTTGAATGTAAAGGCCTGGTGGCTCAGCGCACCGGGGATGAGATGACCAAACAGGCCATAGAGCAGGAAGATCACGGAGATGGTGGGCAGCGCCCAGCCCAGGGACTCATATCCCATGATCAGGATCGCCACCAGCAGCAGCGCGCCGAAGATCATATCCAGCTCAGTGGTGATACCCAAGCGCCCTTGGATCTCCGCATAGTGCAGGCAGATGTAGAAGTTGGAGCCGGCGGAAGCCACCAGCCCGATAAAATTGATGATGATGATGTGAAAAACTTTCCCCTTCTCCTTGGGGTTTGCCATGTTGAACAGGAAGATGTAGCTGCTCGCCAGACCAAGGTGTATCGCCCGCTGGTATACGGCGGTCAAAACGCCGAACAGTGCAGTGTACGATTGAAACAGGGTCAGCAGAACGGCAATCACAAACGCGATCTTACTCAGTACATCGCTGAATTTTGACTTAGTTGCCATGTTCCGATCCTTTCGTTATTTCCGGAATGTGGGGCCGCACCGGGCGGCGGGCCGAAGCCCGCCGTCCGATGGGACAGGGGGGAAAAGAGAGGGAAGATCAGTCAACAATGCCCATCTCGCGGTAGTACTGCAGGGCACCGGGGTGGATCTCCAGGTTGATGTTGGCAGCGTGGTCCAGGTTGATCTTGGCGGCCATCGCGTGGGAGGTGGAGATCACGTCCAGATTTTCATAGATGCCCTTCACGAACTGATAGGCGGCCTCGTTGCTGAGGCTGCTGTCACAGGCCAGCAGAGTGGGCATGGCCAGGGTGGTGGTGTCCTCGCTGGTGCAGGTGTACAGGTCAGCGGACAGGGTAGCGGTGCTGAAGTAGCTGTGCTGCTCGATCGCGGCCTTCTGATGCTCCTCGTCGATGCTCAGCAGCTTGAAGTCCTTGGTCACGGACAGCTCGGTCAGGGCGCTGTTGGGGGCGGCACTGAAGATGAACACGCAGTCCACATCGCCGTTCTTCAGGGCCTCAACGCCCTCGGCGATGCTCAGCTCAGAGCCCTTCACGTCCTTGTCGGTCAGACCATAGGTGCTCAGCACCGTCCAGCCCATGGTGGAGGCGGAGGAGGCGGGGGTGCCCACCACCACGCGCTTGCCGGCCAGATCTGCGATGCTGTTGATGCCGCTGTCAGCCAGCACGGCGATCTCCAGCACGCTGTCATACAGGTTGGCCAGGCCGTACAGCTCATACGCGGGCTCGGACGCGAAAGCATCCTCGGAATGGGTGGCGAAGTACGCGGTGTCGGAGTTCACGAAGCCGACATTGGCCGCGTGGGTGCCCAGCAGACGGGCGTTCTCCACGCCGCCGTTGGTGACCTCGGAGGTAACGAACAGGTTGTTGTCCACGTTGGTCAGGGTGTCAGCGATGCTGACGCCGATGGGGTACCATGCACCGGAGGTGCCGCCGGTAGCGATCACCAGATCGGTGGCCTGTGTCAGCTCCATGCCGGTGGAGGGGTTGCTGTCATCGGTCTTGTCCCCGGTATCATCCTTCTTCTCGCCGCAGGCGACGAGAGACAGGGCCATGACAAGCGCCAGCAGCAATGCAAATAGCTTTTTCATGTCTTTCTCCTTCGTATTTTTGAATTTATAATCGCCCCATAAGGGGTAATTACCACGCTTGTTTTATACCAGCCTGGCCATCTCCGCCGCTGCGGCGTCAATGGCGTCCACAATAGCGTCGTAGCCTGTGCACCGGCACAGATTGCCTGAGATCGCCCGCCGTATCTTCTCCCGGGAGGGATGCGGGTCCTCGTGCAGCAGCGCTGTGGCACTCATGATCATGCCGGGCGTGCAGAAGCCGCACTGTACGGCAAAGTGGTCCACAAACGCCTGCTGTAGGGGGCTCAGTGCGCCGTCGTGTCCGGTCAGGCCCTCAATAGTCACCACCCGGCGGCCCTGTACCTGCCCGGCCATGACCATGCAGGAGGTCACCGCCCTGTCGTCCAGCAGCACCGTGCAGGCGCCGCATTCGCCGATGTCGCAGCCCCGTTTGGTGCCGGTCAGGCGGCAGTAGTCCCGCAGCAATGTCAGCAGCGACACCGTCCCCGGCGCCTCCACGCAGACAGGCGCGCCGTTGAGCGTAAAACCTATCTTCATTGGTCCGCCTCCTCTCGGGTGCGGCGCAGTGTCCGCAGCAGCAGCTCCGGGGCCACCGCCAGCTTGTAGCTGGCCGAGGCCCGCCGCCCGGCGGCCGCCACGATGGCCTGTGTTACCAGCTCTGCCGCCTGCATTTCCGCGGCAGGGGAGGGCTGTTCCCTCAAAAGCAGTGCTTCTGCTGCGTACAGCCGCCGCGGCGTGGGGAATACGGCGCCCAGCGCAAGGCGCAGTCCGGTCAGGCGCTGTCCCTCCCATCTGGCCGCGCAGCAGGCGCTGAGCCGGGAGATGGCTAGCGCATTGCGCCGTCCCACTTTTTCATAGGCCATGCGCCAGCTCGCCTCCGGCGGGGAAAAGCGCAGCGCCTCTATGTATTCGCCGGGACGCAGCAGGGTCTGTCCCGGTCCGGTGATGAAGGTATCCACCGGTATGTCCCGGCAGGTGCCCTCCGTGGCGCTGTACAGCCGCACCTCCGCGTCCAGCATGGCCAGCACCGGCAGGGTGTCCGCTGCGGGGCTCCCATGTGCCACATTGCCGCCGATGGTGCCCAGATTTCGTATCTGAGGGGACCCCACCTGTGATGCGGCAAGGCACAGCACCGGCGCGTACTGCCGCAGCAGCGCGTTTCGTTCTATCTCGGCGAAGGTCGCCGCTGCCCCGACGGACAGCACGCCGTCCTCCGACACGATCCGGTGCAGCGCCGCTGCACCGGATATATCGATGAACACCGCCTCATGGTCATTTTCCCGGTTCTGCACTGGCATGATATCCGTGCCGCCGGCAATGCACCGGCTGTCGGGGTATTGTGCCATATAGGCCCGCAGTTCCGCGGGGCTGCCCGCTTGCAGAAACATAGCTACCTCTTTTTCTCGTCCAGTATGGCCCGTACCGTTTCCAGGTCCGCCGGCAGGGTGTCTATCCGTGCGCCCAGCGCCGCGAACATAGCGTTGGTGATGGCCGGCGCCACGATAGAGGTGGCCGGTTCGCCAATGCCGTGTACCAGCAGCGGCGGAACGCCGGCGCCTTCCTCCAGCAGCACCGTCCGCACGGGACACATATCCAGTGCTGTGGGCAGCAGATAGCTGTCCAGATCAGCGGCGCGTGTCACGCCTCCCGGTGTGTCGGCATTTTCCGTCAAGGCGTAGCCTACGCCCATGGATACACCACCGCCTACTTGTCCCACCGTGGCAGCGTGGTTAATGATGCGGCCCATGTCGTGTACGGCCACAAAGTCAGTTACGTCGGTCTTTCCGGTGATGGGGTCTATCTCTACCTCAGCGCCGCAGGCGCCATAGGCGTAGGACATATAATTGCTGCCCCGGCATTTCTCTCTGTCCCAGAATGTCTTGGGGGCGGCCCACCAGCCGTGGGCGCGCATATCCCGTCCGGTATTCCGCAGGACCCCTACCGCCTCGGTGAAGGTCATCTGCTCGTCACCGCAGCGGACCAGCCCGTCCTCATATACGATGGGTCCGTCGAACCCCCGGTATTCCCACAGTGCGGTGTTGATCTGCTGCTTGGCCTCCTGTGCTGCCAGCCAGGCGGCGTTGCCCGCGGTGATGGTCCCCCGTGAGGCGGCGGTGGACCCGGAATCCACACAGTAGTCCGTGTCCGCCGGTGCGATGTGTATGCGTTCCGGCGGCAGCCCCAGCTCCCGGCCGATGATGGCCGTCAGCAGCGTGTGGCCGCCCTGGCCCACCTCGCTCAGTCCGGTGCTCACGTTCAGACTGCCGTCCGCGTTTAATACGATGGTCACGCCGGAGGTGTCCTGCACCGGTGTGCCCGCGCCGTAGGACTCGCCCCGGTACAGGCAGGCGATGCCCCTGCCCACCAGCTTTCCGTTCCGGACAAAGGGCCGCAGGTCCTCGCCGAATTCCCGCCGCAGGCGTTCCAGACACACACCTGCGCTCACGTCGCGCATGGGCTGGCCGGAGCCGGATATGTCGCCGTCCCGCAGCAGGTTTTTCTCCCGGAAGGCCCAGGGCGTCATGCCCAGCTGCTGTGCCAGCTCGTCCATCACAGATTCGGTGGCGAAGTCGATCTGCGGCGAGCCGAAGCCACGCACACTGCCGGCATAGCAGTTGTTGGTATAGGCCGCTTTCATGCACACGTCCACGTGTTCCACCCGATAGGGCCCTGTGGCTTCGATACCGCTGCGCCATGTGGTGGTCTTGCTCTTGGACAGGTATGCGCCGCCGTCCACAAAGCCCCGCACCTCAATGGCGGTCAGTGTGCCGTCCCGCTTTGCGCCGGCCTTGTAGTAGATGTGAAAGGGATGCCGCTTTACGCCCTCCAGCAGCGTCTCGCTGCTGCGCCATGTCATGCGGCAGGGCCGCCCGGTGTGCAGCGCCGCGATAGCGGCTCTTGCGGCCATAGCCCCGGCGTCGTCATCCTTGCCGCCGAAGGACCCGCCCATACCGGGCTGCGTCACCCGTACAGCGCTCATGGGCAGACCGCAGGCCGCCGCCACGATACGCCGGATGTTGAAGGGTGCCTTGCACGGGCAGTAGACCCGCAGCTCTCCGTCCTGAGGCGACACCACCACGCTCTCCGGCTCGATGGCCCCGGGGATCACCCGTTGGGTGCGGAACTCCCGTTCCACAATGATGTCCGCCTCGTCAAAGCCCTTTGCCGCCCGCCCCTTGCGGACGCGGTGTTCCAGTATCAGGTTTCCGTCGTCGTACAGCTTGGGCGCGTCCGGCAGCAGTGCCTCCTCCGGGTCGAATACCGCGGGCATGGGCTGGGCGTCATAGGTGACCAGCCGCGCCGCCCGGTCTGCCGCCTCCTGTGAGACGGCCGCGACCACGGCGATGCAATCGCCCCGGCTCCGTATAGTGTCATATACCATGATGGGCTTCTCATTGTCGCCCACATTTCGGCCCGGTATGTCCCGGGCGGTGTACACACCGGCCACGCCCTCCGCCGCCAGTGCCGCCGCGGTATGCACCGCCAGCAGCTTCCCATGGGGGAGGTCCGCGTGCACTGATTTTGTGTACAGTATACCGTCAAAGACGAGATCAGCCGCATATTTCGTCCGTCCGGTCACCTTGTCCCGGGCGTCCACCCGCAGGATGTCCTGTTCGCGCTGTGCCACAGCGGCATACCTCCACTCTGTGTTTCTTGTTTCCCGTTACGGCAGCAATTCCGCCGCCCAGTCCTCTGCCTGTACCAGCGCCTGCTGTTCGATATGGGCGGCGGACCGCAGTCCCTGCTGGTCCAGCCCGTCGTAATGTACGCCGCCCACGGCGGCCACGGCACAGCCGGCCACGGCGCTGAGCCGTTCTGCCAGCGCCCGCAGCAAGAATTCGTCCTTGTGCCCGCTGCGATTGAGAACGCTGCTGTCGGCGCTGTCCGCGCCGCTGCCTGTCAGGCTCTGCCGGTGTGTGGCCAGTACGACGCAGCCTACGTGGGCCGCCCCGCCGGTCACGGTCAGCAGCAGGTCGCCGCCCAGCCGTTCCAGCCGGTAGTGTATGGACAGTCCGCCGTCGCTCAGTGTTCGCTCCACCACACGCTCAGCCATTTCCGTTCCACCTGAACCTTTCCCCGCCGTCCAGACCCAGCAGCCGCAGCGTCCGGCTGACTGTCTGATCCACGATGTCGTCCACCGTCTGCGGCCGGCTGTAAAAGGCCGGTACCGGCGGCAGGATAATGCCGCCCATCAGCGTTACCGTCTCCATATTGCGGATGTGGCTCAAATTCAGCGGTGTTTCCCGCGTCAGCAGTATCAGCCGCCGCCGCTCCTTCAGCATCACATCTGCCGCCCGCACCAGCAGGCTGTCGTCATAGCCCATAGCGATGCCCGCCAGGGTCTTCATGCTGCATGGGGCGATGACCATGGCGTCCGCGCAGCTGGAACCGCTGGCCGCCTGTGCGGCCATATTGCGGTTGTCGTATACCCGGTCAGCCAGCGCCTTGACCTGCTCCACGGTGAGATCCGTTTCCAGCCGTATGGTCTCTGCGCCCCAGTCGCTGAGTATCAGCTCTGTCTCCTGTCCCAGCGCCCGCAGTGCCTCCAGCAGCCGGATACCGTATATACAGCCCGTCGCACCGCTGATGCCCACTGCCACCATGTCCATCCCTCCCGTCTGTTTCGTACATTTTGCCCGCCCCGCGGGCGTTACAGTGCCTCTGTGATCCGTATGATCGTCTCCGGCTCTGTGAAGTTGGCAGTGCCGATCTCCACGGCCTTTGCGCCGGCGGCCATGTATTCCTTTACATCCGCGGCGCACACGATACCGCCGCAGCCCACCACGTCGACAGCGACCTCCTGGGCCACCCGCCATGTCTGGAACACGGACAGAGGCCGTATGGCCGGGCCGGACAGTCCGCCCACCATGCTGCCCAGCCGTGAGCTGCCGTCCGCCTGCAGGGCCATGCCCCAATAGGTGTTGGCGCATACTACCGCCTGCGCCCCGGCGTCCTGTGCCGTCCGCGCCGCATCTACGATGTCTCCGGCGCAGGGCGACAGCTTCGCCCACACCGGCAGCCGTCCGTCTGCGGCGGCACGGATGCGCTGCGCGCACTGCTCCAGATACGCCTTGCTTCCCAGTGTCCGGTATTCCTCGTAGGTGCAGTGGAGGTTCACCTCCACGCCGGCCACTGCCGGCAGCTCCGCCAATGCGTCCGCCATACGCCGTATTTCCTCCGGTGTGCCGGTGACGCTGGCAATAATGGGCACGTCATAGCCCACCAGTCCCTTGTAAAATACCTGCGTGAATTTCTCATATCCGGGGTTTTGCATCCCCACGCAGTTCAGCAGCCCCGAGGGCGTCTCCCACAGCCGGGGCGCCTCCGCGCCACGCCGGGGGTTGACGGTCATCGTGCGTGTCACCAGCCCGCCCAGACGGTGCAGGTCGATATAGTCCGCATAGGAGGAGCCGAAGCCCATCGTGCCCGCCGCGTTCAGCAGCGGCGAATGCAGCGTCACGCCGCCCACTGTGATGTTATCCATGAAAGATCACCTCACCCATCGGGAATACCGGTCCGTCCACGCAGACTTTTTTGTACAGCACGCCGCCGTCGGCTTTCCGCATGGGAAAGCCGCAGCCGGAGCACGCGCCGATGCCGCAGGCCATGCGTTCCTCCAGAGACACATAGCCCTCCGCGCCGTTTTGTGCGGCCCACTGCTGCACCTTAGCCAGCATGGCCGTCGGCCCGCAGGCGTACACGACGCCTGCCGCTGTTTCCGGCAGGATATCCGTTACCAGGCGGCCTTCACTCTCATAGGCGGTGTGTACTGTCCCGTAGGTCCGCAGCGTCTTTCCACACAGGTCATGGGCCGCGTCGCGGCAGCCCAGATACACGGTCACAGCCGATCCTGCATCATGCAGTGCCCGGGCCAGCATACACAGGGGCGCCGCCCCCATGCCGCCGGCTACCAGCATCGCCTGCTCGCCCTCCACGGGGAACGGCGTGCCGATGGGGCCCATCACGTCCAGGGCTTGGCCCGCCCGCACGGCGGACAGCAGATCGGTGCCTGTGCCCACCACCCGATAGAGCAGTGTCAGCGTGCCGCCGATGCTGTCGGCTTCGCAGATGCTGATGGGCCGCCGCAGCAGCGGTGCGGTGCCGCTGCCCACCCGGATAAACACGAATTGTCCAGGCCGGCAGCGCTGTGCGATCGCCGGTGCGTGGAGTGTCATTTTATAGTAGCCGTCCAGAATACGGCTGTTTTCCCGTACGGTGGCCATTTCACGAGTCCTGTCAGACATATTCCGCCTCCTGCGGCTTATTTCCGCCGCTTATCCATAAAGTCCCGCAGCATTTCCTCGATATACGGTGCGTCCTGTCCGGGGGTGAACACAGGGGCGAACGCCTCCTTGTCCTCCAGCGGCGCGGTGGCGTCGATGCCCATCTTGGACGACGCGCGGGGATACGGCGCGGAGGGGTCCAGCGTGGGGCTGTACATCACCGGCAGTATCATCACATCCCGGTCCGCCTGCATACGGGTGTTGATCGCCCATTCCACCTGCTGCATATCATGTACGTCGATATCCTCGTCCACCACCACACACAGCTTGATGCCGATGTTGGCCGCCAGAAGGGCGGTCATCACATTCCGCGGCTCATAGGGATGGCGCTTCTTGATGGACACCACGCAGTGGTGGCGGCTGGTGCCGCCGGAGGTCAGGCAGATGTCGTGGATGTCCGGGCAGATCTTGTACGCCTCGCGGTAAGCCAGCGCTGTGGCCGCCAGATCCATCATCCAGTGGTTTTCCGTCATGGGCATACCGGTATAGGCATTCTGGAAAATGGCGTCCTTCCGCATGGTGATGGCGGTGATCTCCACCACCGGGGCTTTGCGTACCTCGCTGTACGTGCCGGGATACTCACCGAAGGGGCCGTCGTCCTCCCGCAGACCGGGCAGGGTGCGTCCCTCGATAACGATCTCCGCGGTGGCGGGCACCTCTACGTCGATGGTCTTGCACTTGACCATCTTCACCGCCTCGCCGCGCAGGCCGCCGGCCATGCCCATCTCATCGGTGCCCAGTGCCGGCCGGCACTGTGACGCGATGGCGATGATGGGGTCGCCGCCGATGACCGTGGCGATCTCCGTGCCCTTTCCGTTGTCCTCATTGCGCTCAATGATGGTGCCCAGGTGCCGTCCCTTGGGGGCAAAGCAGGTCATGTGGTTCTTGTCCAGCAGCAGCATCCGGTGCATGGAGGAGTTCCGCACACCGGTGATGGGGTCGTTGGCCATCTGCACGCCGGCGGTGATATACGGCCCCAGGTCCTTCTCGAAGTTCGTCAGAATGGGCAGCTTGTACAGGTCCACCGCGTCGCCGGTCAGCACCACCTCGTGCACGGGAGCCTCGTCGTCACCCACCGTTACCGGCGGGATAAACTTGTTCTCGTGAGCCACGTATTCCTTAATAACGCTCTTTGTATCGTCGCCCAGACCCAGTGCCAGACGCACTCTCTCGCGGGTGCCGTACAGGCCGGACAGCACCGGCATATCGTAGCCCTCCACATTGGTGAAGAGCAGCGCCGGACCACCCATGTCCGATGCCTTGCGCGTAAAGGCGCATATCTCGTGTACCGGGCTGACCTTCTTGTCGATGACCATCAGGTCGCCCCGCTTCTTCAGCTCCTCCAGAAATTCCCGCATATCGTTGTAATGTGCCATATGACTGTCGCTCCTTCCGTTCTGTCTGTGGCTATCGCGCCGTCCGTCGTCTGCGGACCGCGCTGTTGCGTATGATGTTGTCCACGGTGTTTCGCCCCTGCTGGCATGGATGAGGGAGACTGTGTCCGCCGACTGTGTACAGTATACATTACAGTGTGCACTACGATTTTTTCCCGCGCCAGGGGAGGGGAGAGGCGGCGGAACACCAGCCGCCGCAAAAATGATGTTACAGTTTACACGTCGGCCCGGGCCAAGTCAATAACCGGGCCATAGCGGTTTCACATCACTGCTATTTGTTGAAATGATACCATCGATCGACAAGGGCAAACACGCCTGCCAACGTGTCTTTCCGTTGTTTTTTGCCCTTTTCGCCTTGGCGGGCGTCAGCCCGCCTGCGTCTCAAAAGCCAAAAAACATTCGAAAATACATCGCCGGCAGGTGCGGAGCAGTTTTGCCGGAGCAGAAATGGGTCCAGACAAGAAAAGACCCGCAGAGAATACTTGCCGTATTGTCAAGGGGCTTGACGCAGTATGGGCACATTTCTGCCCGCCAAAACCGTGTCTGCCCTTGTCGATCGATGGTACATTTCACAATAAGAAAGTTCATGTGCCATTTATACGACACTATTGTCTAAGGAAAGGCAATGCTTTGGACAGGCCGCCGCACACAGGCCGCATTCCCGGCACCGCCGGTCAGATACCCGCCATTGCTTGGTCTGCCGGTCCACGGACAGCGCGCCATAGGGACATTTCTTCGCGCACAGGCCGCAGAATACGCAGCCCTCCGTGGTGTGCAGCCGCCGTATGCCGCCCTCTGCCTTTACGGGGCGGTAGGGCAGATCATGGATGTCCAGTCCCGTGGCATCGCATACCGCATTGATGATGGCCGGTGCGCTGGGCACCACCGCGCACTCCGAAATGCTCTTGGCGTCGTAGGGCCCGGTAGGTTCGCCCTCTTCGATAAAGTCCGTCTGCAAACGGGGCATTTCCGTGGCCCGGAAGGGCCGGTAACTGTGCAGGCTGCTGTCTCGCAGCTGCCCTGCCGCGTCAAAGGCCAGTTCCTCCCGGAGCGCGTAGCCCAGACCCATCTGTATGCCGCCCTCCAGCTGTCCCTCGATGCCCATCCGGTTCATCACCCGTCCCACATCGTGTACCGCGATGTAGTCCGTCACCGTCACTGCGCCGGTGGCCTTTTCCACCTTTACCCGCGCCATATGTACGCCGTAGGACCCGGGGGTGTGTGCCGATGCGTGGGTGGCCACACCGAATATCTCATGCTTTTGTACGCTCTGGGCGTAGTTCATTACCTCCGCCAGCGAGGCGCTGCCGCCCTCCGGCAGCCACGCCCGTCCGTCGTGCAGAGAGATGTCCTCCGCCTGGCCGTCCAACAGTCCGGCGGCGGCGCACCGCAGCTGTGCCGCCGCGTCCTCCGCGGCCTTCTGCACCGCGCCGCAGCTGACATACACGCCCCGACTGGAAAAGTCGCCCAGGTTCCACCCGCACACATCCGTGTCCGAGGCTACGCAGGCCACCTGTTCCGGTGGGATTCCCAGCGTCTCCGCCACGACCTGTATCTGCACCATCAGCTGTCCGTTGCCCATATCGTGGGTGCCGGAGTGCAGCACGCAGGTGCCGTCATCGTTCATCTTGACCACCATGCAGTTCTGGTCGATCTGCGAGCCGAAAGCCCCGCTGCCGTGCAGTCCCATGGCCCAGCCCTCGCCGATGAGGTACTTTCCGTCCTCATCGTCCATGTCCGGCCAGTTCTGCCGCAGTGCCATGGCCCGGTGCACGCAGTCCTTGGGCCGGGGGTTGCCGATGGGGTGCCCCGCGAACAGGTCGCTGTCCTCCGGATCCACCAGATTTTTCATCTGTAATTCCGTGTAGTTCATCCCAAGCGCGCCGGCGATCTTATACAACTGCCGTTCCATGGCAAAGAATACCTGCGGCGAGCCGTAGCCCCGCATGGCCCCCGCCACCGGCGTGTTGGTATATACGGGTATGCCCACAAAGCGCATATTCGGTGTTTTGTAGCCCTTGAATACCTTGGCGCTCATGGCGCCGATCACGTTCCCTGCGCTGGAGGCATATGCTCCGGTGTTGGTGATGGCCGTGATCTCCTGTGCCACGATGGTGCCGTCGTTTTTCACGCCGGTCTTCACCGTGATGACGCTGGCGTGCCGCACCCGGGTGGATACCATGCACTCCCGCCGTGTGGCGGTGAATTTCACCGGCCTGCGGCACAGCATCGCCAGCGCCGCGGGGATCAGCTCCACCGAGGACTCCATCTTTCCGCCGAATGCGCCGCCCATGGTGGGGCTTACCACCCGCACCTTGCTCAGCGGCAGGCCGAATATCCGGCTCAATACGATCCGCTCGCCAAAGGTGTTCTGATACGGCGCGGTGACGGTCAGCCGTCCCTGCGCGTCCACCTCCGCGATGGCGGTGTGGGGCTCGATGGCGCAGTGGTGCACCGCCGGCGTGCGGTAGGTGTCTTCAAACACCCGGTCCGCCTCCTGAAAACCCTTCGTCACGTCTCCCGAGTTTTTCTCGATCCGCAGCGCGATGTTGCTGCTGCCGTGCAGGGGATAGGCCTCCTCCCGCATGGCCTCCAGCGGATCCGTCACCACCGGCAGCGGCTCGTATTCCACCTCGATCAGATCGATGGCCGCCTGGGCGATATCCTCTGTCTCCGCCGCCACCGCCGCCACCCGGTCGCCCACAAAGCGCACCGTGTCGTCAAAAATGCGCTCCGTCTCGATAGGCGCCGGCGCCTGCATATAAAACCGCGTGGTGCTGTTGAACCGCGTCTGCGGTGTGTTCTGATAGGTAGCCACTGCCCACACGCCGGGCAGCGCCTCCGCCGCTGTGGTGTCGATGCGCTTGATCCGCGCGTGTGCTATCGGCGAGAAAAGCGCCTTGGCGTACAGCATCCGCGGCATGGTCATGTCGTCCACATACAGCAGTTCCCCTGTTGCCTTGGCCGCCGCGTCCTGCACCGGGTAGCTCTTTCCGATGTACGTCAGTTCCTTCACCGGTCCTGCGCCTCCAGCCGCCGCGCCGCCTCCCGGACGGCCTCCTCGATCTTGTAGTAGCCGGTACAGCGGCACAGATTCGGTGCCAGCGCCTCCCGTATCTCCTCGTCACTGGGGTGCAGCGTCTTGTCCAGCAGTGCCTTGGCGCTCATCACCATTCCCGGCGTGCAGAAGCCGCACTGGACGGCTCCGCAGTCGATAAACGCCTGCTGTATGGGGTGCAGCTGTCCGTTCCGGCTCAGCCCCTCTATGGTCTCCACCCGATGTCCCGCCGCATCCTTAATAGGTACCTTGCAGGCGTTCACCGCCGTGCCGTCCAGTATCACGCGGCAGGCGCCGCAGTCGCCGGAGGAGCATCCGTTTTTCGCGCCGGTCAGGCCCAGCGTCTCCCGCAGTACCCGCAGCAGCGTCCACTGGGGCGGCACGCATACCGTGCGGAGCACGCCGTTTATATATAATGAGAAGTTCTCCATGTGCCGTCCTCCGCTTCTGCCGCCCGGCGTTATCCGCCCATGTCCGAACCGGCTGTATCTGTCTGCCCCGGCATACTGTGTCCCGGGCAGGGGCCGTCGCTCATGGTATACAGCGCAGACGTTGTTTCTGCGTGTATTCGGATTGGATACTGTATACAGTATTCTTTATGTACATATTTTACTCGCATTTCACCCCGCCGTCAATAGAAGTGCAGCATTTCTGCCCTTAGCACAAAAATAAACCCCACTTTTTTGACAATTATGACAAATCATACCCGCCCCACCCGCAGCCCTCAAGCCTTCCCCTTGAGGGGTTCGCGGTGTTGAAAGACACGCCGGTGGCCTGTCAGACCCGCGAACCGACCCGCAGGGAGACAGGCGCCCCGAGGGGGCGGATGAGGTGTCCCGCCGCAGTGGCCCCCAATTCCCGTTTTCCATTCCCGGAAACAGAAAAAATGTGTAAAATTTCCATAAAAAGGCTGGACAAATTATGCAGCCGTGCTATAATCTGCCTATCCGCAGAGGTACCTCTGCTTTGGCGTTTTAACAAGCTTAAAACGAAGCGGGCTGCGGAAATCTAAAACAAACGGGGTAGGAGACATGAAGAAATTGTTAGCAACCATTCTGGCGCTGGTCATGGCGCTGAGCCTGTGCACAAGCGCATGGGCGACGAGTGAAGAAACAAGTGAAAGCACGGGTGCGACCGCAGGCACAGAAACCGGCGGTACAGGCGCAAACGGCACCGAGGGCGGCAAAACCAGCAGCGAAGAGAACGGCGGTCAAGCCACGACATATGTCGCGCAGATCGGCGAGATGAAATACGAGACGCTGCAGGCGGCTGTTAATGCGGCAAGCAGAAAAGCGACGGTCAAACTGCTGGCCGACACGAAGGAAAATGTCACCATCAGCACGCCCTACGTGACGCTTGACCTGAACGGTCATACCCTCAACGGCAGCACCGGCGAACGCAAGCCCGCACTGACGATCACCGCACGCGTGACGGTCAAGGACAGCAGCGCGGAGAAGACCGGCACGATCATGCGTGAGGACACCGCGGAGAACTCCGGCGTCAGCTCCCACTATGTCATCGACGTTCAGGGCAGCGGCTGGCTCACCTTCGAGAGCGGCATCGTCACGAACAACAGCGGTAATGCGGCCGGCAAGGGAGCATCTCTGGTGCGTGTCGGCGATGACAGCGTTGCAAAGTATCCCGGCCTGAATATCAAGGGCGGCACGTTTACGCAGGACAACTTCATCGTGATCAAGGTCGATAGCGGCGATCTGTTCCTGAACGGCGGCACGCTGAACTCCGCCAATAGCTACGCCATTGAGGACTGGCACAGAGCTACCATCAAGGGCGGCACGGTCAACGGCACAGTGGCGGCCTGGACGTACAGCGGCGGGCACAACAGCGATCTGACGATCAGCGGCGGCACCGTCAACGGTAACGTGCTCTCTGTGAACTACGGCAGCGCCGAGGGCAAGGTGGCCAAGGTCAGCATCACCGGCGGCACCGTCAATGGTACGCTGGGCACCTATACCTATAACAATGGTTTGGCTACTACCACTGACGCCGCCAAGGCCGCCATTGAGGTCACCGGCGGTACGTTTAAGGAGAACCCCACCAAGTATGTGGCCGAAAATTCGGCGATCACTAAGAACAGTGACGGTACGTTCGGTGTTGCCAAGACCTACCTTGCCAAGGTCGGCGAAACCTCCTACTACACCATGGACGAGGCATTCCACGCTGCTGTTGCGTCGGGTGAGACGCTCTATCTGCTGCGTGACTACACCACCGGCGCGGAGCAGAACTCCGGCAGTAAGAGCTTCGCCATCGACCTGGACGGCCACACTTGGACCTACACCGGCACTAATACGAATTGCGCCGCGTTCCAGATCAACTACTCCGATGTGACGCTGACCGTGAAGAACGGTACTGTGGTCAGTAACTCCATGGTGGGCCTGATCCCCTCCGCTATGGGCGGCACCATTACCTACAACAACGCCGGGCTGGTGTTCGAGAATGTCACCATGACGGCCAAAGGCCACAGCGGTATCGAGACCAACGGCAACAACACCAACGATGCCGTCACGCTGAAGAATAGCACGCTGAACGTGCCCAACGGCTTCGGCATCTACTTCCCCAGCAGCGGCACGCTGACCATCAACAACAGCACCATCAACGCCAAGACTATGGGCGTGCAGGTCTGCGCCGGCAGTCTGGAGATCACCGGAGAGAGCGCCATCACCGTCACCGGCGATGCGGTGCCCAAGACCGAGAATGACGGCGCCATTCAGGACGGCGCGGCTATCTCCGTAGTGGACCGTACCGGCTACAAGGGCCTTGGTAAGGTTGAGGTAAAGAACGGCAGCTTCACCGCCAAAACCGATGAGGCACTGAAGGCGTATAAGTACGAGAATAAGGAGGAAGGCAAGTTCGACAACGACGATAAAAAGCTTACCGTCACCGGCGGTACGTTCTCCAGCCAAGTGCCCAGTGAGTATGTTGCTGCAGACAAGAGAGTCCGCGTGGACAACGCGAACAGCTATACTATTGTGACGAACGGCAGCATCACCAGCGGCACCTACACCGAGGAGCCCACGGTGGCCCCCGGCTACAAGGCGGTCCAGAATACGGACGGCACATGGCGGGTGGAGAAGACCTCCGGCGGGTACTATTACTACCCCTCCACCCCCGGCATCACCGCTGAGTTGAACGGCTCCAACAAGTCCGCCACGGACTATCCCGGCGGCGAATACGGCCTGGTGTTCCGTTCCACCGCGGCGTTCAGCACCTTCCAGGGCGTCCAGGTGGACGGCAAGACTCTTGCCAAGTCCAACTACACCGCTGAAGAGGGCTCCACCGTGGTGTACCTGAAGGCCGCGTACCTCAAGACGCTGGCGGCGGGCAAGCACACCATCACCATCCTGTCCACGGCGGGCAACACCAGCATGGACTTTACCATCGGCGGCAAGAGCAGCAGCCCCAAGACCTTTGACGCGGGTGTGGGCATCTACGCCGTGACGGCGGTGCTGTCCGTGACCGGCATGGCGTGGACCG
>ERZ824978.848-NODE-848-length-39003-cov-6.433604_pt1 | contig 39003 bp, 38 predicted proteins | sample MGYA00519860_ERZ824978 | MGnify/ENA primary metagenome ERZ824978 (study PRJEB31778, sample SAMEA3449184) | human gut metagenome | biome: human gut; feature: human-associated habitat; material: faeces | place: United Kingdom | collected 2010/2012 ... | reverse complement strand
AATGCGGAAATTGTCATCTGTTTATCCATAAGTTTATTATATCACACTCGGCGGTTTTTGGCACCTTTTTCTGTGCGGTATTGCCTTAAACTTTTTCCCGGTGTTTTGCTTTCCGAATTTCTTGCTTTTTTCAAGGAAAAACAGGGCATAAAACATCGCCGTCGGTGTGAGCGCAACTCGCATCGACGGCGTTTTTTCATTCTCTACCCAGCAGCCAGTCAACGGATACATTCAGGATGTCTGCTAGGGCATTCAGCTCAATATCTGATACCGGGCGTTTCTGACCTTCCAGTAAAGACAGCGCGGGTACGCTGATATCAATCCCGGCAAGCTGCAATTTGGCAAGCAGTTCCACCTGTTTCATTCCCTGTGCCAGCCGCGCCTCGGTAACACGCTTGCCGATGATGTTACGATCACCCAGCTCCAGCTTTCTCGGTTTCATACTGCTCACCACCCTTATGGCATCATTATATGCCGTAGGGGTCTTGATATATTTGGTAATACCAAATATAATAATTAAAATTTGGTATTACCAAATATTGAGGTGCACTATGAAAAGCTGCTTCTTTATTGGCCACAGGGAAATTTCCGAGGAAATCTTTTCAGCGCTTACAGAGGCTGTAGAGCATCACATTGTTCACTGTGGTGTTACGGAATTCATTGTCGGTAACTACGGAGGTTTTGACCGCATGGCTGCAAGGGCTGTTATCTCAGCAAAGGCGTTGTATCCGGGAATTACTCTGCTGCTTCTGCTCTCCTATACCGGATTTACAGAGCGTATTCGGTACATATTCCGGCTTGTAATTTAAGGCAGCACCGGTCCAGGCAATTTCTGTCTGACCGGTGTTGTTTCATTTTCTCGTGCGCATCTCACTTGTTTCCAGCCGTTTGGCCCGGCTGACACATAAGATTGATTACTTTTTATGCTTCATAGATCTGCTGAGTACCATTAATGGCCTCTGCTAAATATACATTACTCCAGCGTCTTGCGCCTTCTTTATCCCGATTGAGCAGATGCCGGTAGAGCTCCTCCACATTGCTGTGAAGTGCTGCGACACCGTATTTCTTGCAGAAGCGGATCCAAAGGGATATACATGGTACTTTGAAGGAGGTATAAATCAAGGGCAGGATGTGGTTGCCGCCCATGAGGGTCATTTCATGGTGAAACCGGAAGGCGATCTCCGCAGCCTGGGCAGGTGTGGGATTTTCATCCAGTCGATCAACAAATGTTCCAAGCATCTCCAATTGTTCATCGCTGGCGTTGTCAATGACCCGATGCAGGGTCATCTGCTCCAAGCCCCAGCGGACTTCCAGAATGGAGCGGATCTCCTCTTTGCCGAGCATCCCGCCATTGTAGTCCATAATGGCCATAAGGGTCTCCATGTTTCCATCACGGCGATAGTCGGCAACATAGGCGCCCTGACGGGGACGCACTTCCAAAAAGCCCTGACGAGCCAGTTCTGTAATGCCGCCGTTGACAACAGCACGGGAGACACCCATCTGCTGGCAAAGTTCCCGCTCTGAGGGTAGTTTTTCTCCCATAGGCAGTTCTCCGGACAAAATCATCCCCTGCAATTTCTGTACAAACAGTTCTTTTAAACTGGGCGCGTAAAGCTGTTCAAAATTCATATGGCATCCTCCTGCAAATATCTTGGTTATACCACATACCACGAATTTATTTTATCATGCAAACTGTCGAATTTCAACCTGAGATTTTTCTATAAAACATAGAATTTCCAGTTGATAGTTGACAGTTATCCCAAATTAACTTAAACTATAATCAGTAGAAAAATACCGTTATGCTGGTATGACCAGAAAGGAGCGATGCTTTTGGAAAAGGTAAGAATTTTGGAAGTTAAGCAAAGTGTATTCGCAAACAACGATGCCCAGGCAGAGAAACTTCGGGAAGAACTGAAGCAGAAGGGAATCTATCTTCTGAACCTGATGTCTTCTCCCGGAAGCGGCAAAACCACCACCCTGACCCGGCTGATTGAGCTTTTGAAAGAGGACCTGAAGATCGGTGTGATGGAGGCGGACATTGACTCGGATGTGGATGCTGTCACTATCGCCGCCACCGGCGCCAAGGCCATCCAGCTCCACACCGGCGGCATGTGCCACCTGGATGCGGCTATGACCCGCCAGGGTCTGGACGGTCTGGATGCCGGTGAAGCCGACCTGGTGGTTTTGGAAAATGTGGGTAATTTGGTTTGCCCCGCGGAGTTTGACACCGGCGCAGTGAAAAACATGGCAATCCTCTCCGTACCGGAGGGTCACGATAAGCCCCTCAAGTACCCGCTCATGTTCCAGGTCTGTGATGCGGTCCTTATCAACAAAATCGATGTAGCCCCCTACTTTGATTTTGACTTTGAAAAATGTACTGAGTACATCCGTATGCGCAATCCCAAAGCGGTCATCTTCCCCATCAGTGCCAAAACCGGCGAGGGAATCGAGGCTGTTGCTGATTGGCTGAAAGAAGAAGTAAAGAATTGGAAAGGAGTATGAGAAATGGCAGATTATCTGGCAGGTTTCTATCCCGAGTGGGTAGATAAAGAAGAAAATCCCAGGCAGATCATTTTAGACTTAGGCAAAATGATCACCAACCGGATCCCCGTAAAGCTGGGATTTCAAAAGCTCAACAAGTACGATCCCGAGTACTGGGGCCTTGCTACTCTCTTAACCGACGAGCAGGCAGAGGTGGCTCTGAAGATGGGTGTGAGAAAGCCCAAGACCATGGCCGACATGGTAAAACTCACCGGCAAGAGCGAGGAAGAACTGGAAAAGATTCTGGGCGATATGTCCTTTATGGGCATTCTGGAGTACAACTGGGAGAATCCCACCCGCACCAAGCAGTGGGTCCTGCCCATGTTCGTTCCCGGCAGTGCGGAATTTACCAACATGAATGACACCATCCTGAAGAAATATCCCGAAATGGGTCGTTTCTTCGAGCGGATGAGTCGTCTGCCTCTGGAGAAGGTCACCCCCATGGTACCTCCCGGAGGCGCCGGCATCGGCATGCACGTGATCCCTGTGGAAAAGGCCATCGAAACCGAGAACCAGTCCATTTCGGTGGAACATATCTCCCACTGGCTGGATAAGTATGAGGGCAAGTACGCCGCATCTCCCTGCTCCTGCCGCAAATCCCGTCTGACCTACGATGAAGGCTGTGCCGATGACCCCGAAGGCTGGTGTGTTGCCGTGGGCGACATGGCTGATTACGTGGTGGAAACCGGTAAGGGTGGCCGCTACATCACCAAGGAAGAGGCTCTGGAAATCTTCCGCAAGGGCGAGGAAAACGGCTTCGTCCATCAGATCACCAACATTGACGGTGCAGACAAAATCTTCGCCATCTGCAACTGCAACATCAATGTCTGCTATGCTCTGCGTACCTCCCAGCTGTTCAACACCCCCAACCTGTCCAGAAGCGCCTATGTGGCACGGGTGGAAAAGGACGACTGCGTTGCCTGCGGCAAGTGCGTGGAGGTCTGCCCTGCCGGTGCTGTGAAGCTGGGTCAGAAACTGTGCACCAAGGACGGCAAGCAGGTAGAGTATCCCAAGCATCCCCTGCCCAGCGAGATGAAATGGGGCCCCCATATGTGGGATGAAAACTATAGGGACAACAACCGCATCAACTGCTACGATACCGGTACCGCTCCCTGCAAGACTGCATGTCCTGCACACATTGCCGTCCAGGGTTACCTGAAGATGGCCGCTCAGGGCCGCTACACCGAAGCCCTGGCGCTGATCAAGAAAGATAATCCCCTGCCCGCTATCTGCGGCCGCATCTGCAACCGCCGCTGTGAGGACGCCTGTACCAGAGGCTCCATCGACCAGGCTATCGCCATTGACGAGGTCAAGAAGTTCATTGCCCAGCAGGATCTGGACGCAGAAACCCGCTATATCCCCAAAAAGGTGGTTCCCTCCCTCAACGGCTCCTTCTCTGAGAAGGTCGCTATCATCGGCGCAGGCCCTGCGGGATTAAGCTGTGCTTTCTATCTGGCTGAAAAGGGTTACTCCCCCGTGATTTTCGAAAAGAACGAAAAGCCCGGCGGTATGCTCCGCTACGGCATCCCCAGCTTCAAGCTGGAGAAAGATGTGATCGATGCCGAAATCGACATCATCAAGGCCATGGGCGTGGAGATCAAGTGCGGCATTGAAGTGGGCAAGGATGTGACGCTGGACGAACTGCGTGCACAGGGTTACAAGGCATTCTACATTGCCATCGGCTGCCAGGGCGGACGCAAAGCGGGTATCCCCGGTGAGGATGCAGAAGGTGTCATGACCGCCGTGGACTTCCTTCGCACTGTCGGCGCTGACGAAAGCTATCCTGTAACCGGCAAGGCTGTGGTTGTTGGCGGCGGCAATGTGGCCATCGACGTGGCAAGAACCGCCCAGCGCTGCGGCGCAGAGTCTGTAGCTATGTTCTGCCTGGAGCCTCGGGACAAGATGCCCGCCTCCGAAGAAGAAATCGCAGAAGCTCTGAAAGAGGATGTGACAATCGACTGCGGCTGGGGCCCCAAGGAAATTCTCACTGAAAACGGCCGTGTAACCGGCATCGTCTTCAAGCGCTGCGTCAGCGTATGGGATAAAGACGGCAAGTTTGCACCTGCATATGATGAAAATGACACCAAGACCGTTCCCTGCGACCGGGTATTCCTGTCCATCGGTCAGAGCATTCTGTGGGGTGATCTGCTGAAGGGCTCCAAGGTGGAACTGGGCCGCGGAAATGGTGCAGTTGCAGACAGCCTTACCTATCAGACTGCGGAACCCGATATCTTCGTTGGCGGCGATGTGTACACCGGCCCCAAGTTTGCCATCGATGCCATCGCTGCCGGCCGTGAGGGTGCTATCTCCATCCACCGGTTCGTGCAGCCCCATTCCAGTCTGACTATCGGCCGTAACCGCCGTGAATTCATCGCCCTGGATAAGGACAACATCAAGGTAGAGCAGTACGACAACGCCTCCCGTCAGATCCCCGGCACCCGTAAGGATGTTGACCACAAGAAGTCCTTCCGGGATGCAAAGCTCCCCTTCACGGAAGAGCAGGTCAAGGCAGAAACGGCAAGATGCCTGGGCTGCGGCGCATCCGTCGTTGACCCCAACAAGTGCATCGGCTGCGGTGTCTGCACCACCAAGTGTGAATTCGGTGCCATTAAGCTCCATCGTGAGCGCCCCGAGTGTTCCAACATGATCCCCAGCGAGAAGAAGTTGCCTTATGTTCTGGGAAACGGTGCAAAGCAGGCCCTGAAGATCAAGTTCTCCAAGAAAAAGGAGCAGTAGATGCACGAACTGGGTGTTGTGTTTCATATTATCGACTCTTTGGAAGAAGTCGCCAAAGAAAATGATGTGACCCAGATCCAGAGCGTAACCATTGAGATTGGTGAGGTATCCACGGTGATCCCTCACTATCTCACCGATTGCTGGGAATGGGCCATCAAAAAGAAGTCTATGCTCACAGGCTGCGCAATAAAGGTGGAAATCCTGCCGGCAATTACCTGGTGTGACGGCTGCAAGCAGGAATACCCCACTGTGCAGCACGGTCGCATCTGCCCATATTGTGGCAGTGAGAAGACCTGGCTTTTGAAGGGAAACGAACTAAACATCAAAGAAGTAGAAGTTATATAAGGAGGTTATCTTATGTTATTCCAGATTTATGGCGAAACCGCCGGTTTCCAGCTTCTTGGCTGGCTGATGGTATTTGTGGGTCTGATTCTCGCCAATGAATTTGCACGCCGGACAAAATGGGGCGGCATTGCCTGCTTCCTGGTTCTGCCCGCAGGTCTGACTATTTACTTTATCTCCATTTATGTAGGCGCTGCTATGGGTGCCCAGTGGGCGCTGAATAATCCCACCTATGTCTACATGAACAGCTGGTTCCATTATTTCAAGCTCTATGCCGCGACATTGGGCTGCATCGGCTTTATGATGCTGAAATACAAGTGGTCCATCGGCAAAACGGATTGGTTCAAGGTGTTCCCCTTCCTGATCGTGGCCGCCAATATTCTGATTGCTGTGGTCAGCGACTTCGAATCCGGCATCAAGGGTGCCCTTTCTCCCGACGGCTGGTGGCTGTCCAGCGAAAATGTCTGGCTCTATGGTGGCTGGTGGAACTGGCTCAACGGCGCTGCCGGTATCATCAACATCTTCTGCATGACCGGCTGGTGGGGTATCTACGCTTCCAAAGATAAGAAAGATATGCTGTGGCCCGATATGATCTGGCTGTATATCCTGGCCTATGATGTGTGGAACTTCCAGTACACCTATCTAAACCTGCCTACCCACACATGGTATTGCGGTCTGGCGCTGCTGCTGGCTCCCACTGTTGCTAATGCCCTGTGGAATAAGGGCGGCTGGATCCAGAACCGGGCAAATACCCTGGCTCTGTGGTGTATGTTCGCTCAGGTGTTCCCCCTGTTCCAGGATAGGAGCATCTTCACTACCCTCCCGGTACTGTATGCTGACGGCTTCATGGATGCCGCTATCCGTCCGACCCTGGTAAATCCTGTTCCCCAGGGCGTGATTTCCATTGCTTCGCTGGCCATCAATGTGCTGGCTCTGGCGCTGATTATCAAGCGCTCCAAGGAACAGAAGAAGAATCCCTACAAGCAGGAAATTTTCACTGACGCCAAGGACTTCCAGCTGGCAATGGCTAGAGCGGAAGATAAGTAACCCACATAGCACAGAGGCTGCAGAATTTCTGCAGGAGCTAAAGGAAAGCGTCAGTCGGAACGGTGTTCTTGTCCCTGCCATTGCCCGACCCCGTGCGGAAGGCGGCTATGAACTGATCGCCGGTCACAGGCGGAAACACGCCTGCGAACAGGCCGGGCAAGCTTCTATGCCCGTGATCGTTCTGAACCTGAATGATGATGAAGCCGTCATCCAGCTTGTAGACAGCAACATCCAGCGGGAGGACATTCTGCCCTCGGAACGGGCCAGGGCATACAAGATGAAAATGGATGCCATCAAACGGCAGGGTGCGAGGACCGATTTAACTTCGCCGAACGGTTCGGCAAAGTTCCGAAGTGATGATCTCATTGGAGAAAGGGATGGGGTCAGCGGAGACACCGTGCGCAACTACATTGCCAACGCGCCGGAATTTCTCGCGCCCAAGAGCATGAAGACCACCTTTGATGCGGCGACCGGCGGGCGGCTTCTCGGCATCGGCGACTATTTCCGCTGTGCCTACCGCAGCCTTGCAGAGAGCTATGCGAAAGCCCTTGCACAGCTGGAACGAAACACTGGAAAGCAATACGACAAGCTGTACATTGTGGGCGGCGGCGCGAGGAATGAGTTTCTCAACCATCTCAGCGCCAAGGCTACCGGCAAGCGGGTCATTGCCCTGCCCATGGAGGCGACAGCGCTGGGCAATCTGAAAATACAAATGGAGGCAGACCTATGAGCTATACGGAAGCAAAAGAAAAATATGCCTCCCTCGGCGTAGATACCGAAGCGGCGCTGGACAAGCTGAAAACTGCTCCTGTCTCCCTGCACTGCTGGCAGGGAGACGACGTACGCGGTTTCGACACCGCCCCCACGAAGCCCCTCACCGGCGGTATCCAGACCACCGGCAGCTATCCCGGCCGTGCGAGAACACCCCGGGAGCTGATGGCAGACATCGAGGAGGTGCTGAAGCTGTGTCCCGCACAAAGAAGCTGAACCTCCACGCAAGCTATGCCGTTTTCGCCCCTGGTGAGTGGGTGAATCGGGACAAGTTAGAACCAAAGCATTTTGCACCATGGGTGGAGTTCTGCAAAAAAGCACGGCCTCGGCGCGGACTTCAACCCCACCTTCTTCTCCCACCCCAAGTGTGATCCGCTGACGCTGAGCTCTCCCAACGAGGAAACCCGGCACTTTAGGGTGGAGCACGGCAAGGCCTGCGCGCATTTCCCAGTATCTGGCGGAGGAGCTGGGGCAGATTTGTACCATGAACATCTGGACAGGCGACGGCTTCAAGGACATTCCTGCCGACCGTCTGGGGCCCCGGCTGCGCTACAAGCAGTCCATCGACGAAATTTTCTCCGAGCCCTTTGACCTTACCAAGGTCAAGCCCTGCGTGACGAATATGTATGACCACGGCTGGAACGAGCGCAACGGTGGCAATGTGAGCCTGCTGCTGGAGGAACCGCAGGTCAAAGAGTATGTTGATAGCGCCGTTTTGCGTGAAATCCCCACGGGCTTTTCCTGCCCGGCGCTGGAGGGCAAGTACTTCCTCGTCACCGGCACGGGCAAGTATTTTAAGAATGTACAGGCCGCCCCGGAGGTCAATCTCGGCCTTGTGCGACTGACAAACGGCGGCGAAACGGCGCAGCTTCTCTGGGGCTATGCCGACGGCGGCAAATTCACCTCCGAGTTCCCGGCCCACATGATGAGCCACGCCGAGCGTTTGAAGGTCGATCTGACTTAATTTCAAGAAGGTGTAACAGCGCAGAAAAATGTGTCGCCTAAAAGGGAAACCAATGCGCCCGCTAAAATCGGGAACTACACCCCCTCAGCACCGAATTGCACCCCCTTAACGGGTTTCTATCATAATTATTACGGTTCTTTGCCAAAAAAGCTCTCGGTAACACCGGGGGCTTTTTTTGCAGCCGGCCGTGCTTTCTGCGCGCCCATTTCCTCCTTAAATCCGGCAGACGCGAAATAAGGTGAAAAATAGTACTTAAATTGTAAACTTTCTATGAACGAGCGTAAAAATGTGCGCACATCGCTTGCGCTCCTGGAAAATCAGTGATTAATTTGTTTAAACAAGTTAATCATAGTGTATACAAATGCGTAGAATAATATGGTTTCTGCCGGGGTTCGCTTGCCCGGGACATCGCGGAAACAGGGGAAAGGCGGCACGACAGTGACAGAGAAAGAACTGAGAAAATTAAACCGCACAGAGCTCTTGGAAATGCTTATTGCGCAGAGCAAGAGGCTCAGCCGCGTGGAGGAGGAGCTGTCGGCCGCCCAAAAAGAACTGGAACGGCGTAAGATTGCCATCACCACCTCCGGCTCACTGGCAGAGGCGGCCCTGAAGCTAAACGGCATCTTTGAGGCAGCCGACCAGGCAGCCGCGCAGTATCTGGATAGCCTCCGGGAGCAGGAGAGCAACGCCGAGCACATTATTGCCGAGGCCGAGGCTCACGAGATCATCAATGCCGCCGAGGTGCAGCGGCAGGCCATTCTCGCCGATGCGGACAGGGAAGCCAAGCGGCGCATTGAGCTCTTTGACCAGCAGTTCAAGGGATTTTTGAACACGCACACCTGATTGAGGAGAAAGATGAAACCAGAAAACAAAGCAACCGATACGGCTGTGCCCTCCGTGGACGAGCTCACTGGCGAACTCAACCGAGTAAAATATCACAGCCTATACAAAAAGCTGCTGCGCAGCACCATCTATACGCTGGTGAACGTGGCCGCGATCAGTGTGCTGGTGGCTACACTGCTGCTGCCGGTTTTGCAGATATTCGGCACCTCCATGAATCCGAACCTGCAGGAGGGGGAGATCGTGGTGTCGGTGAAGTCCCCACAGTTCAAAACCGGTGACATAATCGCCTTTTACTATAACAACCGCGTTCTTGTCAAGCGCATTATCGGCTGCCCCGGCGACAGCGTTGTCATCACCGACAGCGGCGACGTATATGTGAACAATACCCTGCTGGATGAGCCGTACCTAACCGAAAAATCCTATGGCACCGCCGACATTGAATATCCGTACACCGTACCTCAGAATTCCTTTTTCATCCTGGGCGACCACCGGGAAAGCAGCGTGGACTCCCGGTCGTCTCTGGTGGGCTGCGTGGAAAGAGAAGAAATCATAGGCAAAATCGTTTTCAGAGTGTGGCCGATCAAGCGGATCGGTTTCGTGGACTAACATCGTCTGGAAATACGGGGAGAAATTTGCATGAACAGGGACATTTATTCGCAGGCTGAACAGCTGAACAAGAAGCACCGCCGGAAGCGCACTTGGTACAAGATCTTATCTGTGCCCATATGCCTTGTGGTCTTTGTGACGGCGTATGCGCTCATTCTGCCGGCTATCACCATGGAATCCACGCCGGATACCTACTGCGGCATTGCCGAGCACGTCCACACGGACGATTGCTACGAGCTTCCCGGTACGCCGGCTCACAAGGAGATCCAATGCACCGCCGGGGCAGATCTGGGCCAGGGCGAGTACATCGTCCACAAGCACGACAGCTTCTGTTTTGATGATAGCGGTGAGTTGCTGTGTGCGCTGGCCGAGCAGGACGAGCACGTCCACACAGACGCATGCTATGACGGTGACAGCCTAATCTGCGGTCTGGTTACGGGGATCGTACACCAGCACACGGCGGATTGCGTCATATCCGTTCCCGCCACCGAGCCCCAGGGCCTGGTGTGTACCGTGGAGGAGCATAAGCATACGGAACTTGTATGAAAAACAGCGACGTGCTCTGTTTAAAAGAACGGTACGAAGCGTGGCTACAATCCGAAGAGGATGCCATTTTATTACTAAGTGTAATGATACAGCAGGTCAATACAACATATGAGGGATGATGCGTGTGCATCACTTTTGGTGCGGTTCCTATACTCAGCTCGAGGAATTGAAAAGTAGCCGTCTCCGTTACTGGAGGCGACTGTGCTATTTGGGTGATCTTTATAATAGCCCGCATTTCATAATCATATCTGGAGGTGATACCATTTGGCGACCACGCGGCTAATGCCGCTGCACACCGGAAAGGGTCGGACAGTTGGCACCGCAATCGAAGCCATCATTGACTATGTAGCAAACCCGGAAAAGACAGATAGCGGAAGACTCATTACAAGCTGGCAATGCGACAGCCGTGTTGCCGACAGGGAGTTCCTGCTTTCCAAGCAGCAGTATATCAGAAAAACCGGGCGAGTGCGGGGTGCGGATGATGTGATTGCTTACCACCTCCGCCAGTCCTTCCGTCCCTGTGAGATCACGCCGGAGGAGGCAAATCGTTTGGGCCGCGAGCTGGCACGTCGGTTCACAAAAGGCAATCATGCCTATATCGTCTGTACGCACATTGACAAAGCCCATATTCACAATCATGTGATTTGGAATTCCACCGCTCTCGATGAGCAAAGCAAGTTCCGCAATTTCTGGGGCAGCACCAAAGCGATTCGCCGCCTCAGCGATACAATCTGTATTGAGAACGGCTACTCCATTGTGGAGAATCCAAAGGGCAAAGGCAAGTCCTATGATAAGTGGCTGGGCGAGCAGAAGAAGCCCTCCCACCGGGAGTATATCTGCTATGCCATCGATGAAGCGCTGGCACAGAAGCCCCAGAGCTTTGAGAAGCTGCTGGAGCAGCTGCAACTCTCCGGGTATCAGGTCAAGGGTGGCAAGGTTCCCGCCCTGCTGGGGGAAGGACAGAAGCGATTTATCCGTATGGACACGCTGGGCGCAGGCTATACCCCGGATGATCTTCGCGCCATCATTGCCGGAACGAAAGCGCATACCCTGAAAAAGAAGCGGGTCATGGATGCTCCCGCAAAACCCAGTGGCAGTTTGCTGATTGATATTCAGGCAAAGCTGCAAGAAGGAAAAGGTGCCGGTTACGCACGGTGGGCAAAGAACTTCAATCTGAAACAGCTTTCCCAAACGCTGATCTATCTGGAGGAAAACAATCTTCTGGACAGATGCATCCTGGAAGAAAGGACTGCCGCCGTCACAGCGCAGTACCACACCCTGTCCACCAAGATGAAGTCCGCCGAGCAGCGCATGGCGGAAATCAAAGTGTTGCAGCAGCACATCATCAACTACGCCAAGACCCGCGACACCTATGTTGCCTAACGCAAGGCTGGCTACTCAAAGAAGTTCCTTGCGGAGCATGAGCCTGAGATCATACTTCATAAGGCGGCAAAGCAGTTCTTTGATGAACAGGGCTTGAAAAAGCTGCCCACCGTCAAGAGCCTGCAAACAGAATACGCCCAGCTCCTATCTGAGAAGAAAGCCATGTACGCAGATTACCAGAAAGCCAGGGAGGATATGCGATCTCTGCAAACTGCCAAAGCAAATGTAGATCGGATTCTTGGAGACAATTCTCTCACCGTGGCGAGAGAATCTGAAAAGGACGGGCGTTGATGCCCATTTAGCGATTTGCAAAATCGCGTAGCTGCTGGATTTTTCCAGCGTTTCCAGGACACAGAATTGTGTTCTGCGGGGATTGGGACAGAGCCTCAACAAGCAGAAAACCCTCATTTCCACTTTCGCAGAAATGAGGGTTTTCACATATGGCGCGCCATAAGCATTGCTTGCTACTCTTATACCCAATTTGGTATAATACTGGCAAGCAATGCACCTGTAATACAAATGCGAAAAACCATCCATTCCGCTTCCATGGAACGAATGGTTTTTCTGCTTGTTGAGGCGCAGCCCCAAGCCCCGATGAACGCAGTCCTTCGGGCTGCGGCTGCGCAATTCTTCGAATCGCTTTTCGACCATCTATTCCAGTCAACAAGAAATGCTTAAGAATTGTCAGCATCGACTTTCCTGTGATAGATTGGCATTCACGGCTTTGCTATAATTGCGCCGGTTTGATATAAGAGCAAGAAATTGAAGCCCTTCCCTTTCCATAAGGAGTATCAACGTGAAAACACAGAGAATACGGCACCCGTTACTTATCCATAGGGACAATACCGCTTTTCGGTGCAGGCGTATTCTTGAAGGAAGGCGATTTTTCCATCTACAGACCAACGGATCAGAGACAGTCCGTCGAAGCCGGTTGGAGCTTCCCCGGAAATCTGGCATTGAAAGTACCAGCGAACTACGGTGGTATTTTCGGAATTCAGAAATTCCTGAATGTCCCAGCGCAAAACCTGACCGCTCCTGTGCCAGTCCCGGAACCAGCGGGCAATCATCTCCCGCCCGTAATACTCCGGCCCCCAGCTCTCAATGTATGCGGCGTCCTCTGTGAAGAGATCGGAAAGCTCTGCTTCCCGGCTGTCCAGCCAAAGGGAAAACCATTTCCGAATGGTGTCTTCTCTCTGCTTCATTCCGCCAGTCCTTTCAGAAAATCGCCAATTTCTCCGGCGAGAATTTCGTGCCCTAAGTCATTGGGGTGCAGGCCGTCGGTGGTCAGCTTTGCGGCAATTTCCGGATCGTTTGCCCGGATAACGCTGGTTTCAAACAAATCCAGCAGAGGAAGACCATAAAATGCCGCCGTATCCCGTATGACCCGAACATAATCTCTCAGCAGCCAACCGCGTTCCCCTTTGGGGATATTCTCTCCCATCCGGTGCAGGGGCGTCAGGACGACAATGATTGCGCCCGGAAACTGATTCGGCAGCCGGGAGAAAAGGAAATGACAGGCGCCGATAAAGGTGTCCGGCGTCCGGTCGGTTTCAGTGCCCATGGGAGCATCGCCATGCCCGTGATCGTTGGTTCCGCCGAACACCACAATGATGTCGGCATCGGGGTTCATTTCGGAAAACCGTCCGCAAAAATCCTGGTCAAATTTGGGCTCCCCAGAGGGAATCCGCTGCCGGGCAATTCTGGTGCCGCCGATGCCGTAATTCCGGGCTTCCGTCAGACGGTATTTCCGCTTCATCACGTCCACATAGCCCTTTTCCGGGGAAGTCGCGCAGCAGCCTTCCGTGATGCTGTCCCCTAAAAAGTTGATTTTCTTTCCTGTTAGTTCCATATTCATACGCTTTCGTTATGCGCGGAGCGTGTCTATGCCCCGCGCAAAGTGTTCAACTGATGTCCCAGACGCTGCGTACCGATACGCTGTCCACGCTGCCGCGGAGAATCTTCACGGCCTTTACACCGCCGTCCATGTCAAAGTAGTTGTCGGAAAGCACCACATCGGCACCTGCCTGAATCTCCACGCTCCGGGCATATCCCTTCGCGGTGACAATGATATCGTCATCCTTGACAAAGACGTTCAGTTCTGGATCAGCAAAGCGGAAGTGCTTGGGAGCGCAGAAGAGGACGCTCCCCTCGCCTACCCCATTGCCCGCCTCATCCAGCAGTTGGTAGGAATAGTAGGTGTCATAAGTGCCGTAATTCGAGAAGTCCTGCTCCGGCAGCCAGACGGCGGACAAAGCGGGGACGGTCACATCGAAGCTGCCTTCCTCGATAACGGAAGCGTCCGGGCGGCGCAGACTCCACTTTGCCTTGCCCCGGAATTCCTGCATGGTCTCGTTGCTCACGTTCAGGTGGGCGGATTTTTTCAGGCCAAAAGGCTCGGCATTGACGTTGGTATTCTGGGAGAGAATGCCCTCCTCATGGCAGGAAATCAGCACAGGGGCAAAGAACCGCTTTTCATAGTAGTGCAGAGCCTTCCAACGGCCAAAGTAGTCGATGCTGGCCCAGCTGGCTACCGGCCAGCAGTCGTTGAGCTGCCAGACCACCGCACCCATGCAGCAGCCCCGGTGCCGCCGCCAGTGCTCGACACCGTACTGCATGGCCTGTGCCTGCAGCAGCTGGGAGGCGTATACCAACAGCTCCAGACTGCGGGGATACAGGTACATCTGGGATAGATAGAACAGGATGCGCCCGTTGGCAGAGGCGTTGCGCTGGTGCTTCTCCATCACATAGGAGAATACGTTCCGATCCTCGGGCGCGGTAAAGCTTTCGATGGTTTCCATGCAGGGGAAGGACTGGAAGCCAAATTCAGAGACATACCGGAACTGATGGTTGCGGTAGTCGGTGAAGGGGAGAAGACCGTGCCAGACCATCCAGTAGTGGACGTCGCCTCGGGTGGGATCCTGGGGATCGTCAAAGCTGCCGCCGCTGGAGGGGCTGGCGGGCCAATAGAAGGCCTGGGGATCCTCTGCTTTCAGAACCTTGGGGATGATGTACTCGTACATCTTGATATAGTCGGCCTTCTGACGCATGGAGGTGACCCACTCGCCCTGGGCCACAAACTGCTCCATTTCATTATTGCCGCACCACAGGGCGAGGGATGCGTGGTGGCGCAGACGGCGGACGTTGTCTACAAACTCGGCGGTAATGTTCTCCTCAAACGTGTCCGTCAGATTGTACACGGCGCAGGCGAACATGAAGTCCTGCCATACCAGCAATCCAAGCTCGTCACAGATGTCATAGAAGAAGTCGTCGGGATAGTAGCCGCCGCCCCAGACCCGGATGCAGTTCATGTTGGCAGCCTTTGCGTCCTCCAGCAGACGGTGGGTGCGCTCCGGGTTGACTCTGGGAAGGAGATTGTCCTCGGGGATGTAATCGGCGCCCATGGCAAAGATGTCCACGCCGTTGACGCAGTGGCTGAAGCTTTCGCCCCACTGATCCTTACGGCGGCTGACGGTCATGGTGCGAAGGCCGATGCGCCGGCTCCAAACGTCCAGCTCCTTGCCCTTGGCACACAGGGAAACGCTGAGCTGATACAGCGGCTGACCGCCGAAGCCGGCAGGCCACCAGAGCTGGGGATTTTGGACGATCAGCTCGCAGTCGGTGCCGCTGGCAGTGAGGACGGAGCCGTCGGGAGCGGTGACGGAAACGTTGACCCAGACCTCGTCATCGGTATAACGGTTCAGATTGGTATGTATGCGCAGACGAACCGTGCCGTCTTTATGGAACTGATCCACCCGAACGTCCTGAATACGGGCTTTTTCGATGCTGATGATGGAAATGTTCCGCCAGATGCCGGCGTCAGGCAGACGGGGACCCCAGTCCCAGCCGAACATGCAGTGGGCTTTGCGGATGTTAGGGAAGCCCACCATGGCATCAGAGCTGCCGTCTGCCACGGACTTTGCGTATGCTTCCTTAATATACTTAGTAGGAGAGCGGAAGGAGACGGTGATGGTGTTCTCTCCGGGATGGAGAACGGACTTAACGTCGAACTCCCAGATTCTGTGCATATTGCAGGCCTCACCGACGATCTGACCGTTGATATGGACGGCGGCGATGGTGTCCAGTCCCTCTGCCCGGAGCAGAACCTTGTCCCCGGCGAGAAGGGCATCGTCCACCTGAAAGCTGCGGAAATAGACAAAATCGTTGTCCATCAGCTTTAGGGCTTCCATTTCGTTGTCCCGGTAGAATGGATCAGGAATCCGCTTCGCGGCGAGCAGGTCATGGTAAACCGAGCCGGGGACGGTGGCGGGGACAGCAGCAAAGGGGGTGCCCGGAATTTCCAGCGTCCATGTGCCGTTAAGGGTGCGTGTTTTCATAGGCAATACCTCCGAATACGTTTTCAAAATCGACTTATTTACATAATACACTATAGGGCAATCATTCGTCAAAGTCAATAGCTTAATGGTGAAAATTGGACTCAGATTAAGCATATTTCATAGTTTATCGGCGGATTGCACAAAAATCCTTGAATTTCAGAAACCATCTTGACAAGAAAATAAAATGGTGTTAATATAGCTGTACGAAAACGTTTCAGATATGCGGCCAATTGTTCAAAATGCACATGTCCTTGCATTCGCAGACAAATTCAGGCCCCGGAGGCCATTATGGTGACGATAAAGATGATTGCAAAGGAGTGCGGTTTCTCCATTGCCACTGTCAGTAAGGCGCTGAACGGCGCGCCGGATATCAGCGCAGAGACAAAAGAGACTATCCGCAAAGTGGCTTCCCAAATGGGTTATACACCAAATTCTGCCGCACGGATGCTGAAAACCAGCCGCTCGTATAATTTTGGCGTTCTTTTTGAGGATCAGGCCAACAAGGGGTTGACGCACAGCTTCTTCTCCCACATTCTCAACAGCTTCAAGCATCGCGCTGAGGAACTGGGCTACGACATTTCCTTCATCAGTGACCACATGGGCGGTCAGGAAATCAGCTATGTGGATCACGCCCGTTACCGTAACTGTGACGGAGTGGTCATCGCCTCCGTGGATTATACGGAGCACGCCGTGGTGGATCTGGCGAACAGCGGCATCCCCGTTGTGACGATTGACTGTGTGTTTGAAAATTGCGGCAGTGTCCTGTCCGATAACGTGGGCGGGATGACGGAACTGGTGAAATATGCGTATAGTATGGGACACCGGAAGATTGCGTTCGCCTATGGAGAAGATACGCCGGTGACGCGCCGCAGAATCTCCGGCTTCTGCAGAGCCTGCAAAGAACTGGGACTTTCCTTGCCGGACGAATATTTGGTTCAGAGCATGTATCTGGATCCGGAATCCTCGGCGGCGGCAACCCGGAAGCTGATGGAGCTTCCCGATCCGCCAACGTGCATCCTCTATCCCGACGACATCGCCCACCTTGGGGGCAAAAACGAGCTTGAGAAAATGGGCCTGTCCGTCCCGGACGATGTCAGCATCGTCGGGTATGACGGCATTGATTTCTGTCAGATGCTCCGCCCGAAGCTGACCACCATGCGGCAAGATGCCGAGCGGATGGGAGAGCTGGCAGCCGAGGAGCTGGCCAGAGCAGTGGAAGAGGGAAGATCCTACATCCCGGGACGCCATGTGGTTGGCGGGACCCTGCTCCCGGGCGAAACGGTGAAAAAGCTGACACCGTGATTTCATCCGGCAAAAAGGGATATCCCTTTTTGTGTCTTTCCTTTCAGGAAAGACATGATAAACCATTGTAGTTAATGGCCTTCCCCAAGAAGGTCAATAACAAAAATTAAAGGAGGAAACACAATGAAAAAGCTCATCGCGTTGCTGCTGGCGCTGGTCATGGTTATTGGCCTTGCTGCCTGCGGCGGCTCCGCCACTACGGAGACGAAAGCACCCGCTGCCACCGAGGCTCCCACGCAAGCGGAAGCCCCTGCCGAAACCGAAGCAGCCGGCAATACCACCGACCTGCCTCGTGACGAGACCCTGTACTTTGCTGGTCAGCAGTGGGGTACCGTCAACTCCTGGAACGTCATCGGAACCAACCAGAATAACGCCATGGCCCTCGCCGCTGGTGCCGGCTACCGTACTACCATGTTCGAGACCCTGTACATGTGGAACGTAATGACCGGCGAGCTGATCGGTCTGTTGGCCGACGGCGACTACACCTGGAACGACAACATGACTGAGCTTTCTGTCAATCTGAAGGAAGCCGCCCACTGGTCTGACGGCACGCCTGTCACCGCCGCCGACGTTGTCCGCACCTGGGAAATCGGCGTTGAGATCGGCAACGGCACCGGTTCTTCCTACGGCGCTTTCATCGACAGCATCGAGGCTACCGGTGACAAGAGCCTGGTCATCCACTGCAAGCTTGATGCCAGCGGCGCGCCTGTCAACCCCCTGAAGGTTCTGGACTTCCTGGAACTGGCTCCCATTGCGCAGGCTGCCTGGATCGACAAGGTCGTTGAGCGCTGCAACGGCGACGCCACCGCTATCCTGAACGACCCCGGTGATGATGTCGTTTGGTCCGGCCCCTACACCAAGTACTACTCCGACGATCAGAAGGTCGTTCTGATCCGTGACGACAACTACTGGGGTCAGGACGCCTCCATGTGGGGTAAGCTCCCTGTTCCCAAGTACCTGGCTCACGTTATCTACGCTGATAACGCCGCTGGTGAAGTCGCTCTGAAGGCTGGCGAGGTTGACGTTTGCCAGCAGTTCATCGGCAACATTCAGAATCTGTGGCTGGAAGATGGCCTGCCCATCTCCACCTTCTATGACGAAGCTCCCTATGGTGTCTGCCTGACCATGCCTACCGCATGGTACAACATGAACCTCCCCGTTATCGCTGAGAATACCGCCCTTCGTAAGGCCATTGCCATGGCTGTTGACTACGATACCATCATCGCCAACGCCATGACCAATCAGTCCCCCAGCTTCTCCGATGTTCCCCGCTCCCTGATGAACCCCACCGACGGTGAGCAGGCTCTGTACGATCACGACGCCGTTGCCGATCTGCAGTGGACAGGCAATGACATCGAAGGCGCCAAGGCTCTGCTGGACGAAGCCGGTATCGTGGACAACGACGGCGACGGATGGCGTGAGTGGAACGGTGAGAAGATCTCCCTGAACGCTGTTTGCCCCAACGGCTGGACTGACTGGCAGGCCTCCATGGAAGTGGTTGCCGCTGCCGGTAAGAACATTGGCGTTGAGATCACCACTCTGTATCCCGAGTACTCCATCTATCAGACCGTGTTTGTCGATCCCGACCAGACTGAGTACGCCATCTTCATGTGGTCTCCCGATGCTTCCACTCCCTCCAATCCCTGGGGCCGTGTGAACCAGTTTATGGGCAAGGACTATGTGGGTATTGCCAACAACTGGTCCGGCAACTGGGGCCAGTACGTCAATGACGAGGCTGAGGCTCTCATCAAGAAGATCCCCACCACCACTGACACTGCTGAGCTGAAGGATCTGTACACCAAGCTGACCGAGATCTACCTGACCGAGGTTCCCAGCTTCTCCCTGATGTATCGTCCTTCCGTGTTCCACTGCGTCAACGAGTCTGTCTGGACCAACTTCCCCGCCGGCGATGACGGCCGGAACATTCCCCCTGCTGACTGCACCGATGGCTACGGTATTGCCGCGCTGTACGAGCTCGAGCTGGTCGGCTAATAGTTAATTCGAAGCGGCCATGCTCCTTCATGGAGCATGGCCCTTCCCGTTTTTATGCTAAAGGGGGAAAAGTAGCATGAAAGGCTACCGTAAATATTTTGGGAAAAAAATAATCTGGTTTCTTATTACTTTTGTCGTTGCAGTATTCCTCAATTTCTTTCTGCCCCGGCTGATGCCTGCCAACCCTGTCGCGGCCATCACCGGTAAAATGGCGAACGGTATGTCCGACGCCTCTGCCGTGCAGGAAATTTACGAGCGTTATGCAGAACAGTTCGGTACGAATAAGCCTATGGCGGAGCAGTTTCTGATTTTCTGCAAGAACGCCATCCACGGCGACTTCGGGCTTTCCTTCAGCCAGTATCCCAGATCCGTCAGCAACATTATTTCCAGCGCCATCATGTGGACGATCTGCCTGCAGTTGCCCGCGATCCTGGTTGGCTGGCTGCTTGGCAACCTGCTTGGCGCCCTGGCGGCGTACATCCGCAAGGGCTTTGACAAGGTTCTGCTCCCGACCTTCCTGTTTTTGGGCAACGTCCCGGCTTTCGGTATGGCAGTGATTCTTCTTGTTCTCTTCGCCGTGAAACTGAAATGGGCTCCCATTTCCGGCGGCTATGGTTTTGATATGATTCCCAATTTCAGCTGGAAGTTTATTTCCTCTGTGATTTCTCACTACCAGCTGCCCTTCTGGAGCATTGTCCTGGTTTCCATCGGCGGTCAGGCCGTGGGTATGCGCTCCATGTCTATCTATGAACTTAATGCCGACTATGTCAAGTATGCCCGGTTCCTTGGCATCAAGGATCGCAAGATCGTCGGTTATGTTTTCCGCAACGCCATGCTGCCCCAGGTCACCGGCCTGGCGCTGTCCATCGGCACCATGATCGGCGGCGCTCTGGTCGCTGAGATCATCTTCTCCTATCCCGGTCTCGGCAGCACCATGTACAGCGCCGTGACCGCGGCGGATTATCCCTTGATTTCTGCTACTACTCTGATTATCACCATCATGGTTCTGATAGTGACGTTCCTGCTGGACATCATCTACGGCTTTATCGATCCCAGAGTCAAAGCCGCCCAGTTTGACAGCTAAGGGAGGAATTAAAAATGAAGAATACACTGCGCCAGATTTTTCATTCCCCCAAATTTGTGGTTGGTTTTGGCATTTTTGTGTTTATCCTTCTGATCATGCTGATCTATCCCATGTTCAACCCCGGAAACCCTCTGGAAATGATTGGCGTTGGCACCTTCGCATCTCCCGGTACTTACGTTTCCTTGTATGACGCTGTGGGCACCGACACCGAGACGCTGCGCCTTTCCGACGCGGACGATAACCGAATCGCGAAGGCTCTGTCCGCTGAGGACAGGGTTGCCATGGTGGAGTGGTTCACCGCTATGGGCATCGACGTGTCCGGACTGGACATTAACGACACGGACGCGTTGGTGGATTTGTGGAACGACAATTACGAGGTTACCGCCAAGCCTGCCGGCATGACCATGGCAAAGCGGAACTATTACAAGCGCCTGAATAACGCTCTGCTGGAGCTGCGCTCCGCTGACGTGCGGATTATCGCCGATGAGAATGATGAGGGCGATCTGGAAAAGGTGAATTCCATCAGCAAAACCGACTATGTCAACATCCGTGCCGTTGCCAACGTCAAGACTCTGCCGCTGGGCACCGACAACTTCGGCCGCGACGTCCTTAAAGAGCTGGTGTCCGCCTGCGGCACCTCCATCAGAATCGGCCTGATCGCCGGCGCCGTTGCCACAATCATTGGCCTGACCCTGGGCCTGCTGGCCGGTTACTTAGGCGGCTTTGCGGATGATCTGATTATGTTCATCACCAACATTTTCACCGTTATCCCCAGCTTCATCCTGCTGATTTTGATTTCCTATTCCATCGGTCAGGAACAGCGCGGCGCGGCGGTGGTCGCGTTGGTTATCGGCTTGACAAGCTGGACCTGGACCGCTCGTTCCGTCCGTTCTCAGGTCATCAGCCTGCGCAACCGTGACCACGTCAACCTGAGCAAGCTCTCCGGACACAGTCTGGTTCGCATCGTGCTGACGGATATCCTGCCCTACATTGCTTCCTATGTCGTCATGGCTTTCATTCTTCAGGTTTCCTCCGGCATCCTCAGCGAAGCACAGCTGTCACTGCTGGGTCTTGGCCCCAAGACCACCGAGGTTCCTACGCTGGGCCTGATGATGAACTGGGCCATGCTGTATTCCGCGCATACCAACGGTTCCTGGTGGGCTTACTTCCCTGTGATTCTGACCATCACCCTCATCTCTTTCTCTTTGAATCTGATGAACACGGGTCTCGACCAGGTATTCAATCCCACCCTGAGAGACTAAGGAGGACGACGCAATGGGTAAAGTAATGCTGGAGGTCAGAAACCTCAAAACCAAATATGTGACCCGCTTCCACGAGGATGTTTACGCCGTGGACGGCGTCTCCTTCAAAATCGAGGAAGGCAAGTCCCTGGGCATCGCGGGCGAGTCCGGTTGCGGAAAATCCACGCTGGCGCTTTCCATGATGGGCTACTATTTCCCGCCTCTGCACTATATGAGCGGCGATATCGTCATCGACAGCAGAAATATCTCCGGCATGAAGCCGGATGATGTCCGTAAGAGCATCCTCGGCACGGAAATTGCCTACATTCCCCAAGCTGCCATGAACGCCCTGAACCCGACCCAGAGAATCATCCGCTTTATCGAGGACGTGGTGCGGGCACATGACCCCAAGAAAGACAAGAAGCTGATCCGGGAGTTGGCGGAAGCACGGTTTGCGGAACTGGGTCTGCCGCCCGAGGTGCTGGATAAACACGCGGTGGAGCTGTCCGGCGGTATGAAGCAGCGTACCGTCATCGCTGTGTCTACCATTCTGAACCCCAAGGTTCTGATTGCCGACGAACCTTCCTCCGCGCTGGACGTGACCTCTCAGAAGATGGTTATCAAGATGATGCGGGAGCTGATGGAAAAGGGCTATATCAAGTCCATGCTGTTCATCACCCACGAGCTGCCTCTGCTCTACAATGTGACCGATGACATCATGGTCATGTACGCCGGACAGATTGTGGAAAAGGGCACTGCGGAAGAAATGGTGTTCGATCCCGTGCATCCGTACTCCCACGGCTTGATGAGCTCCATTCTGGTTCCCGAGGAGGGCACGCGCGGACACAAGCTGACTGCGATTCCCGGTACGCCGCCCAACCTGAAAAAACCGCCTCAGGGCTGTCGTTTTGCCGAGCGGTGCAAGTACGCCCGGCCTGAGTGCCGCTACAGCGCCATCCCCGAAAAGGATCTCGGCGACGGACGTATGTACCGCTGCCTGCTGGGTCAGGATGAATTGAAGGAGGTGTACAGCCATGAGTGATTACGTTCCGAAAACGAAGGATTTCACCAACGCACCGCTTTGCCTGTCCGGCCACGGGGTAACCAAGGTATTCGGACTTGGCGAAAAGAAAACCGTGGCTGTTGACCATGTGGACTTTGACTTTCACGAGGGCGAGTTCGTCTCCATCGTCGGTGAGTCCGGCTCCGGTAAGACCACCCTGTCCAAAATGCTGCTGGGTCTGCTGAATCAGACGGAAGGGGAGATCCTGTTCCAGGGCAAGCCCCGGGACGTTTCCTCCCACAGAAAGAAAAAGGAATACTGGAGAGGCATTCAGGCCATTTTCCAGGATCCCTTCTCTTCCTTCAATACCTTCAATAAAATTGACACCGTGCTTCTCGACTGCATTAACATGCGCGGCGGCAAGCATCTCCCCAAGGAGAAGAAGATCGAAATGATGACCGAAGCCTGCTCCTTTGTAAACCTGAAGTTCGCGGAGCTGACCAATAAGTATCCCTTCGAGCTCTCCGGCGGCCAGATGCAGCGTCTGATGATCGCCCGTATTTTCCTGCTCAAGCCCAAGATTTTGCTGGCGGACGAGCCGACCTCCATGGTTGACGCCTGCTCCCGCGCCACCATTCTGGATATGCTGCTACAGCTGCGCGATGAGATCGGCATGACCGTTATCTTCATCACCCACGATATTGGCCTGGCGTATTACATTTCCGATACCGTTTATATCATGGAGCATGGCAGGTTTGTGGAATTCGGCAAGGCGGACGAGGTCATCCTCAATCCCAAGGCCGCGTATACCAAGCGCCTGATCAGCGACGTTCCCAAGATTCATGAGGAATGGGATCTGAGCACGGTAGAACTGAAATAGTATCAGCCATTACCGCAGCATTGCGGAAATCTTAGCCCTCGATGCTGCGGTAAGCTCGTATAAGGAGTATGTATTATGGAAATTAAAGCACTGGTTTCCCAAATGACTCTGGAAGAGAAGGCCGGCCTGTGCTCCGGTCTGGATTTTTGGCATACCAAATCCGTCGAGCGTCTGGGAGTTCCCTCCGTGATGGTCAGCGACGGCCCGCATGGTTTGCGCAAGCAGGATGACAAAGGGGATCACCTGGGCATCAATGACAGCATCAAGGCTGTGTGTATGCCGGCAGCCTCCGCCACGGCAGCGTCCTTCGACCGGGATCTGATCCGGAAAATGGGCGAAGCCATCGGCGACAGCTGCCAGCATGAAAAGCTCAGCGTGGTTCTGGGCCCGGCTGTCAATATCAAGCGTTCCCCTCTGTGCGGACGCAATTTTGAGTATTTTTCTGAGGATCCCTATCTGGCGGGTGAAATGTCTGCCGCCTATATTAACGGTGTGCAGAGCCGCAATGTGGGCACCTCCATCAAGCACTTTGCCGCCAACAATCAGGAGCACCGCCGCATGAGCTCCAGCTCCAACGCCGATGAGCGGACGCTGCGGGAAATCTATTTCCCCGCCTTTGAAACATCCGTGAAAAAGGCGCAGCCGTGGACGGTGATGTGCTCCTACAACCGGATCAACGGCGTCTATGCCTCGGAGAATCCCTGGCTGCTGACCGATGTGCTTCGGAAGGAATGGGGCTTTGAGGGTTATGTGATGTCCGACTGGGGTGCGGTTTCCAACCGTGTTGCCGGCGTTGCCGCCGGGCTGGATCTGGAAATGCCTTCTTCCGGCGGTATCAATGATGCCCGGATCGTGGAAGCGGTTCGCAGCGGCAAGCTGGACGAAAAGCTGGTGGATCAGGCGGTGGAGCGGATTCTCACCATCAACTTCCGCTACCTGGAAAACGCGAAACCCGAAACTCCCTGGGATATGGAAGCCCAGCACCTTCTGAGTGCAGACATTGCTGCAGACTGTATGGTTCTGCTGAAGAATGAGGGAATTCTGCCCCTGAGTCAGGACGAGGAGGCGGCCTTTATTGGCGAGTTTGCGGTAAAGCCCCGGTTCCAGGGCGGCGGCAGCTCCCATATCAACTGCTTCAAGACCACCTCCGCGCTGGAAGCGGCGGAGGGAAAAAAGGTGACCTATGCTCGGGGCTACGGCGTTGCGGAGGACGCGGCGACCGATGAAATGATTGCCGAAGCGGTTGCCGCAGCGAAGAAAGCCAAGGTTGCCGTTGTGTTCGCGGGCTTGCCGGATGCTTATGAATCCGAGGGCTATGACCGCAGCCATATGCGTATGCCCGACTGCCAGAACAGACTGATTGAGGCTGTCGCGGAAGTGAACCCCAACACCGTGGTGGTACTCCACAACGGCTCTCCTGTAGAGATGCCCTGGATCGGCAAGGTCAAGGCGGTTCTGGAAGGCTATCTGGGCGGTCAGGCGGTTGGCCTGGCGACGGTTCGCGTGCTCTATGGCGAAGTGAATCCCTCCGGTCATCTGCCGGAGACCTTCCCCGTCAAGCTGTCCGATAACCCCTCCTACCTTTTCTACGGCGGCGAGGGCAACGAGGCGGACTACCGCGAGGGCGTGTTCGTGGGCTACCGCTATTATGATAAGAAGGAAATGGATGTTCTGTTCCCCTTCGGTCACGGCCTGAGCTACACCACCTTTGCCTACTCGAATCTGCGCCTGAACGCGTCGGAGATCACCGACCGGGATACCCTTACCGCCACGGTTACCGTGACGAATACCGGCAGCCGCTTCGGCAAAACCGTTGTCCAGCTCTACGTAGGTGAGAAGCACAGCGAGGTACTCCGCCCGGTGCGGGAGCTGAAGGGCTTTGATAAGGTTGCTCTCCAGCCCGGGGAAAGCAAGGATGTGACCTTCACACTGGACAAGCGCGCCTTCGCCTACTGGAACGCCCAGATTCACGACTGGCACGTCAAGACAGGCGAGTTTACGATTGAAGTGGGGCAGTCCTCCCGGCACATCGACGTGAGTGCTGCCGTGAATGTTACCTCCACTGTGAGGGTCAAAAAGCACTACACCATGGACACCATTTTCATGGATCTGATGGCAGACCCCAGCGCAGCTGCCGTGATGGCGCCCATGCTGGAGGTCATTAAAAAGACGTTTTCCCCGGACAACGCCGAGAACACAGATGCGGCAAAGGAAGCCATTTCCGACGAGATGAACATGGCGATGATGCAGTATATGCCCCTTCGCGGCGCCCTGAGCTTCGGCGGCGGAATGGTGTCCCAGGAGATGCTGGATCGTATTCTGGATCAGCTGAACAGTCTTTAATTTCATTTGGGAGGGCCTGTGTAAGGCCCTCCGGCAATCATCATCTTCCATCTGGAGGACTTTCGTCATGCAATATGGTTTTTTTGACGATAAAAGAAAAGAGTATGTAATTGAAACCCCGGCAACTCCCATGCCATGGATCAACTATCTGGGCAGCCAGGAGTTTTTCTCCCTCATCAGCAATACCGCTGGCGGCTACTGCTTCTACCGTGACGCGAAGCTTCAGCGCATCCTGCGCTACCGCTACAATAATGTCCCGGCAGATGTGGGCGGACGGTTTTTCTACATCAAAGAGGAAGATAAAGAGCCCTGGAGCCCCACATTCCATCCCGTGGATCGGTCGCTGGACAGTTACCGCTGCCGTCATGGTATGGGCTACACCGTTTTTGAGACGGAGAAGGACGGCCTTTACGCGGAGCTGACTTTTCTCGTACCCATCGGGGAAAATTGCGAGGTGCAGCGCGTCCGCCTGACCAACCGCTCAGCGGAAACCAAGCGCTTCCGCTTCACCGCTGCCGTAGAGTGGTGCCTGTGGAACACGGTGGATGACGCCACCAATTTCCAGCGGAACCTGAACATCGGCGAGCTGGAAGTGGAAGGCAGCGCAATTTATCACAAAACCGAATACCGGGAGCGGCGGAATCACTATGCCTATTACGGCGTGAATGCCCCCATTGCGGGCTACGACACCGACCGGGATCATTTTTTGGGAACCTTTGGGACTTTTGCAAGACCTCAGGCTATTCTGAGTGGAAAGACCGGCGATTTTGTCGCCCACGGCGGCGCGCCTATGGCGGGACTGGCGCTGGATGTAACCCTTGCACCCGGCGAAGAAAGGGGATTTGTGTTTGTCCTCGGCTATGGCAAAAATCCCAGAGACCGGAAATTCCTGACTCCCGGCGTCATCCGCAAGGATACCGCCTACCGGGTGCTGAAAAAGTTCTCCACGGATACATCCGTTGAGAATGCCCTGACGGAACTGGCGGAATATTGGGACAAGCTGCTGGGCGTCTACACCCTGGAAAGCGGCGACGAGAAGCTCAACCGTATGGTGAACATCTGGCACCAGTACCAGTGCATGGTCACCTTTAATATGAGCCGCAGTGCCAGCTACTTTGAGTCCGGTACCGGACGGGGCATGGGGTTCCGGGACAGCTGCCAGGATTTGCTGGGTTTTGTCCACATGGCGCCGGAGCGTGCCCGGGAACGCATCATCGACATTGCCTCCATCCAGTGGGCGGACGGCTCCACCTATCATCAGTACCAGCCTCTGACAAAACGGGGCAACAACGATGTGGGCAGCGGCTTCAATGATGACCCGCTGTGGCTGGTTGCCTGTACTTACGCTTATATCAGCGAGACGGGGGACTTTTCCATTCTGGAGCATCCCACGCCCTTTGACAATGTCCCCGGCAGCGAAGCGCCCTTGATGGAGCATCTGCGCAGGAGCGTCCGCTACACCATGAACCATAAAGGACCCCACGGCCTTCCCCTGATTGGCAGAGCCGACTGGAACGACTGCCTGAACCTGAACTGCTTCTCGGAAGAACCCGGCGAGAGCTTCCAGACCACCGGCCCTTCGGAAGGCCCTGTGGCGGAATCTGTGTTCATCGGCGGCATGTTCGTCCTCTACGGAAAACAGTATGCCTCGCTGTGCCGGTATGCCGGTCTGGACAACGAGGCGGCGGAGGTGGAAGCAGCGGCGGCGGAAATGGAAGCCGCTGTCAAGACCGCCGGTTGGGACGGAGACTGGTTTGTTCGTGCCTATGATGCTTACGGCAATGCTGTGGGAAGCCATACCTGCGACGAGGGCCAGATTTTCATCGAGCCCCAGGGTATGTGCGTCATGGCCGGCATCGGAACTGACGACGGCAAAGCGGTTCGGGCACTGGACTCCGTGCGGCAGCGGCTGCTGGGCAAATACGGCGTGGAGCTGCTGGCACCCTGCTATACCGTTTATCACAAAGAGCTGGGAGAAATTACCAGCTATCCTCCCGGATACAAGGAAAACGGCTCCGTTTTCTGCCACAACAACCCTTGGATCAGCATCGCGGAAACCGTTGTGGGCAGAGGAGAGAATGCCTTTGATATCTACCGCAGAACCTGCCCTGTTTATCAGGAGGAACACAGCGACATTCGCCGGGTGGAACCCTATGTCTATGCCCAGACGGTGGCGGCCCGCGCTTCTTACGATGAGGGCGCGGCAAGAAACAGCTGGCTCACTGGCACAGCCGCCTGGACGTTCGTGAATATCAGCCAGTATATTCTGGGTGTGAAACCCACCCCTGCCGGATTGCGAATCGACCCATGCCTGCCCGGGGCGCTGGAGGAGTACTCTGTCCGGCGCCGTTACCGGGGTGCAGCCTACCACATCCACGTGGTTCAGACGGGGACTTACAGCCTGCGCGTGGACGGTGAAAATGTGGCGGGCAATCTGATTCCCATGAAGGACGGGAAGAAAAAGTATCATGTTGAGGTGACAGTATGAGCAAGTTTCCAAAGAATTTTCTATGGGGTGTTGCCTGCGCATCTTATCAGTGCGAAGGTGCCTGGAATGAGGATGGGAAAGGCCCCAATATCTGGGACGATTTCTGCCATGACCCCGCTGCCAACAACATCAAAAACCGGGACACCGGCGACGTAGCCTGCGACAGCTACCATCGTTACCGGGAGGATGTGGCGCTGATGAAGCAGCTTAATATCAAGGCATACCGCTTCTCCATCAGCTGGGCGAGAGTCATACCTGACGGTGACGGCGAGGTCAACGAACAGGGACTCCGGTTTTACGACAATCTGGTAGATGAATTGATTGCGGGCGGGATTGAACCGCTGATTACCCTCTACCACTGGGATCTGCCCAGCGCCCTGCAGGATAAGGGCGGCTGGCTGAACCGGGAGATTGCGGACGTTTTTGCACGTTACGCCCGTATCATCGCCCAGCGCTTCAAGGGACGCGTCCGAAACTTTATGACCATCAACGAGCCTCAGTGCATTGCTCAGCTTGGCTATGGAACAGGCAATCACGCCCCCGGCTGGAAGCTGCCGGAGGAGAAGGTGGCTCTGGTTTACCACAACCTTTGCCTTGCCCACAGCGCTGCCCAGCGAGCCATCAAGGAGGTATGCGGCAAGGAAACCCTTGTGGGCGTGGTGCCATGCGGGAGCCTTGCATATCCCGAGAAGGATACCCCGGAGGGAAGGGAAGCGGCCTACCGCGCCAGCTTTGACCTGAAGGTGGGCTGGAGTTTCAACGTTTTCCTTGACAGCCTGATTCTTCACCACTATGACGACAGTGCGTCGGATGCCTTTAAGCGCTTCGCCGCCACCATTGATCCCGGGGACTGGGATATGATGGAAACGCCGGACTATCTTGGCCTGAATATCTATCAGGGCTTCATGGTCAACGAACAGGGCGAGGAAGTCAAGCGCAATCCCGGCTTCCCCCTGACCGCTTGCAAGTGGGGCGTCACGCCGGAAGTGCTGCACTATGGCCCTATGCACATCTACCGCCGCTACGGTCTGCCCATTTACATCACCGAGAACGGCCTGAGCTGCAACGACAAGGTCTATCTGGACGGGAAGGTGCACGACCTTGACCGGATTGATTTCCTGCACCGTTATCTTTTGGAGTTGGGCAAGGCCATCGAGGAAGGAACGCCCATCCGCGGATATCTGCAGTGGAGTTTTCTGGATAACTTTGAATGGAGCTCCGGCTATGAGGAGCGCTTCGGCATTGTCTACGTAGATTACCGTACCTGCGAGCGAATTCCCAAGGAATCTGCTGCCTGGTACGCCGATGTCATCGCGACCAACGGTGAGAACTTATAAAGAAGCTGCTTTCTACGAAACGTTCTGATACTATTTCCTGATTAAAATCTTTGATTTTAATCAGGAAGGCATCGCCTGACGGCGCTGCCAGTTTTGTGATTTATAAGGAAAGAAATCACAAAACAAGTCTCATATGAACTCCTTGCCCTTCGGGCAATTAAAATCTTTTCTAAAGATTTTAATTGGAGTTCAGTATAATTCAAGTAAAACACACGATAATGCAAAAAAATTCAAAAAAACAGCGGGAGGCCGACCGGCTTCCCGCTGTTTCCATAGTTACGTATCCAGACTTCTCAGCCGCTCGACGATGCTCTGCTTCACCGCCTGACGGTACATGACCGCCGGGATGGCACAGCCAAGCACGATAAATGCGGGCAGCATGGCCAGTACCGGGGTGATGGTGTAGTGATAGCTGTAGAACCAGTAGGCGCTTTCCAGAAGCCGCCCTGCCAGCGGATTTATCGCGGCGGAGAGAAGCCCCGCGATCAGTCCGGAGCCGAGGGTGTACAGCAGCCCCTCCCAGAGAAGCATGGTTTCCAGCTGACGGCCGGTCATGCCCACCGACTGCAAAACCGCGAATTCCCGGCTCCGCGCCAGAATGGCGGTCATCATGGCGTTGAAGAAATTCAGAATGCCCACAATGCCGATGATGGCGCACAGCAGCCCGCCCAGAATCACAAAGGTCATCCGGAACTCCTGAAAATATGCCCGGTGGGTCGCCTTGCTTTCGTACATCAGGGGACTGTCGGGGTCGGAAGTGAGCCGGGCAAGGTAGCTTTCCGCGGCGGCCTCCGCCTCGGGACTGGGGGTGTCAAAGAGGTAGAGCATGGGGAACACGTTGTCCTCCCCGGCGTCCCGGTACAGGGCGTCCGCGCTGAGGATTGCCTCATAGCCCATGGTATAGAACCGGCTGCTCATGTTGTAGGGAACGTCCACCAGTGCGCAGACGGTGTAGTTTACGTCGTACGCAGTATCGCCGTTTCCATAGGTGACTTTGATTTTCTCGCCCACGGCGGGATAAATCCCGGGGTCAGGCAGCTTCCCGGAATCATCCAGATTCACAGCAATGGCGATGGCATGGCTGTCCGGTTCCCAGAGGGAATCCAAGCTGCCGTCGATCACCGTGAGCTTTTCTCCAAGCGTTGGGTCAAGCCCCTCTATCTGGGACACCGCCTGCACCTTGTCGCCGTCTCTTGGCGTCTGGGCGAGAAGCGCGTCGATGTCCATATCCGTATCCCGGCTGTAGAAGGCGGCTTCATCCCGCCAGACGCTTTCCGGCAGATACATACCCACCCCGCCGGTCTGATAGGCAAAGCCCTCCAGAGAGTGCGCTGTGTTTGCCCGCACCGGTTCCACAGCCTCTTTGGTCAGGGAAAAACCCCGATAGTTAAAGTAGTCCGGCGTGCTGATGAGGAAGTCCGCGCAGCTTTGCCGGCTCAGGTATTTGTCCATGTCGAAGCCGCCGATAAACGTGACCAGCAGATTCAGCAGAACGACGGTCAGGGACAGCGACACCATCACGAGCGCCGTCTTCTTTTTATCTCTGCCCAAGTTGGCGGCGGCCATCTGAACAGGCGTGACTTTGCTGCCCTTCCGGTGCGTTTTCCCCGACGACTGCCGCTCGGTGTAGCACACCGCCTCCACAGGGGAGACCCTCCCGGCAATCCGTCCCGGCCGGGCGCAGGAAAGCAGCACCGTCAGCAGGGCGAACACTGTGGAAAACAGGAATATCCATGGAGAAACGCTGACCGTGGTGTACCGCCCTCCCATCGTGGAGATGGACATGGTGATGGGAACCGCCGCGGCACCAACGCCGTAGCCCAGCAGCAAGCCTGCCGGGATGCCCAGAACGCTCAGCAGCAGCGCCTGCTGGCGGATCAGCCGCCGCAGCTGCTTCGGCGTGACGCCGATGGTTTTGAGCAGTCCGTAGTAGCGGATGTCCCCCGCCACGGAGATCTGGAAAATGTTGTAGATCACCAGATATCCCGTAAACGCCACCAGAATCAGCACGGCGAGCATGGCGAGGATTCCCCCAACGCCCAGCGTGTCCCAGATCTGGGTAGCGGTATAGCCCCAGTTGACGCCGATGCGAAGCTGCCCCGCCTCCTCGCCGATGCTGTAGCCGCAGTCCTCGCCGATTCTGGTCAGGTCGTTTTCAATGTTCAGGGAGCTTCTCAGCATGACGCTCAAATCCGTGCGGAAGGGCTTTAAGCCTCCCGCCACGGCTTTTTTTTCGATCTTCTGGGCGTATTCCTTGGAAACGTTGAGGAAGTGGACGCTCAGCAGCTCGTCGTAGTCCCACCAGCCTACCAGCGTAAAGGTGTCGGTGATGTCCCAGCCCATCTGTTCTTTGTCCGCCAGCGTGTAAGTGACCTTCACCTGTGCCCCCAGCTCCGGCTTTACGCCGAGAAGCTCCAGAGATTTGGTGTCCATGGTAATTTCGTTCCCGCTTTTCGGGGTGCGTCCCACCGTGGGCTGGGAAAAGCTCCACTTGGCGTTGTTGTCGTCCATGTAGCTGACTTCGGCGTAGTCCTTTTCAAAAGCGCCCTGCGTGGCAAGACCCAACACCGTCCGCACGCCCACGGCTTTGACGTCGGGATGTGCCGAAAGCACCGCGATCTGGTCTTCGTCCACGTCCTTGAACGCACCGTGGGCATACCCGCCGACAGAGCGGAACTGGTAGTTTTGGTTCGTCTCGTTGATGGACATTACGATGGTAAAGAGGGACGTGAACAGCAGGGCGGTCAGGGCGATCGCCAGCACCGCGATGATGTTCCGCTTTCTCGCGGCCATCAGGGTCTTGAAGCTTAGATGGCGAATGCAGCTTCCGTTTTTCACCTTCATGCCGCTCACCTCACGATCCGTCCGTCCTCAATGCGGATGATCCGATCCGCCGTCTGGGCGATTTCCTCGTTGTGGGTAATCATGACGATGGTCTGGGCAAATTCCTGGCTGGTGACTTTCAGCAGGCTCAGCACGTCCTGACTGGTTCTGGAATCCAGATTGCCCGTAGGCTCATCCGCCAGAATGATGGCGGGCGCGGCGGCAAGGGCGCGGGCGATGGCCACCCGCTGCTGCTGACCGCCGGACAGCTGGCTGGGAAGGCTCCCCAGCTTCTTTTCAAGGCCCAGCGTGTTCACGATTTTATCGAGAAAGTCCTCGTCCACCTGCCGCCCGTCCAGCTGGATGGGCAGGACGATGTTTTCCCTCGCGTTCAGCACCGGCACCAGATTGTAGCTCTGGAAGACAAAGCCAATCTTCCGCCTGCGGAAAATGGTCAGCGCTTCATCTTTTAGGGAAAAGATGTCCTTCCCGTCCACGATCACGCTGCCGGAGGTGGGCCGGTCAAGGCCGCCCAGCATGTGCAGAAGGGTGGATTTCCCGGAGCCGGAGGTGCCCACAATGGCGACAAATTCGCCGCTGTCCACACTCAGGTTCACGCCGTCCAGCGCCCGAACCTCCGTGTCCCCGGAGCCGTAGATTTTGCGCAGGTTTCTGGTTTCCAAAATACTCATAATAACCTCCCAAATAGAAAAGTCTGTATTGTTTTCACACTACAGACTTTACTACAGGATTCTTTCTACATTCTTTCCGGAATCTAACAGTGTTGACAGATTTCACGGGGGAGGTACAGGGAAAATGTGCTGCCCTCGCCCGGTTTGGAGCTGACCTTCACATAGCCGCCCTGCCCCTCCGCGATCTGACGCACCAGATACAGCCCGATGCCCACGCCTTCCTCCGTGGGATTGCTTAAGCCCCGATAGAAGCGCTGAAATACCTTCGGCTGCTCGTCCTCCGGGATCCCCGGCCCGTTGTCCGCTACGTGAATGGCCGAAAACATCTGGTAGGCGGACGCGGACACACGAACCGCCCCGCCGGCGGGGGTGTACTTGACGGCGTTGTCCAGCAAGTTAAATACGGCTTCCTCCGTCCATTTTGCGTCGAAAACCGCTTCGGCATCCGTGGGAAGAAAAGTGATGGAAATGTTCTTTTCCCCGGCCTTCGGCTCCAGCTGGGATACCGCCGAGGATAGAACGTCCTGAAGCGCCCCCGGCTCCGGGCGCAGGGCGATCACCCCGGATTCCAGCCGGGAGGTCTTCACCAGCGCTTCAATGAGACTTTGCAGCTTCTTCGTTTGGGCGTCCAGCGCGTCCAGACACACCGTGTTCCCCGGCTGCTCCCGCAGGAGCTGGGCGTAGAGCAGAATGTTGGCAATGGGTGTTTTCGTCTGGTGGGAAATGTCCCCGATCAGGGTTTTCAGCTTCTCCTTTTCCGTGCTGACGTTCCGGGCGGATACCGTGGACGCCGCGAGGTAGTGCGCCAGCTTGCTTTCCAGCGCGGAAAGCAGCGTCTCGTCGAAGCTGTCCTCCGTAAAGTCCCCCCGAATGGCATCGGTAAGCATCTCATTCAGCTTTTCCAGTGCCCGGCGGGTCTTCCGGCGCTCACACCAGACCGCGGCGGCGCAGAGGACGATTGCCGCCGCGAGAATTCCGTATCCCAAGGCCGTCATATCACTTCACCGCCCATGTGTAGCCGAGGCCGTACACCGTTTTCAGGTATTGGGGGCTGGACGGGTCGTCCTCCAGCTTGCCCCGCAGACGCTTCACCGTGACGGACAGGGCGTTCTCGTCCACAAAATCCGCCCCGTCCGTCCAGATGCGGTCAACAAGGGCGCCCCGGGACACGGTCTGCCCACGGTTCTCCACCAGCAGCCGCAGGAGCTTCTGCTCCGTCTTGCTCAGCTCAATGGGTTCACCGTTCTTCCAGAACGCCATCCGCTCAAAATCGAACCGGAAGCCGTCCAGTTCCACGCAGGAGAATTTCACTCTCCGGCGAAGCTGGGCGTTCACCCGCGCCCGGAGAATTGCCAGGGAAAAGGGCTTCGTGATGTAGTCGTCCGCCCCGGATTCCAGCCCGGTGACCACGTCCATCTCCAAGTCATTTGCCGTCAGGAGGATCACGGGAACGGCTTCCCCCCGCCGCACCTCCCGCAGCAAATCCAGAGCGCTGCCGTCCGGGAGATTCACGTCCAGAATCAGCAGGTCAAATTTCTTCTGCGCCAGCATTTCCCGCGCCTGAGAAAGCGTCCCGGTCAGGGCAATCGTCACATCCGGGTCTTGCAGCGCCAGCTGAATGCCTCTGCCCAGCGTCGTGTCGTCTTCCAGCAATAAGATCTCCCGCATATCATGCACCTGCCTTTTTTGTCCCATCATAGCACATGCGCCAAAGAAAGTCGATGCCGGCGTTTCTTAAGATTCCATTTCGGGAAAAGTTTCCCCGATTTGCGCCAAAAAAGGGATTGCGATTCTTAAGGGAGCGTGATATACTGATGGTATATATACCATCCAATAAGAGGAGTGACCCCTATGGCCATTACAAGCGCAAGTCTGCCCGCGAAAAAACGGATTCTCACCGTCTGTGTTCGGCTCTTTCTGGAAAAGGGCTACAAACGTTCGACGCTGGCGGAGATTATTGAAAAAGCCGACGTTTCCTACAGCACCTTCCAGAATATTTTCCGTGCCAAGGACGGCGTCCTGACGGAGCTGGTGGAATTCATGTTCTCCAACCAATTCGCCATGGCGCGGGGGGAGGCGGGGGCGAAGCTGCCGCCGGTGTACGTCTACGCGGTGGAGACGGCCATCCAGATGACCCTGACAGAGCTGAACGAAAATCTCCGGGAAATCTACATCGAAGCCTACACCGAGAAGGAGGCCTCCGAATATATTCTCCGGGAGACGGCGAAGGAGCTGCACGGCATTTTTGGCAGCTACCTGCCGGACGCCACAGAGCGGGACTTTTACGATATGGAGATCGGCTCGGCCAGCATCATGCGCGGCTATATGGCACACCCCTGCGACGGGGAGCTGACGCTGGAAAAGAAGCTAAGGCTGTTTCTCACCATGAGCCTGCGGGCGTACAGCGTCCCCAAGGAGGAAGTGGAGCAGGTCATCCGCTTCGTCGAGGGGCTGGACATCCGGGGAATTGCCGAACAGGTGATGCAGAAGCTGTTCAAGGCGCTGGCCATGCGCTACGAATTTTCTCTCACCGGGCTGACAGAGCCTGTGAAGGAATAAGTCAATAGGTATTGCAAGGGAGTACTCCATTGCATCGGGATAGATCCCGATGCAGTTGTCCGCCAGCCAGCGGTTGATGTGGCTCTGCTTCCACGACTCCTTCATGCGGTCGCCGAAAATGGCAGCCTGCGCCGCGACACCCTTTTCCAGCCGGTTCTCCATGGTGGTCGTGGCCTGTCCGGGCAGGGGAAGGGCAATCCCGCTGCGGCTGAACACGTCGTTGGTCGCGTTCAGGAAGGGCAGCATCCGGCCATAGCCCAGGTAATCCACCGCCTGATAGACGCACTCCTTCACCATGACCGGCGTCACGCCGTTTTCCATCGCCCGGGGCAGAATTTCCTCGTAGGCATCCACACCGCCGCAACCGATCAGGGTCGCCAGAATGGCAAGATACCGGGTCTCCCCGGGAAGCTGCTGGCCGTCTTCGTTCACTACCTTGTCAAAGGCGAAATGCTCAAATCGTTCCGCAAATTCCGGGCCTGTTTTCTTCCAATCCATTGCGAACACTTCCTTTCTACTTTTACTATAGCAACATGCCGGGAAAGAATCAATATGCCATTTTGCCTTGACATTTTCTCTCAATACTGCTACGATGGAGGCAGTGTCGAAGAAGGGCTGCCGGTGGGCGGCTTTTCAAAAAATTGTGAGTTAGCTGAATCTAACTCGTTAAAATTCGAGGGTGAGAAAATGGAACGAAAGGACGCCATCCGCAACGCCTACCGCATGACGGGCAGCGGCAATTTCTATGACGGTATGATAACCTGCTCCACGTTAAGGGGAAAGGCGGTATGCCGTCTGGTGTGGGACATGAACAAGGCGGAGTGCGACGACTATCTGGAAAAGGCCCTGTCCGGCATTCCGGAGGATTTTTCCGGCAAGCTGCTGGAGGTTCCCGTGGGGACGGGAATTCTGACCATGCCCGTCTACCGGACGCTGCCCAATGCGGAGATCACCTGTCTGGACTACTCCCCGGATATGATGGGGCAGGCGCGGGAAAAGGCGGAGCGGCTGAATCTTACCAACGTTTCCTTTCAGCAGGGCGACGTGGGGGCGCTTCCCTACGAGGACGGCACATTTGACATCGTCCCGTCCCTCAACGGTTTTCACGCCTTTCCGGACAAGGAGGCCGCCTATCGGGAGGTTTTCCGGGTGCTGAAACCCGGCGGAACCTTCTGCGGCTGCTTTTACGTCGCCGGGGAGTGCAGGCGAACCGACCGGCTCATTCGCAAGGTGTATGAGCCGATGAAGTTCTTTACGCCGCCTTACGAGACGGTTTCCAGCCTGAAAACGCGGTTGGGCAGCATGTACGCGGACGCGGAGGTGGGCAATCTGAAAAGCATCGCGTGGTTTGTCTGCCATAAGGGGGCGGAACGATGAAAATTTACACCTTCGGCGCGGAAAATGCCCCGGTCATTTTGCTGCTTCCCGGCACCTGCTGCCATTGGAAAAGCAACTTTGGCCACGTCATTCCTCTGCTGGCGGAAAACTATCGCGTCCTGTGCGTCAGCTATGACGGCTTTGACGAAACGGAAGCCGCGGAGTTCCCCACGATGATCGCGGAAACGGAGAAAATCGAAGCCTACATCAAAGAAAACTGCGGCGGGTATATCCGGGCGGCCTACGGCTGCTCTCTGGGCGGCTCGTTTGTGGGGCTGCTGGCGGCGCGGCGGAATATCCACATGGACTATGGCATTCTCGGCAGCTCCGACTTGGATCAGGCGTCTGGCTTCACCGCAAAGCTGCAAACCGATCTGCTGCTTCCCATGATCTACCCCCTGATTCGGGACGGCCGGTTCAAGAGCCGTTTTCTGCAAAAGCAGATGGAAAAACGGGCGGCGGAGATGGGCGATTACGTGAAGGCGTTTATGGAAATGTTCGGCGGCGCGCGGCCCTACGTAACGAAACAGAGCTGCAAAAATCAGTTTTATTCCGACCTGATCACGCCCCTGCCGGACAAGATCGACGTACCCGGCACAGAAATTCACATTTTCTACGCCCTGAAAATGGGCGAAAAATACCGCGCCCGGTACGAGCAGCATTTTACAGATCCGGTCATTCACGAACAGGACTTGCAGCACGAGGAGCTTCTGGCTTGCTATCCGGAGCAGTGGGCGGCGCTGGTAAAACAAATTGCGGAGGGAAAAGGCAATGAAGTACAAAATTGAAAAAAACACAGTGCAGGAGACGCTGCTCATCCCCCTTTACGGCCGGAAAATGTGTTCCCGGCTGTATCCCAGCCTCTACCGGGACGAAACAGCAATCCAGCTGATCGATCAGTTGGATTACGACTTTTCCGTGCTGGAGAAGAAGTCCGGAAGTCTCATGCAGCGCTTCGGATTTCTGGAGTGCGCCATGCGGCAGAACGATCTGGCCTTTGAGGTGCGGGATTATCTGAAAACCCACCCCAATGCGGCGGTGGTCAATCTGGGCTGCGGGCTGGACGGCACGGGCAGAGCCTGCGACAACGGCAGCTGTAAGATATACAATCTGGATTTCCCCAACGTCATCCGGGTGCGCGACGAGCTGCTGCCCGCCGGGGAGCGGGAGGAAAACATCCCCTGCGACCTGAACGACACCGCGTGGTTCGACAAGATCGACGCCTCCGGCGGCGCGGTGCTTTTTGCCGCAGGCGTGTTCTATTACTTCCTGAAGGAGCAGGTCAGAACGCTGGTGCAGAAAATGGCGGACGCCTTTCCGGGCGGCGTTCTGGTCTTCGACGTGGCCAACGAAAAGGCGGTCAGGCTGATGCTGAAAACCTGGATCAAGGACGCGGAGATCAAGGACGTCGGCGCGTATTTTGCGGTTTCGGACGCCAAGACCGAGTTGTCTCCATGGGACAGCCGTCTGCGCATTTCCAGCCGCGGCTACATGTTGGGCTACACGGACGGGAAGCCCCTGCCCGTTAACGGATTTTTCCGCTTTCTGTCGAAGGTCGGCGACGGAATGATGAAAATGCAGATCGTGAAAATCGCCTTCGGGGAATAGAGAAAGCGCATAAGCAAGGTCATCCATACAGGAAAGCGGGAGCTGCCGACACGGCGGCTCCCGCTTTCGTTCGGCAGGCAGGGAGAATGTCTCACACTGAACTCCAATTAGGGTCTATCTGAAAACCGGGAATATGACCAACAGCGAGGGATTTTTCGCCT
>ERZ824978.840-NODE-840-length-39280-cov-3.598776_pt1 | contig 39280 bp, 38 predicted proteins | sample MGYA00519860_ERZ824978 | MGnify/ENA primary metagenome ERZ824978 (study PRJEB31778, sample SAMEA3449184) | human gut metagenome | biome: human gut; feature: human-associated habitat; material: faeces | place: United Kingdom | collected 2010/2012 ... | reverse complement strand
TTCCGTGATAAAGAACATCAGAATGTGCTTCTTTTCATTGATAATATTTTCCGTTTTACACAGGCAGGTTCCGAAGTATCCGCACTTCTTGGACGTATGCCTTCAGCCGTAGGTTATCAGCCGACACTGGCAAATGAAATGGGTGCACTTCAGGAACGTATCGCTTCTACAAAGAACGGATCTGTAACATCAGTTCAGGCCGTATATGTACCAGCCGATGACTTAACTGACCCGGCTCCTGCAACAACATTCTCACATCTGGATGCGACAACCGTACTTTCCAGAAAGATCGTTGAGCAGGGTATCTACCCAGCCGTAGATCCACTGGATTCTACATCCCGTATCCTGGAGCCTGCAGTTGTAGGTGAGGAGCACTATCAGGTAGCACGTAAGGTACAGGAGATCCTGCAGAAGTACAAAGAGTTACAGGACATCATCGCAATCCTCGGTATGGAAGAATTATCCGAAGAGGATAAGATGACAGTAGCCCGTGCAAGAAAGATCCAGAAATTCCTGTCACAGCCATTCTCAGTAGCTGAGACATTTACCGGTGTTCCTGGAAAATATGTTCCACTGAAAGAAACTGTTCGTGGATTCAAAGCGATCATCGACGGTGAGATGGATGAATATCCGGAAAATGCATTCTTCAATGTAGGTACGATCGAAGACGTGATCGCTAAGGCGAAGGCAGAAGGAGTGGCTTAGTATGAGCACATTTTCATTGAAAATTATATCTACGGATAAGGTCTTCTACGATGGTAAATGTGAATATCTGGTCATCCCGACGATCGACGGGGAGAAAGGTATTCTGGCTCATCATGAGAACATGGTCATCGCAGTGGAGATCGGAGAACTGCGTTTCCGCAAGCCTGATGGTGAGTGGGTAACAGCGGTTGTATCCAAGGGATTTGCAGAGATCGTGAATAACCGTGCTTCTGTACTGGTTAATACGGCAGAGCGTCCGGAAGACATCGATGTGAAGCGTGCAGAGGAAGCAAAGGAACGTGCCGAAGAACAGCTTCGTCAGAAGCAGAGCATTCAGGAGTATTATCTGTCACAGGCTTCTATGGCCCGTGCCATGACACGACTGAAAGCGTCCAGAAACAGACGCGGGGATATTTAGAATCGCAAAAAAACGAACTATTTTCGTAAATAAAATTATATAAGTAATGAAGAAGTTCTTCTATAATTAGTGTATAATAGCCATTAGCTGTTTACATATTATAGGAGGACTTTTTTTATGAGTGAAACAGGGAATGGAAGAAAAAACTGGACAAGAGTTGTCGCGGCGGTAGGACTTGTATTTCTGGCAGTTGCCATCGCACTTCTGATCGGACTCCTTTTTGGTATCGTTCAGGGATTCCTGGTATCTTATCTTGAAATCCAGCCATTCATCGTATCACTTGCAGGTATGTTCTTTGGACGTGGTATGACATCAATCATCAGTACTGATATGATTTCTATCAAAAATAAGACATTCCTTGCATGGGCTAATTATAAGATTTATCTCCCAATCGGATCATACAGCCGTCGTGGAAAATTCATTCCGGCATACATATATCCGACTGTTATCATCGCAATACTGATCTTTATTGTCGTTCTGGACGGACTGCTTGCAGGATGCGGCGGATTCCTCTTCTGCTTAAACAGCTGTTCCGGATTCGTAGAGCAGGCCAAAGGTCTTGAAATGGATGCGATCTCAGCTTCCGTTATCGGTGGTACACTGTTAAGCGGTGGTGTAGGAACACCATTTGGTACAGTCTTTGGTGTATTGATCAAAGGAACGATCTCAAGTCTTATCACCACACAGGGAACACTTTCCAGCTGGTGGGTACGTATCGCACTTTCCGCATTACTGTGCTTCTTCATTGTATTACAGTCAATCATCGGAAGTATGAAGAAAAAGAATTAGAGATCATACATAAAACTGACAAACCTCAATATGATATATATAAATTAAATCTATGTACAAAAAAGGATTCTGCATTGCAGAATCCTTTTTGTATTGCGTGCGTTATCTTGTATGACGTCTGTAACTTGCAGGTGTCTCTTCGTATTTCTCCTGAAATAATTTGTAGAAATATCCCTTGTTATGATATCCTACCGAATCGGCAATCTCTTCGATACTCTTGTCAGTCGACACAAGCAGATGTTCCGCACGTTCCAGCCGGATCTGCTGGACATAAGCGGAATAGGTAAGTCCGGTCTTTCGTTTGATCAGGCGGTTGAAGTAATCCTCCTGATAGTGGAATTCATCCACCAGATCCTGGATGGTGATATCTCTGAAATGTGCCCGGATATAGTCCGAAATCTCTTCGAATACGATCCAGTTCATCGTCTGCTTCTGCTCTTTGGAAAGAGAAAAATCATACTGTGTACTTAAGATCCGGAAGATCCGGAATAACAGACCTTTTGTAATATATCTGGAACCACTGTCCGGCGAATAAGATTCTTTCAAAAGCAACAAAAGACTGTCGTCCAGAGATTCGCTTGCCCCGTCGGATGGTCGGAAATGCAGAAATTGCTGGACATCCTTTTGCTTTAACAATGCAGACTGCAGGAAGGAAAGAATCTTCTGCGGGGTACTGTTCTCATTCATGATCTCCGTAAACATATCGTTGGCAATTCCGATAAAAAGTACGACCCCAGACTGGTCTGTCAGGCAGTCCTGGTGCAGACAGTTTTTGTCGATCAGGCAGAGATCACCTTTCTGAAAGACTACATCTTTATTCAATATCCGTTGGTGAAATTCTCCTTCCACAACATAGGAAAGTTCCAGATAATCATGCGTGTGAAGCTGCGTATATTTCCCTTCCGAATAGGAATAATGATAGCAGAAATTCTCCGGAGACGGCATCATCGTTGCATACAGGTTACCGGGAGAATCGAAGTTCCAGCATAATAAGAAGCTGCGGTCCTGACCGAGTAACGGATACGTCTTGACTTCCTGAACGGATTTGGAATATTCCGGACAGACAAGTCTTGCGCCTAATTTATGGTTTTCCGGAAGAAGCCGTGTATCGGGTCCTGTGATCCGGCGGCAAAAATCGGATAAATTCATATAAAATACCTCCTTGGATTCTCCTTAGATTATATCATAACGGAGGTCGGAATAGGTAACTATTTTCCCAAAAGTGCAGAGTTAAGAAATTGAGAAAACAAGTCCATATTTTTATAATAGAGACATAATGAAGCTGTAAATGAAACAGAAAATTTGAGCGAAAAGGAGTAATTAAACATGTTAAAAACAAAGAATTATCAGTTTTGGTTCTGCACAGGATCACAGGATCTTTATGGAGATGAGTGTCTTGCACACGTAGCAGAGCATTCAAAGATTATCGTAGATGCATTGAACAAATCAGGAAACCTTCCATATGAAGTAGTATGGAAACCAACCATGATCACAAACGAAGTAATCAGAAAGACATTCAACGAAGCTAACACAGACGAGAACTGTGCCGGTGTTATCACATGGATGCATACATTCTCTCCTGCAAAATCATGGATCTTAGGATTACAGGAATACAGAAAACCATTACTTCACTTACATACACAGTTCAACCGTGAAATCCCATACGACACAATCGACATGGACTTCATGAACGAGAACCAGGCAGCACATGGTGACAGAGAGTACGGACACATCTTCAGCCGTCTGAACATGGAACGCAAAGTTGTTGCAGGATACTGGGAAGACGAAGACGTTCAGAAACAGATCGGATCATGGATGCGTACAGCAGTAGGTGTTGTAGAAAGCAGCCACGTCAGAGTTATGCGTGTAGCTGACAACATGAGAAACGTAGCCGTAACAGAAGGCGACAAAGTAGAAGCTCAGATCAAATTCGGATGGGAAGTAGATGCTTATCCTGTAAATGAAGTTGTAGAAGCTGTTAATGCAGTATCTCAGGCTGATATCGACACATTAGTAGAAGAATACTATGACAAATATGACATCCTTCTTGAAGGAAGAGATGAGAAAGAATTCCGTGAGCATGTAGCAGTACAGGCTGGAATCGAACTTGGATTTGAAAGATTCCTGGATGAGAATAACTATCAGGCAGTTGTAACACACTTCGGAGATCTTGGCGGACTGAAACAGCTCCCAGGACTTGCAATGCAGAGACTGATGGAAAAAGGATACGGATTCGGAGCAGAAGGTGACTGGAAGACAGCTGCTATGGTTCGTGTTATGAAGATCATGACTCAGGGAATGAAGGACGCTAAGGGAACTTCATTCATGGAAGATTACACATACAACCTTGTATCAGGTAAAGAAGGCGTTCTGGAAGCTCACATGCTGGAAGTTTGCCCGACAATCGCAGATGGCAAGATCAGCATCAAAGAGCAGCCACTTAGCATGGGTAACAGAGAAGATCCTGCAAGACTTGTATTCACATCTAAGACAGGTCCGGCTATCGCAACATCTCTGATCGACCTTGGTGACAGATTCCGTCTGATCATCAACGATGTAGACTGCAAGAAGACAGAGAAACCAATGCCAAAACTTCCAGTAGCAACAGCATTCTGGACACCACAGCCGAACTTAAAGGTTGGAACAGAAGCATGGATCCTGGCAGGAGGAGCTCACCACACAGCATTCTCTTATGATTTAACAGCAGAGCAGATGGGTGACTGGGCAGCATGCATGGGAATCGAAGCTGTATACATTGATAAGGATACAACAATCAGACAGTTCAAGAATGAACTCCTGTGGAACAGCGTTGCATACCGCAAATAATCAAATAAAGAATTACGGGTAAAAGATTATATTTGCAGGGGATATCGAAATAGATATTTCCCTGCAAAAATAGTATAATGGAGATATTAAGAAAACTTAAAATATAATGTTTAGGAGGAAGCGTACAATGAGCAATGTAAAAGAGATCATTGAAAGCGGAAAAGCATATCTTGGAATCGAATTCGGTTCTACAAGAATTAAAGCAGTACTGATCGATGAGGAGCACAATCCGATCGCATCCGGAAGCCATACATGGGAGAACCGTTATGAGAACGGACTGTGGACATACTCTCTGGACGATATCTGGGCAGGTCTTCAGGACAGCTACCGCGATATGGCAGAAAATGTACAGAAAGAATACGGAGTAACGATCAAGAAACTGGGAGCGATCGGATTCAGTGCCATGATGCACGGATATATGGCATTTGACAAAGAAGGAAAGCTTCTTGCACCATTCCAGACATGGAGAAACAGCAATACAGGAAAAGCTTCCGAAGTGCTGGTAGATCTGTTCCAGTATAATATTCCGCTGAGATGGAGTATCGCACATCTGTATCAGTGCATTCTGGATAAAGAAGATCATGTAAAAGATATCGCATTCACGACAACACTTGCAGGATATATCCACTGGCAGATGACAGGTGAGAAGGTTCTTGGTGTAGGAGATGCATCCGGAATGTTCCCAATCGACATGAATACAAAAGACTATGATGAAGAAATGATCCAGAAGTTCGATAAACTCATCGAAGGTGAGAACTATCCATGGAAAATAAAAGAGATTCTTCCTAAAGTTCTGGTAGCAGGAGACGCAGCCGGTATCCTGACAGAAGAAGGAGCAAAGAAACTTGACCCTACAGGTAATCTGGAAGCCGGAATCCCGCTTTGTCCTCCGGAAGGAGATGCAGGAACAGGTATGGTAGCTACAAACAGCGTAGCACAGCGTACAAGCAACATTTCCGCTGGTACTTCATTCTTCTCTATGGTTGTCCTTGAGAAACCTCTGAAAGACTTACATACAGAGATCGACATGGTTACAACACCTGACGGAAGTCTGGTTGCCATGGTACATTCCAATAACGGAACAACAGATCTGAATGCATGGGTAAATCTGTTCAAAGAATTCGCTGATTCTATCGGAGCAGACGTAGACATGAATCAGATGTATGGAACACTTTACAATAAAGCACTGGAAGGCGATGCTGACTGTGGTGGAATCCTTTCTTATGGTAACTACGCAGGCGAGCCTATCACAAATGTAGAAAAAGGACGCCCAATGGTAGTCAGAACACCAGAGACAAAATTCAATCTGGCTAACTTCATGAGATCTCACCTGTACACAGCACTTGGTGTTATCAAAGTCGGAATGGATATCTTAACAAAAGACGAAGGTGTTGAGATTGATACCGTTCTTGGACATGGCGGACTCTTCAAGACAAAAGGTGTCGGACAGAAGATCCTTGCAGATGCGATCAACACACCTGTAGTAGTTATGGAGACAGCAGGCGAAGGCGGACCATGGGGAATGGCTATCCTTGCTGAGTACATGGTAAAACGTGAAGAAGGCGAGAAGCTGGAAGACTACCTGAAGAATAAAGTATTCGGAAGCGATGCCGGAAGCAGAATCGATCCGGATCCGGAAGGCGTAGCTGGATACGAAGCATTTATGGAGACATACAAGAAAGGTCTTGACGTAGAGCGCAGAGCTTGTGCAGATCTGTAAGAAATATTATATGAAAGCAGAGGGGGCATAGGTTATGTCCCCGTATCTGCATATTCTTATATACAAGGGGAAAATGTTGATAACAGCTTTTCCGCAGTAACAGAAATATAAAGGAGATAGAAAGAGATGCTGGAAGAATTAAAAAAAGAAGTATATGAAGCAAACATGCTTCTTCCAAAATATGACCTGGTAACATTCACATGGGGAAATGTAAGCGGAATCGACCGTGAAAAAGGTCTTTTCGTAATCAAACCAAGTGGAGTAGATTATGACAAATTAACACCGGAAGATATGGTAGTTGTAGACCTTCAGGGTAATAAAGTAGAGGGAGACTTAAATCCATCTTCTGATACAGCAACACATGTAGAGCTGTATAACAGATTCCCGAACATTGGTGGTGTTGTACATACACATTCTCCTTGGGCAACAAGCTGGGCTCAGGCAGGAAGAGGAATCCCTTGCTACGGAACTACACATGCAGATTACCTGTACGGAACAGTACCATGTGTAAGAAATCTTACAAAAGAAGAAATCGATGAAGCTTATGAGAAAAATACAGGTGTCCTGATCGCAGACAGATTCGATGAAGATGATCTGGACTATGTTGCAACACCTGCAGTACTCTGCAAGAACCATGGACCATTCACATGGGGCAAAGATGCTCACGAAGCAGTTCACAACGCAGTAGTATTAGAGGAAGTTGCCAAGATGGCAGCAAGATGCGAAATGATCAACCCAGACGTTAAACCTGCACCACAGGAATTACAGGATAAGCATTACTATAGAAAACATGGAGCAAATGCTTATTATGGACAGCCGGGGAAATAAATTTGGTTGACATTTAATTCATTAGGCTGGTGGATATCCGGACCGGGAGACCAATCGTGTTAAAAAATTAAATAAAAAAAGGACTGCATTATTTGGGAGGAGTGCAGTCCTGAGGAAAAAGTTATGAAAAAGATTTAAAGTGTTGTTTTTTCGAACAATTTATAGTATAGAGTGCAATTGTGATGAAAGTGTGATGAAAAGACGAACGAATTGTTAATAATTGTGAAGTGACTACAAGAGACACTGCCAGTGATGACAGTGTCTCTTGTAGTCATTTGGTTCTATACTGTTGTGAACAGGTCGATAGACTGTCCTGTCATAACTGCCGGTGAATCTGCCAGCAGGTAGATGATTGCTTTTGCAACATCTTTTGAGCTTCCCATCGGGCAGCCGTCCTGTCCTACAGAGTGGTTGTAGACTCTCTGCCCCGGTGTGTCCACGATTCCAGGAGATACGGCATTGCATTTGATTCCGTATTCTTTGGTCTGGATAGCAGTTGTCTTGGTCATGGTTACGATACCGCCTTTTGCAACAGCGTATGCACCCATCTGAGATGCAATACGACCCATTCTTGAAGATACATTTACGATATCTCCTTTTCCTTGTTTTATCATTACAGGTACAACATTTTTAGTTACAAGGAATGGGATTCTCAAGTTTGTTTTGATGATCTGATCCCACTGTTCTTCTGACCATTCCCAGATCTTAATTGCCTGATGTTCGATATTTTTGTAGATCTCTTTTGGGTATCCGCCTGCATTGTTAACGAGAATATCAATTCTTCCGTATTTATCAACAACAGTTTTGACCATGTCGGCAACCTGTTCTCCGTCTGTAAGGTCTCTGGAAAGTGAGATTGCTGTTCCGCCGGCATCTTCGATCATTTTTACTGTTTCATCAAGATCAGACTGTGTTCTTGCTACTGTTACGACAGTGGCACCTTCAGCAGCGATAGCAAGTGCTGCGTCACGTCCGATTCCTTTTCCTGATCCTGTTACAATTGCGATTTTTCCTTCTAATTTACCCATGATATATATCCTCCAAAATTACATTCATTATTTTCTGATTACGAAGTGCCATATAAGGCCGGTTCGTAGAATTGTTGTTATTTATACAAGCCTTGCTGTTTCAGCAAAGAACTGAATGTCTGTAGCTTCGATGTAGCTGTCACCGATTTCATGAAGTAGTATGACGTTGAGATTACCGTTCAGATTCTTCTTATCTAAGGCAATCGCTTCGGTTAATGTCCCAAGAGTGAGACCGCATTCAAAAGGAAGTCCGTAGGTCTTTAAAACCTTCTGGATACGTTCTGCAGTTCCTTTTGGTGTTAATCCTTTTTCTTCGGCAATCCTGGTGATCTGATACATGCCGATGGCAACGGCTTCGCCATGACTTTCCCGCTGATAATGGAAATGTTGTTCAATGGTGTGAGCCAGTGTATGTCCGAAATTCAGTAACATACGCTCACCTGTGTCAAACTGATCATTTTCTACAACCATTCGTTTGATATCTACACAGCGTGTGATGATGGCAGGCAGTTCTTCTTTTAAATCTTCAAAAGAACTGTGTGATTCCAAGGTACTAAATAAATCCGCATCTTTGATGCAGCCGTATTTGATAACCTCTCCCATACCATCGCTGATAAATCGTTCCTTCAATGTGTTAAGTACCAGTGGATCGATCAGCACCAGTGAAGGCTGATAGAATGCGCCGACTAGATTCTTGCCTTCCGGAAGGTCTACTGCGACTTTTCCACCGACAGAAGAATCAACCTGCGCCAACAGTGAAGTTGGGATCTGTACCAGTCTTACACCTCTTAGATAACTGGAAGCGGCAAATCCTGCAAGATCACCGATGACACCGCCGCCAAGAGCGATGACCAGATCACTACGGGAAATCTTTGCCTCCAGCATTGCCTTGTAGACAGTCGGAAGTGTCTGGAAATCCTTGGTTGATTCACCGTGAGGAAGTACCAGATGGTGACATTCGTAAGTGGAGTCCAATGTATGGATCAGCCGGTCACCATATAACGGAAATACATTGTCATCGGAAATGATCATAATGCGTTTTCCGTGGTAGATCTTTCGGATGTAATCTCCGGCCTGGGATAATATGTTATTTTCAATATAGATAGGATAACTGTCTTTTTCCAGATTAACTGTAAGTTTCATAATATATACTCCTGTAAGGTTTTTGTCTGAACCGCCATGCGTTCGTAAGGAACTGCCAGTGGTAGGTTATCTGCATTAGATCGTCTTGCCGACAACACCTGCAATCTGTGAAACCTTTTTGATCAATTCGTCGTATTTCTTAGGTTTTAATGACTGAGCTCCGTCGCAGAGTGCGGATTCCGGATCATTGTGTACTTCTATCATCAGTCCGTCGGCTCCTGCTGCTACAGCGGCCATTGCCATAGAATCTACTAACCACCATTTACCGCCCGCATGACTTGGGTCAACGATGATCGGAAGATGTGTCAGTTTACGAAGTACCGGGATACTCTGAAGATCCAGAGTATTTCTTGTATAGCTTTCGAAAGTACGGATTCCGCGTTCGCAGAGGATGACATTTTCATTACCGGATGCCATGATGTATTCTGCTGACATGATCCATTCTTCGTAAGTTGCGTTCAGACCTCTCTTTAAAAGGATTGGACGGTCAAGTTGTCCTAATTCTTTTAACAGATCGAAGTTCTGCATGTTACGTGCACCGATCTGGATAAGATCTACTTTCTCGTTAAAGATATCGAGGTATTTGTCTGACATCAGTTCGGTTACGATCGGAAGTCCTGTTGCTTCTTTTACAGCTGTTAAGATGTCGAGTCCTTCCAGTCCGAGTCCCTGGAATGAATAAGGACTTGTTCTTGGCTTGAATGCACCTCCGCGGAGTAAGTTGGCTCCAGAAGCTTTTGCAGCCTGGGCGATTTCAAGTACCTGTTCGTAAGATTCTACGGAACAAGGACCGGCGATCATTGCCAGGTTGTCGCCGCCAACTTTTACACCGGATACATCGATGATGGAATCTTCCGGATGGAATGCACGGTTGGCTAATTTGTATGGCTCCTGTACATGCATAACTTTATCGACTGCAGAATCAATTTCGAATAATTTGGAATCGACTTTGGCTGTGTCACCGATACAACCGATAACTGTCATCTCTTCGCCCTGTACAACGTGTGTGTTAAGTCCTCTCTTTTTGACCATGTTCTCGACACGAGAAACATCATCTTTTGTAGTGCGTGGTTTTAATACGATAATCATAATAAATATCCTCCAACATGTATGATAATTGTGCATGTGTGATATTTCTTTTCCCGTGTGAGTCTAGTATAGTCGCACTGTAAAATATTCGCACTGCAAAACTTTAATTACTTAAAGTGTAAAACTAATGATATATTAACGCAATGGGATTTGATTGTCAACACTTTTATTCGATAAATTCTTTCATTTTTAAAAAAGTGTGTTAGACTAAAATTGTATAGTAAAAAAGGAGTGGGAAAATGGTAAGTGTTTGGGCAGCAGATATTACACCATTACTAATAGAAGAGACGTATCAGGCATATTATGATAAAGTGCCTGAGTGGAGAAAAGATAAAGCGGATAAACTTAAAAATGTGGATGACAAAGCAAGGAGTGTCGGTGCCTGGATATTGTGGGAAAAGATGAAGAAGGCTCTGAGACTTCCGGAATCGGCAGTTTTCAATCTGTCACATTCGGGAAAATATGTATTGTGTGCCTGTAGTGACCGTGAAGATGTTCAGACAGGCTGTGATGTGGAGATGAAGGGAAAGCTGCGGATGCCGGTGGCAGAACGGTATTTTTGCCGGGAAGAATGTGAGATCATCCGCAATGGGAAGGATGAAAAAGAACAGGCGGAGTGGTTTTACCGCTTCTGGGTATTAAAAGAAAGCTTTATGAAAGCAACCAGAAGAGGAATGGGCCTGGACATGCGCACATATGAATTTGCCTGGGGACAGGACGGCATACCATATCTGAAAAAGCAGCCTGAGGAATATCCGGAGAAATATCTGTGCAGGGAGTACGAACTGGAGCAGGGGGACGCAAGGGTCGCGGTAATTACGACAGATAATGAGATCGAGGGGAGATTACACGAAGTCAGACTTGCTTAATAAAGGGGTGTATGAACATGAAACAGTTAATGACAAAATGGGCAGACAATATAAATGAAAAGAATGTACTAGGGGAGTACCCAAGACCGCTCATGCGCAGAAAAAGCTATATAAATCTGAACGGAATATGGAAATATGCAATAAGAGAAACAAAAGGATTTCCAAAGAAAATGGATGGGGATATCCTGGTTCCGTTTTCGCCGGAAGCTGTATTGTCGGGGGTAAACAGACAGTTAAAACCAGAAGAATATCTATGGTATAAGAGAAGGCTTCCGGATGAAGTAAAGCCGGAGAAGGGAAGCAGATGGATCCTTCATTTTGGAGCGGTAGATCAGTGTGCGGTCGTATATATAAATGGAAAGAAACAGGGAAAGCATGTGGGAGGCTATCTTCCATTTTCATATGATATTACGGAAGCATTAAAAGAAGAAAAGAATCTGTTGACCGTAAAAGTAAGAGATTATTCGGAGACTTGTTATTATAGCAGAGGAAAACAGAAACTTAAAAACGGAGGGATGTTCTATACGGCACAGAGTGGAATCTGGCAGACCGTATGGATTGAAAAAGTTCCAGAGTGTTATATCAGACATCTTAAGATCACACCTCTTTATGACCAGTCTTCTATAATGATCCAGATGGAAGAAGAACATGGCATAAAAGATATTGATTACGAAGTTACGATAACGGCAAGAAAGATGTGGCCGGTGAAAGCATCCGGAAAGACGGGAAAGCCGTGTGTGATCATGATACCACATATGAGAAGCTGGAGTCCGGAAGATCCATTTCTGTATGATCTTCATGTGAGGATGGGAGAGGATTCGGTAGAAAGTTACTTTGCCATGCGTAAGGTAGAAGTTAAAAATGACAAAGAGGGAATACCGAGGATATTTTTGAACAATGAGCCGTATTTTGAAAAGGGAGTACTGGATCAGGGATATTGGCCGGATGGTCTATACACACCGCCGTGTGATGAAGCGATGATCTATGATATCCAGAAGATGAAGGACCTGGGGTTCAATATGATCCGCAAGCATATTAAGATAGAACCGCAGAGATGGTATTATCACTGCGACCGTATCGGTATGCTGGTCTGGCAGGATATGGTGAACGGAGGACGGGATTATAAGAGCTGGTATGTAACGTATATGGCGACGGCCATGGAGGGAATGCATATCCGGGCAAAAGATACCAGGATTCATCTGATGGGACGTTAGGATCCGGCCGGGCAGAGACAGTTTGAAAAAGAGATGAAGGAGACGGTTCGATTGCTTTATGATCATCCATCCATTGTTACATGGGTTATTTTTAATGAAGGATGGGGACAGTTTCAGACGAAGAAGATGACAGATATAGTAAGGGCAGAAGATCCTTACAGGCTGACAGATTCTGCGAGTGGCTGGTTTGATCAGGGGTGCGGGGATATACGAAGCATCCATGATTATTTCTTCCCTTTGCATGTAACACCGGAAAAGAGGGTAACGGCACTTACTGAGTTTGGCGGGTATTCGCTGCAGATCCCGAAGCATAGTATGTACGAGAAAAAGGTCTACGGTTATAAAAAGTTCAAGAGAAAAAGAGAACTTACGGCGGGCTATGAGAAATTGATAAAAAAGCTCATTATTCCGAATATCAGCCGTGGATTAAGTGCAACTGTTTACACACAATTATCGGATATAGAAGAAGAGGTAAATGGAATCATTTCTTATGATAGAAAAATAGTCAAAATGGATGAAAAGACTGTTAAAAAACTGAATGAAAAACTTCATTTTTAGCCTTTATTTTCGGGGAAATGTAACGTAAGCAGAGTTGACGTGTTTTCTGTGATTTGTTAGAATATAAAAGGGAAAAATAAAGATTTATCAAGATAGAAAAATGTTTACAAAACCATAAAAAAGCACACGAGGAGAGTATGGGAGAGTAAGAATAATAAGGAGGAAAAGAATGTTGGAATTAACGTTTGGAGAACAGGTCAAGATCATTCTGAGCCGTAAAGGGATGACGATCAAAGAACTTGCAGAGAAGATAGAAAAACAGACAGGAAAGAAGATGTCGCGTCAGAATCTGACCCAGCGTCTTGGCAGAGATAATTTCCAGGAGCAGGATATGCGAATGATCGCAAAGATTCTTGATTGTCCGTTTTATCTGGATATATTAGAAGAACATGAGGAGCATGAAGAGAAGCTTTCAAAGGCCCAGAAAATTACAGAGCCTGAAAAGAAGAAAACACCTGCCAAAGCAGAAGAAAGAGATATTACGATAGGTGAGCTTGTAGATATTCATAAAGAATTAGATGCAATAGAAAAGAAGAAAAAGAAGAAGTCTAAAAAGGTTGTAGAGCCAGATCCAGAATATGTTCAGGAAACAATATTTGATTTTGTAAGAGAGAAAGAAGCGACAGCAGAACCTGCCACAGAAATAGAAGAGCAGGAAGAAGAGATACAGGAGCCGGTGGAAGAAACCGGAAGTTCGGAAGCTGTGACACTGGAAGCAGAAGAGTCGGTGACTGTAAGTGAAGAAGAACCTGCAGCGGGTGTAGAGGAGCATGCTGAGGAACCTGTATATGAAGAAGAACCGGTGTATGAGTCAAAACCTGAATATGCAGAAGAACCAGTGTATGAAGCAGAGCCAGAATATGCAGAAGAACCAGTGTATGAAGCAGAGCCAGAATATGCAGAAGAACCGGTGTATGAAGCAGAGCCAGAATACGCAGAAGAACCGGTGTATGAAGCAGAGCCAGAATACGCAGAAGAATCGGCGTATGAAGCAGAGCCAGAGTATGCAGAAGAACCAGTGTATGAAGCAGAGCCAGAATATGCAGAAGAACCAGCCTATGAAAGTGAGCTGGAATATGCAGAGGAGCCGGCTTATGAGTCGGAACCGAAATATACAGAGGAGTCAGCTCATGAGTCAGAACCGGAAGTAGAAGAGCCAGAGGAACCGGAAAAACCGGAGCCGAAGAAAGTTGAACCGGAGAAGAAAGCGCATGGATGGAGAGCGCTCTTCGGAATACGTAAAAAGCATGAAGAAGAATCAGCGCATGAAGAACCGGCAAAAGAAGAAAAGCCGGAAATCCAGTATCATGAGTTTGATTATTCGGGAGACGGTGAGTCAGAGAAACTTGCAGAAGAATTTATGCCGGAGGAACCGGAACAGGAGGAAACATATGCAGCAGCTGATGAGACCTCCGGTTATGAGAATAACGGATATCAGAGCCGGTATGCGCAGGAAAATGAAGAAGACTTATTCACATCCGATGAAGAGGATCTCAGTAAAGGTGAACTTAATCCTTACACAGGACATGAATATGAATCAAACAGCGTAAGAATGCATCCGAAGAGAATCGGCTATGTACAGGTATATGACAGAGGAAAACATCAGTGGACAGATATGACGGAGTGGGCATTCCTTGGATATCAGGAACGTAAAAAGGCACTTCTCGGAAAAGATTATGAGCCGCCGATCTATCTGGATTAGTGTTGAATGAACATAGAAAGAAAATGTTATGAATAAGGTGTTCAGCCGGATCTCCGGCTGGACACTTTTTGTACAAGGGGATGCAAGAGAAGCTGCCGCCTACAGGAACTTCCAGTGGCAAATTTTGTAGATTAAAATATGAAGGAGGAGCAGAAAATGGAATGGACAAGGCTTTTATCAACAAAACGTCAAAGACAGAACAGATACAAGAGTCAAAAATATGGTGATGCAGACCTTAGAAGTGAATTCGAAAAAGATTATCACAGAATCATCGGCAGTGCGTCATTTAGGAGACTTCAGGATAAGACACAGGTATTTCCACTGGATAAAAGTGATTTTATCCGTACGAGACTGACCCATTCCATGGAAGTCTCTTCGCTGGCAAAATCTCTGGGTCAGAATATAGGAGAAAGCATATTGGTACACAAGAAAGATTCCAGTTTCACTGTACAGATGAAAGAGGATATCTGCAATATTCTTCAGTGTGCAGGACTGATTCATGATATCGGCAATCCACCGTTTGGTCATTATGGAGAAGCGGCGATCAGGGAATGGTTTGAAAGAAATCTTCCGCTTCTGACATATCATGGAACGTCACTTGAGGAGTTGCTCGAACCTCAGATGAGGGAGGATTTTTATCATTTTGAAGGAAATGCACAGGCACTTAGGCTGGTCAGCAAATTACATTTTCTGGTAGATGAAAATGGAATGAATCTGACGTATGCGCTTTTGAATACAATTATAAAATATCCGGTAGCATCTACAAAGATCCATCCGGAATCAGGAGATATCAGAGAGAAGAAGATGGGCTATTATTATGCAGACCGGGAACTGTTCGAGGATATTGTATCAGAGACGGGTGCGGGAAATCACAGACATCCACTTACCTTTATACTTGAGGCAGCAGATGATATTGCATATAAGACCGCAGATATTGAAGATGCATTTGTAAAAAGATTTCTTACATATCATAGTCTCAGAGATGAACTCAGAAAACTACAGAACAGGGAGAAAAAGTATGCAGCCCCAGAAGAGAAAGATCAGAACTGGTTCTGCCCGGCAGATAAACTGGTAGAATTATACGACCGTGCAAAGAAGAACGGGGTAGATGATCCCGGTGATTATGCAGTGAAGAACTGGATCGTAAAAGCACAGGGATTTTTGATTGGCTGCGCAACTTCCGGATTTACTTCTCATTATGAAGAGATTATGGAAGGCACGTATAAAAAAGATCTGTTTGCAGGTACTTTGGCTGCAGGATTGGTAAAACTGCTTGGAGAGATAGCGTGCAAATGTGTATTTAAAACAGAGACGATCTATCGTATGGAAGTGAAAGAGGCGGTGATGCTGGATAATCTGCTGGACAGGTTTGTCGGTGCAGCAATAAAATATGATGATCCAACGCAGAAACTGAACTCAATAGAAGAGAGACTGATTTCATTTATTTCCAATAATTATAAAAAAGCATATCGTTATCATGCAGAAGAAAAATCAGAAGTTTATCGTCTTTATCTGAGACTTCTGCTGGTTACGGATTATATCTGTGGTATGACAGACAGCTATGCGAAGAGGCTGTATCAGGAATTGAATGCGATTATGGCATAAAAGAAAATATTTCAGAATAGATTGTGATAAATAGCCGGAAACAGGAGAGGATATTTTGAGACGGTTTATTCGATATCTGTATGAATACGAACAAGAGAAAAAGATGCGGAATGTAGGCTTCGTAAAAGTAGAACAGGATGTGGATCAGTGCGTGATCCATGTGCACGGAAAAGGATTCCGGATGGAAGAAAATGCGCAGGGACTTAGGGCGTATCTGTTCTGGAATACAGAAGATAAATGTATTGGAATCCCGCAGGGAGTGACAGAGGTTCCCGGCCCGGCGGTGAACTGGCAGCTATGCTATACACCGGAGAATGTCGGTAAGAAAGAAAATTATGATCTTGTCAACGGAATTATATTAAAGGACGTAAATGGACACTGGTATGCGGCAGTCTGGAATGACGATGTAGTAAACGTCTGCAGGATGGAAATGTGGAAGATGGAAGAAGATTCCGTGCAGGGTGAAGAACCTGAATGTAAGAAGGGATTAGCGCAGGACGAAGAACCGGAATGTAAGAAGGAAACCGTGCAGGATGAAGAATCAGAGAGTGGGAAACTTGAAGATGATTTGGAAAAAGAGGCCTGCCTGGGGGGTAAAGTCCGCAAGATCCAGCGTAAAGATATGGTGTGTCTTCCGAGGTGTGAATGGAGACATGCAAATAATAGTTTTTTGATCCACGGGTATTATAATTATCACCATCTGATATTGACAGTCCGTGATGACCGGTTAAAATTAGGAGTACCGGGAGTGTATCATCCGCAGGAAGAAAAAGCCGCAGAAAGCTTTGGATTTCCGGAATTCATTCCTGCAGAAGAGCTGGATCTTAAGCTTACAGATGAAGAGAAGAATGACAGAGAGAAGTTCGGATACTGGTGCAGGGATATAAGAGGATCACATGACTGTGTAGAACCACAGAAGAGATAGAAAACAGGAAAATAGACGGAGAATGAATATGCAAAGCACAGATGAAAAATATATGAAAGAAGCGATCAAACAGGCAAAGAAAGCATATGCGATCGGTGAGGTGCCGATCGGATGTGTGATCGTATATCAGGATAAGATCATTGGGAGAGGATATAACCGCAGAACAATTGATAATAATACCCTGGCGCATGCAGAACTGATCGCGATTAAAAAAGCAAGCAAGAAGATGAATGACTGGAGACTGGAGGATTGTACGATGTATGTAACTCTGGAACCATGCCAGATGTGTTCCGGTGCGATCGTACAGTCCCGGATGACACGGGTAGTAGTCGGATGTATGAATCCGAAAGCCGGCTGTGCGGGCTCTATCTTAAATCTTCTGGATATGCCTGAATTTAATCATCAGGTAGAATTGACGACAGGAGTGATGGAAGAAGAATGCAGTCAGATGATGAAATCATTTTTTAAAGAATTGAGAGAAGCAAGGAAGAAGAAAAAGCAGCTGGAAAAAGAACAGACCGGGGAAATATAAAAGACAGGTGATCATATGAATGAAAAGACAGGTGATCATATGAATGAAAAGACAGTAGGAATGCTTGCAAAGTTTACAGGTGTGTCTGTACATACAATAAAATATTATGAGAAGATTGGTCTTCTGAGTTCTACGAGAAGAGAACATTCGAATTACAGGTCTTACGATATAAGGGCATGCACGGATATTTACGAATGTATGAAGTATAAGAATCTTGGGTTCGCATTGAAAGAGGTCGGGAATCTGATAAAGGAAGCAGATTCAGAAGCGATAAATAATCTGTTGAAAAGAAGATTAGAGGAAATAGATGCTTCACTGTCAGAATTGCAGGAATTAAAAAAACGTGTGACGGATTATCTTGCAGAGACGGAAGAGATAGAAAAGAAACAGGGAAACTGGTATATAGAAGAAATGCCGGATTTCTGGATCAGATTTCAGACGAATAACCTGGAATATGGCAAAAATGCACAACTTGAATCGGACGGGATTAATTTCATGGATTATGCACCGGAAAGCAAATCGGTACTTAAGATAAGCAGAGAAAGTCTGAATGGAACGGAAAACCAGTTCTCCTGGGGACAGGCAGTACGGGCAGAGTATATAGAAGATATCGAAAAAAATGAAAATGTCTGGAGCAGGCAAAAAGGATATACCAGGATAAAAGGCGGAAGAGCATTTGTCCTGTATCTGAAAATTACCGGACCGTATGCATCGGAAGGAGTGCTGCAGAAGAAAATCCGAAAGATATACCGAAAGTTTCAACAAGATGCAAAGATACCGGGAGATGCTTACTGTGTAAGGATTAAGATCACACATGATGAAGAAGGAAATGATTGGAATTATTTGAAAATATATATATTATTGAAACCTGAGAGTTAATCTCAGGTTTTTGCACTTTAGTGAGGTAAAATGCCATTGAAGAGGTGAAATTAGAAAGAAAAGAATAGAAAAAATTAATAGAAAATGATTAAAAAGACTGAAAATTATAAAATGTATTAATAAGAGTACACTTGACCTGATACCTGTATCCAGTTATAAAATTAACAATATAGAAAAACGGGTCAGGAGGAAACGGATAATGACAAGTGAAGAAATCAAAAATATGAGTTTTGAAGATTTCCGGACACAGATTGAGGGGATGGAAGAGGTTCAGAAACTCACAGCAGACGGAACGGAGAGATATGGCATATATAAGCATGATGTATGCTATGTAAACAGAGACGGGATTGGGCGTACGCTCCAGATGATCGTACCAGAGACGAATGCCAAAGCACCAAAGATATATCCGGCAATTTTGTATGTTCAGGGATCGGCATGGAGAAAACAGGACAACTATAAACGGCTTGGAGCAATGGCAGATCTTGCAAGACGTGGATTTGTGACAGCGATTCTTCAATACAGAGAAAGCGATCTTGCTACATTTCCTGCTCCTGTAGAAGATGCAAAGACAGGTGTACGTTTCTTAAGAAAACATGCAGAGGAATATCGTATTGATCCGTCCCAGGTCTTTATAATGGGAGATTCAAGCGGCGGCAATACAGCGTTTATTGCGGGGGTTACGGCAGATCAGGAGCTGATGGACACAGATGTATATGGAGAATATTCCTGCAAGGTAAATGCAATCGTAGATTTCTACGGAGTTACATGCGTACAGATAAAAGAAGATTTCCCAACTACATTGAACCAGGGAGAACCGGACAGTCCGGAAGGAATGCTGATCGGTAAGAAGAATGTATATGAATATCCGGAACTTTCCAATGCAGTTACCTGTATGAATTATGTAAAAAAAGAGACAGAGATACCACCGGTCCTGATGATGCACGGACTTGCCGATGATCTGGTAGCACCGGAGCAGAGTATCCGTCTGTATAAGAAATTAAGAGAAGAAGACAAAGAAGTAGAATTCTATCTGGTAGAGAATGCAAAACACGGAGATCCGGCATTCTGGACAGAGAAGAATATGGATATTGTGGAAAAATTCCTGAAAGCACACATGAATTAAGGAGGTGCAGACTATGAATGCTACTGTAATGGCTATTATTCTGGTATTGATCGTTGTGGCAACGGTTGTCACGAAGAAAGTACCATTTAACTTTGTATTATTTATTGTACCGATCATTTGCTCGTTACTTTTGGGCTTTAGCTTACAGGAGACAAGTGACTTTGTACTGGAGCAGTTCAGTTCGATCATGAAATCTGCGGGATTCATGTTATTGTTTGCATTTCTGTATTTTCAGATGCTTACAGAAGCAGGAGTATTTGATACTATCATATCAGCAGTGACGAACAAGCTTGGCGATAAGATGAATGTCATCGTAATTATGATCCTGACATCCGTAATTGCAGCATTTGCAATTCTGACAGGAAACTTTACACCGGCGTACCTGATCACATTCCCGATCCTGGTACCACTTTATAAGAAATATGATTTTGACCGTGAGGCAGCATTTATCATAGCACAGACTGCAATGTCTGCGATGTGCTTCATTCCGTGGGGGATTGGAATGGCATATACGGCATCTTCTGCAGGATTATCTGCCAATGAACTGTCAAAGGCATCGGTTCCATGGGCATTATGTTTTATCCCGGCCATCGTTCTGCAGTGGGTATACTTTGGAATCAAGCATAAAAAACGTGTGGGAACATTTGGCGTAGTTGTAGAAAATGTAGAAGAGGAGACAAAAGAAGTAGAAGAGAATCCATACAGACGGCCAAAGCTTTTCTGGATTAATTTTATCTTATTCATTGTATTCATGGTCGGTCTTGGTGTATTCAGTCTGCCTCCATATCTGGTATTTATGGTAGCAACGGTCGTAACGGCAATGATCAACTATCCAAAGAATTTTGGTGAGATATTTGGTAAAGTCGGACCGATGTATCTGAACATTATCGTAATGCTGCTTGCAATCTCTGTATATCAGGCAGTATTCAATAATACGGGAATGGTAGGAGCTGTCTCAGACGGACTGATTAAGATCTGTCCGAAGTTCATGCTGGAATATATACATATCATCTTACTGCTGTTATGTGTGATTATCATTTACTTTATTCCATTCCAGATCTTCAATGCAATGTATCCGGTGTTCATCTCTATCGGGGCAGGATTTGGAATTCCGGCAGTGACGATCATTGCACCGTTCGTATGTAACCTGTCACTGGCAACGAGTTCAACACCGACAAACTCATCAACTTATCTTGGATGTGCATTGACAGAGACAGATGTACAGCACTTCTGTAAGAAGGCAGTTCCAGTACAGACAGTAACAAATGCAATTGTAATATTGCTGGCGTTAATATTTGGCATAGTATAAAAAACGGAGACAGAGGAATTTTGGAAATTCTTCTGTCTCTATTTTTATAGAAAACCGGCCATGGCAGGTTCTGTATATAAAAAATACCCACATGCGAAAAATCACAGTGGATAAGATGAATACTATATTATTATTTATGTGCATTGCGCTTCGAACGAGCCTTCACAGACGTTACCTTGGTAGTTAACTCAGCCCAGGCACCCTTACGGCACCCGAGAGGTTCCACTTAGTGCTGCTTCATTCCTGACCTGACACGGTTCATGGAGTCCCGTCGCGTAAGACCCAAACATCAACGTCACTTTCCAAGGGCAGCTCTGCAAAAACAAGCCCTCTGCGCAATATCACCCCTGCTATAGCGGATTGCAGGTGCAAGGTACCGCTAACACCCCGGCTGCACAGCTCAACATTTTAACGTGTTCCGGGCAAAAAGTCAATGGAAATGTTGTAAAAAAGGCGATACCAATTTATAATACCTAGATATATGAGAATTTATCTGATCGGGTGTATGCCTGAAGGGAAAAATTCTGATCTGGAGGAAAGAATAATGAAGATATTACTGGCAGCAGTCAATGCAAAATATATACATTCCAATCTGGCGGTCTACAGCCTGAAAGCCTATGCCGAGGATCCGGCGGTGGAGATCGGAGAATATACGATCAACCAGCAAAAGGACGATATCCTGATGGACATCTATAAGAGACAACCGGATATTCTCTGCCTTTCCTGCTATATCTGGAATTTGGACTATATAGAAGAAATTGTGCTGGAAATCGGAAAGCTGCGTCCGGATATGCCAATCTGGCTTGGCGGGCCGGAGGTTTCCTATGATGCAAAAGAAGTATTAAGACGGCTTCCATGTGTCAAAGGAGTGATGAAAGGCGAAGGAGAGAAAACTTTCAAAGAAATCTGCCGGATATACCGAAATGAATTCGAAAAAAGAGAAAATGTATGTGGATATCAGGATAAAAATGTGGATAATTCCTGGAAGAAATCGGAGAGTGTGGATAACCAGTTAAAGGGTGTGGACGGAATCACTTTCCGGGAAGAAAAAGAGAAAATTATCGACAATCCGTGGCGTCCGATCATGGATCTGAGCGAAGTCCCATTTGTCTACGATCATATGGAAGATTTTGAACACAAGATCATTTACTACGAGACAAGCAGAGGATGCCCGTTCTCCTGTAGTTATTGTCTGTCATCGGTGGACAAGCGTCTGCGTTTCAGGGATATAGAACTGGTGAAGAAGGAGCTGCAGTTTTTCCTTGACCACAAAGTACCGCAGGTGAAATTTGTTGACCGTACATTCAACTGCAAACACGACCACAGCATTGCTATCTGGAAATATATCATGGAGCATGATAATGGCATTACGAACTTCCACTTTGAGATTGCCGCGGATATTCTGAATGAAGAAGAACTGGAACTTCTGGAACAGATGCGCCCGGGACTGGTACAGCTTGAGATCGGTGTACAGTCAACAAATCCGAAGACGATCAAAGAGATCCACAGAGTTATGGACTTTGAAAAAGTATCTAAAATCGTGAGAAGAATTCAGGATAAGGGAAATGTGCACGAACATCTGGATCTGATCGCCGGCCTTCCGTACGAAGATGTGGAAAGCTTCGCACATTCCTTTGATGATGTCTATGCATTAAAACCGGAGCAGCTCCAGCTGGGATTCCTGAAAGTGCTTAAGGGATCCTTTATGCAGGAGCATCAGGAAGAGTACGGCATTGTCCATAAAGCGCACCCACCGTATGAAGTACTGTATACAAAATGGATTTCCTATGAAGATGTGCTGCGCCTGAAAGGGATTGAGGAGATGGTGGAGGTCTACTATAACAGCCGTCAGTTTACGAATACGATGGAAGAACTGGAAAAGGAATACGATTCTGCATTCACCATGTATGACCGGCTTGCATCTTATTACGAAGACAATGGTTATAACGCCGTTCAACACAAGCGGAGTGCCAGATATGAGATACTGCTGAATTATATACGGCTTCATCATAAAGAAAAAGAAGATTTGTTCCGGGAAGTGCTCACATATGATTATTATCTTCGTGAAAATGCGAAGAGCCGTCCGGAATTCGCCGGGGATTATCTGGTGGAAAAGAATGTGGCGAGAGCATTTTATGAAAAAGAAGAAGAGACACATATGTACCTTCCGGATTATGGAAAATACGACAGAAATCAGATGCGTAAAATGACGCATTTAGAATATTTTAAATTGGCAGATACCTATATCCTGTTCGATTATCAGAACAGAAACCCGCTGAATCAGGAAGCCAGGGTCTGTAAAGTGAGAATAAAATAAGTATTAATATAAAAGGAAATAGAATTATGAAAAAAAGAACGGGAGAGATCCTGGAACTTCTGGATGAAAAATACGGAACAGAATTTATCTGTTATCTGAATTATGAAACTCCGTGGCAGCTTTTGATCGCTACGATGTTAAGTGCGCAGTGTACCGATGCAAGAGTCAATATTGTAACAAAAGATCTGTTCCGGAAGTACCCGTCTGTCGAAGCATTTGCGGACGCAGACCTGAAAGAATTAGAACAGGATATCAAACCAACGGGATTCTATCATAATAAAGCGAAGAATATCATAGCCTGTATGAAAGACATCCGGGATAAATATAACGGAGAAGTCCCATCAGAACTTGAAGACCTTTTAAGTCTGGCGGGAGTAGGAAGAAAGACAGCCAATGTGATCCGCGGAAATATCTATCACGTGCCGAGTGTGGTCGTGGATACACATGTAAAGCGCATATCCAATCGGCTCGGACTTACGAAGAATCAGGATCCGGACAAAATCGAACAGGATTTGATGAAGGAACTGCCGGAGGATCACTGGATTCTCTGGAATATTCATATCATTACATTCGGACGTACGATCTGCAGTGCAAGGAGTCCGAAATGTGAGGATTGTTTCTTGCAAAAATATTGTAAAGAGTATAAAATGTAGAGAAATACGTTACTGTTTACGTAAAAACTGATAATCGGTAACGGGAATAGAATTAAAGAAGGTAGAAGAATGAATTTTAACAATAAAAGAACAAGAAGAATTGTATCAATTGTTGTACTTATTGTTATCATTGCCATGGTGGCAACGATGATCATTCCGTATCTTGTATAAGCATCTTATATAAAGAAAAGTGTGCTGCCATCGTGCAGACATAGTAAGAATGTACGGAATGCTGGGAATGAAGAGAATAAAAGATAAAAGGGGAACGTAACAAGCATGAAGTTAGAGACACAGACAGAACAGCTTATAAGTGAAACAGTTACCGTCTACGGATTATCACCGCAGATCGGTGTACACGCACTTGCACAGACTGCAAATGCACTGGCAGCGCAGGGTACAGTGTTTTCTGTCTGCCCGGATATAACAGAAGACGAGGAAACAGACACAGATATAAAGAACGAGGATATGCAGGATACGCACGAAACATCTGCAAGCGTCAGTGTACAGATTGCCTATCCGGAATATGTGTTCAAATCCAGAATCCACAAGATCGAAAAACTTCTGAAAAAAGCATGTAAAAAATATAACATAAACCTTGTTGCGGTACAGGCATCCGCCAATCCGGCAGTTCAGGTGATCGCAGTGACTGTTACGGGAATTGCAAAGGCACCGAAGGAAGAAGCCTGGAACCGGGAAACCGCACGAGCCTGCAGGGACATCGTATTCGTGGGTCATGCGGGAATGGATGGCATGCTCAGGATCACAGAAGAAAAAGAACAGGAACTTAAGACTCGTTTTGCGCCGGTTTTCATGAAGCAGATAAAGTCATACGGACAGCAGATATTTGCTCCAAAAGAAATCGAAGCCGCAAAAGCCGGGGGCGCATTTGTCGTACGTCAGGTCGCAGATGGCGGAATCTTGGCAGCACTGTGGAATCTTGCACTGGAACTTAATCAGGGACTGGATCTTGATATGAAGAAGATCAGCATTTTACAGGAAACGATCGAGGTATGCGAACATTTTCGACTGAATCCGTATCAGATGATATCCACAGGAAGTTTTCTGGCTGTGACTGACAATGGGGAAGTACTGGCAGATGCGCTGAACAATCAGGGGATTACAGCAGCAGTAATCGGACATACAACAGACAATAACGATAAGATCTTAAGAAATGGAGAAGAGATGCGTTATATCGACCGTCCGGCTCCGGATGAGATCTTGAAGCTTTACAGCGGAGGTATGAATGATGGAAGAATTAAGAAAGCAGATACTCCTGTATCTGGAGAAGCATAGCAGGGTAGACCTCGGAGAACTGGCAGTTCTTCTTGGAACCGATGAAGTAACCGTAGCAAATGAGATTTCAGCCATGGAAAGAGCAAAGATCATCTGTGGGTATCATACACTGATCGACTGGGATAAGACAGGAACCGAGTACGTCAATGCACTGATCGAAGTAAAAGTAACACCACAGCGTGACACGGGATTTGACAAGACCGCAGAACGGATCTGTAATTATCCGGAAGTATCGGCTGTATATCTGATCTCTGGTGATTTTGACATGATGGTGCTGATTGAAGGCAAGACATTACAGGAAGTGTCAAAGTTCGTATCAAGTAAATTATCACCGATCGAAGATGTCACAGGAACCAGTACACAGTTCGTATTAAAGAAATATAAAGACCACGGAACAATCATGTTCGGGCAGAAAAAACCAGAAAGGATGCTTATAACACCATGATGAGAAATCCATTATCTAAGAAAATCACAGGCATCGAACCATCTGGAATCCGTAAATTCTTTGACCTGGTAAGTGAGATGCCGGATGCAATATCCCTTGGTGTAGGAGAACCTGATTTTGACACACCATGGAGAATCAGAGAGGAAGGTATCTACACCCTGGAACAGGGCAAGACTTTCTATACATCGAATGCAGGTCTTAAGGATCTGAAGATTGAGATCAGTAAATATCTGGAACGTAAGATCCATGTAGAATATGACCCGGATCATGAGATCATGGTGACGGTCGGAGGAAGTGAAGGAATCGATGTGGCACTGCGTGCAATGCTGGATCTGGGAGATGAAGTCCTGATCCCGCAGCCAAGTTATGTGTCTTATGTGCCTTGTACGATTCTGGCAGACGGTAACCCGGTTGTGATTCCGCTTCAGCAGAAAAATGAATTCAAGCTGACGGCAGAAGAACTGGAAGCAGCGATCACACCGAAGACAAAGATGCTGGTAATGCCGTTCCCAAATAACCCGACCGGATCGATCATGACAAAAGAAGATCTGGAGCCGATCGCCGAAGTTGTGAAGAGACATGATCTGTATGTACTTTCGGATGAGATTTACTCCGAACTTACATATAAGACAGAGCATGTGTCCATTTCATCCCTTCCGGGAATGAAGGAAAGAACACTGGTGATCAACGGATTCTCCAAAGGATTTGCCATGACAGGATGGAGACTTGGCTATATCTGCGGACCATCTGTGATTATAGAACAGATGCTGAAGATCCATCAGTTTGCAATCATGTGTGCGCCGACCAACAGCCAGTATGCAGCCATCGAGGGCTTACGCCACTGCGAAGATGAAGTACAGCAGATGAGAAATGCATACAACCAGAGACGAAGATATCTGGTCAATGAATTTGCAAAGATGAAGTTAGAATGCTTCGAGCCGTTTGGTGCGTTCTATATCTTTCCAAGTATCAAAGAATTTGGTATGACTTCTGAAGAATTCGCAATGCGGTTCCTGGAAGAGGAAAAGGTTGCGGTCGTACCGGGAAGTGCGTTTGGTGAGAGCGGGGAAGGTTTCCTGCGTGTATCGTATGCGTACTCACTGGAAGATCTGAAAGAAGCGATCGGAAGACTCAGTCGGTTTGTTGAGAGACTGAGAAGCCAGAAGTAAGGTTGACGGAAGCTGATTTGAAGAGAATTTAAAAGAAATAATAGAAATAGAAAAGCCGTCAGGGAATGTTAATGTATGAATTAGAATTATATTCCCTGACGGCTTTTGTTATTGCTATGCAGCTTCTGCAGATATCAGAAAATACAGGATGAATTGTATAATCCGGAATTTACTCTTACATTTTTGGAAAAAATCTTGACTTGGAGCGAACTCCAAGTGCTATAGTAATGAACGGAAAGGTGGTGCCTGGATTGACGATAAAAGAAGTAAGTGAAACATATGACATTTCCGCTGATACCCTGCGTTATTATGAACGCATCGGCATGATACCGGAAGTAACACGTACGGCAGGCGGAATCAGAGACTATCAGGAATCAGACCTTGGATGGGTGGAGCTTGTGATCTGTATGAGAAAAGCAGGACTTCCCGTGGAGGCACTGATCGAGTATGTAAAATTATATCAGGAGGGCGATGAGACATTTGAAGCAAGACTTCAGCTTCTTTCGGAAGAAAGAGAGAAGTTAGAAGAGCAGAAAGCGCGGATAGAGTCAGCGATCAACCGGTTGAATCACAAAATTTCCAAATATGAAGAAGCAGTAAAGACAGGAGTATTAAACTGGGAGGAGAATAGTTCATGTATATAGAAAAGATTAACGGACCAGAAGACGTAAAGAAATTAACCGTAGACGAGATGACCGTAATGGCAGGTGAGATGAGAGAAGCACTGTTAAAGAGAGCCAGTATCCACGGCGGACACTTCGGACCCAACTTCGGTATGGTAGAGGCAACGATCGCACTGCATTATGTATTCGAGTCACCAAAAGACAAGATTGTATATGACGTATCACACCAGACCTATCCGCACAAGATGCTGACAGGAAGAAAGGATGCATATCTCTATGAAGAACATTACGATGATGTGTCCGGCTACAGCAATCCAAATGAAAGTATACACGATCATTTCACTGTAGGTCATACATCTACATCCGTCAGCCTTGCGTGTGGACTTGCAAAAGCAAGAGACCTGAAAGGGGAAGAAGGAAATGTGATCGCAGTGATTGGTGACGGTTCCTTAAGCGGCGGTGAAGCACTGGAAGGACTGGACTATGCAGTAGAATTAGACGGAAATCTGATCATCATTGTAAATGACAATGATATGTCCATCGCAGAAAATCACGGCGGATTATATGGCAACTTAAAATTACTCCGTGAGACAAACGGACAGGCAGAATGCAACCTGTTCAAAGCTATGGGATTAGATTACATTTACGTGGATCACGGAAATGACGTCGGAGAGCTGATCGAAGCATTCCAGAGTGTCAAAGACAGCAAGAAACCAGTTGTTGTCCATATCAATACCTTAAAGGGAAAAGGTTATGCACCGGCAGAGCAGAACAAAGAAGTATGGCATTATAACGGACCATTTCATATCGAGACAGGTGAGCCGTTATACGAGATGACAGAAGAAGACTATTCGGATATTTCCATGAATTATCTTTTGGATAAGATGAAAAAAGATCCGGCAGTGGTAGCGATCACATCCGGAACACCGACTGTTATGGGATTCACAGAAGATAAGAGAAAAGAAGCAGGAAAACAGTTCGTAGATGTCGGTATCGCAGAAGAGACAGCCGTAGCACTTGCTTCTGGAATCGCTGCAAATGGCGGAAAACCGGTTTATGGAGTATACAGCACATTTGTACAGAGAACTTATGATCAGATCGCACATGATCTCTGCATCAACAACAGCCCGGCAACTATTGTAACATTCTGTGGTTCGGTATACGGAATGAACGATGTGACACATCTTGGATTATGTGACATCCCGATGATGGCAAATATCCCGAATCTGGTATACCTTGCTCCGACAACGAAGGAAGAATACCTGGCAATGCTCGACTGGAGTATCGAACAGAATGAGTATCCGGTAGCAATCAAGCTTCCGGGCGGCAGCGTGATCTCAGACGGAAAAGAGATTACAAAAGACTTCGGTGATCTGAACAAATACGAAGTAACTCAGAAAGGTTCTAAGGTTGCAGTGATTGGACTTGGAACATTCTACGGACTTTGTAAAGAAGTTGCCGAAGAGCTTAAGAAAGTAACCGGAACAGATGCAACTGTGATCAATCCATATTATATTACAGGTATTGATGCAGAACTTCTGGAAGAGCTTAAGAAAGATCATGATGTTGTGATCACTCTGGAAGATGGTATTCTGGATGGCGGATTCGGCGAGAAGATCGCAAGATTCTACGGAGATTCGGACATGAAGGTTCTGAACTTCGGACTGAAGAAAGAGTTCCTCGACCGTTATGATGTAGCAGAAGTTCTGAAAGAGAATCATCTGACGAAAGAGCAGATTGTGGAAGATATAATGAAGTTTATTTAATAATTGAATAAATAAAACGTATGTGATATACTACTATAAACAACCGCAATATGGGTGGAAGGCCTCCTAAGATACATAGATAGGAGGTGGTGTAAATGAACAATAAAAATTTTGACTTTAAAGATTTAATGCAATTTGGTATGTTCATAATATCACTGCTGACTTTTATATATTTGATATGTCAGTAGGAAATAGAAAACCCACCCTCTAAAAAGTCTTGGCAGGACTGGGTGGATTTCTATTACTCAATATGGCCAACCACTTTGAGCGGTTGTTTTTTGTATAATTATAATATCATAGAAATATATCTTTAGCAAGTAATATAAAAACAAAAAGGGAATTTTTAATTGTAATTTGTTGGTATGCCAACAGCTAAAATCATGTAAAATAAGATAGAATCATACGATCAATAATTTTAAAAATACATACGAAAAGAAAGAGAGGACACACACATGGATCACATATATGACGTAATCATCCTTGGTGCTGGTCCGGCGGGATTAAGCGCAGGCTTATATGCAGGCAGAAGCAGACTGGATACCCTGATCATCGAAAAAGATACCTATCAGGCGAAAAATATCATCATTGCAACCGATGCATATGCAAGACCGATCGGATGCAAAGGCGAGCAGGAGTACAAGGGACGCGGAATCTCTTACTGTGCAACCTGTGATGCGAACTTCTTTATTGACCTGGAAGTCTATGTAGCGGGCGGCGGGGATGCAGCGGTGGAAGAAGCGCTGTATCTTACAAAATTTGCCAGAAAAGTTACGATCATTCACAGAAGAGACGAGCTGCGTGCAGCAAAGTCTATTCAGGAGAAAGCATTTGCCAATCCGAAGATCACATTTCTGTGGGATTCGGTAGTCGAAGAAGTGGGCGGCGACGGACTGCTTCAGACGATGACTGTGAAGAATGTGAAGACGGGAGAACTTACAAAGATAGAAGCCGATCCGAAAGACGGACTGTTCGGACTGTTTGGATTCATCGGTATGATCCCGAATACCGGCGTGTTTGCAGATAAAGTAGAGACGGATGACAAGGGATACATTAAGACGGATGAGGATATGCATACCAACGTACCGGGCGTGTATGCGGCCGGAGATGTAAGAGTCAAGAGCCTGCGCCAGGTAGTGACTGCGGTAGCAGATGGTGCGATCGCGGCAGTGCAGGTGGAGAGAAGTATGTCAGATTATTAGAAGAATAAGGAAAACAATATTAGAAATATAGATTGTTATGCGTTCGGAAGAAGGAGATGATCCTATGACTGTAGAAGAGATGAAAAAGAAGAAAACAGAATTAGGTTTCAGCTGCGAACAGATATCAGATCGTTCCGGTGTACCATTGGGAACGGTACAGAAGATATTCAGCGGAATAACCAAAAGACCAAGATATGACACAATTTGTCAGTTGGAAAAAGCATTTCCGATGGAACATATTATATTTACAGATAATCTTGGACGAGACTGCAAAGCATCTGGAAAAGTTTTCGTGGAAAAAAGCAAGGCGAATACACACTAAAAGAGTATGAAGCGATTCCGGACGAATATAGAGTAGAATTGATTGACGGAGTCATCTACGATTTGAACATGCCAACCACGATCCATCAGCAGCTTGCATTTGAAATCCGTATCAGATTAAGAGAGTACATTAGGCAGAACAAAGGATTATGTATGGTACTGCCGTCACCGGTCAGCGTACAACTAGATGAAGATGACCGGACGATGCTGCAGCCGGACGTCGTTGTATGCTGTGACAGAGATAAAATCCTTCGAAGTCATGTCTATGGAGCTCCGGATATGGTAATCGAGATATTATCACCATCTACAAGAAAAAAAGATATGGGCTTAAAACTAAAAAAATATATCACTGCAAGAGTCAGAGAATACTGGATGGTTGACCCGGATAAGAAAAAAGTTGTAGTATATGACTTGGAACATAATGAATTACCGGCCATCTATGGTTTTGAAGACCAGGTGCCGGTGAAGATATTTGCTGGAAAATGTCAGATTGACTTTTCGGAAATATACAGCTATATAGAATTTTTATTTGAAAAAGAATAGAAAAACGGAGGAAGATAACATGTTAAACATCGTATTACACGAACCAGAAATCCCGGCAAACACAGGCAATATCGGAAGAACCTGCGTAGCCACCAACACCAGATTACACCTGATCGAGCCACTCGGCTTCCGCTTGAATGAAAAGAACTTAAAGCGTGCCGGCATGGACTACTGGGAGCATCTGGATGTCAGAACCTATATTGATTACAATGATTTCCTGGAAAAGAACCCGGGAGCCAAGATCTACATGGCAACGACAAAAGCACCGAAGGTATATACAGAAGTGAACTATGAACCGGACTGCTACATCATGTTCGGAAAAGAAAGTGCCGGAATCCCGGAAGAGATTCTGGTAGAGCATAAAGAAGACTGCGTGCGTATCCCGATGATAGGCGACATCCGTTCGCTGAACCTCGGCAACTCGGTTGCGATCGTGCTTTACGAAGCACTCAGACAGAACGGATTTGCAGGTATGAATCTGGAGGGGCATCTTCACGAATTACACTGGTAAGAAAAGGAATCCAATCTGTATAAATTCCATATTATTTAGACAAAATAAGGATATTGTCCGTTTTCGTTGAGAAAATGAGATGATATCCTTATTTTCATACCAGGTATATGAAAAAATACAGGAGGCGCTGGCAGGCGTTTCTACTTATTAATAAGTGCACAAATATAAAACGACAAAATGATAAAAATGTATCAAAGTGACATACAATTTACAACAAATGTAATAAATGTATGGTAAAATTGCAGAAATAAGATTATAATTTAAATTAGATTTTGTATTTTTTGAAGGAGAGGTGGTAGATGAATGGTAGAAGAAACCATTAAGACCATCAAGGAAACGGAGAATGAAGCGGATGAGATCATAAGAAAAGCAGATGCAACGTGTACCGAGATCCTTGAAAAAGCTGCCAGAGAGGCAAAAGAGATAAAAGAGCAGGCTGTAGCAAATGCAAAGAAACAGGCAGAAGCAGATCTTTTGCAGGCGAAAGAAGAAGGAGAAGTCTTAAAGAAACAGGCTTCCGAGAAGACGGAACAGGAGACAGAAGCATTAAAAGCACTGGCTCAGGGAAAAGAAGAGGAGGCGGTATCCGCAGTCATCAAAGCATTGCTCTGATGATATGGGAAGAGTAAGAACGTGAAAAAATAAAAAAGGAGGGATGCAGTTATGGCAGTATTGCAGATGCAGCGAATCAGTATCTGCGCATTGAAACATGACCGGAAAGCGATTCTGGAAAAACTGCAGTCCATGGGCATGATAGAGATGCATCAGGTCGCGCAGGACGAAGCCGGATTCGAGAAGATGGATACGCAGAGTGCGAAATCAAGCTTCGAGAAACGGGTGCAGATCACGGAAAACGCACTGGATGTATTGAATCAGTATACACCGGAGAAAAAATCCATGTTCGCCAGTCTGGAAGGAAATGAGCTGATCGATAAAAAGACGATGGAAGCTGCCGCAGCGAAGCAGGAAGCAGTCATGGAAGTGGCGGGACTTCTGATCGCTGATCATAAGAAAATTGCGGAAGCACAGGCTGAGATCGTGAAGCGGAATACCCAGATAGAAGCACTTACACCATGGATGAGTCTGGAAGTTGCGATGAATTATCCGGGCACGAAAAAGACGGCAATGCTTCTTGGAACCATGGCGGCGGAGACGACACTGGAAATGATCTACGGAAAGCTTGCCGAAGATCATCCGGAGATCGAAGCCGTAGATATATCGGTTATAAGTCAGGATAAAGATGCCGTGTACTTAAGCGTGTTCTGTATGAAGGACCAGGCAGCAGATGTGGAGAATACACTCCGCACTGCAGGATTCTCAAGACCGGTTGTATCGACAGAGCAGATTCCGGCAAAGCAGAAAGAAGAACTGGAAGAACAGATCAGACAGATCGAACAGACAATTGCAGATATCCGGGGAGAGATCATATCTTACGCAGAAGACCGGGAGGAACTGAAGATCATCGGTGACTATTACCGGATGCGTGCAGAAAAGTACGAAGTACTGGGAACACTTCCGCAGTCCAGACGTACATTTATTATCAGTGGTTACGCAGCAAAAGAAGCGATACCGGCGATCCAGAAAGGAATCGGGGATGCATATGACTGTGTGATCGATGTAGAAGAGTTAAAAGAAGACGAAGAACCACCGGTAATCCTTAAGAATAACGGATTTTCGGAAAGTGTGGAAGGAGTCCTGGAGTCTTACGGACTTCCGCATAAAGGAGAGATCGATCCGACCGCGATCATGTCATTCTTCTATGTATTTTTCTTTGGAATGATGTTATCAGATGCAGCGTATGGTGCGATCATCGCAATCGTGTGTCTGATCGTCCTTAAGAAATTCCCGCGCATGAGTGCCGGTATGAGGAAATCTATGAAAATGTTCATGTACTGTGGAATTTCTACCATGGTATGGGGAATCTTATTCGGTGGATATTTCGGAGATGTCGTAGATGTTGTATCGAGCACATTCTTTGGAAAAGAACTGACGATCAAGCCGCTGTGGTTTGCACCGTTAAATGATCCGATGCGACTTCTGATCTATTCGATGGCATTCGGACTGGTCCATCTGTTCGTGGGTCTTGGAATCAAGGGATATATGTTGTTAAAAGACGGAAAGGTACGGGATTTCTTCTGCGATATCGTATTGTGGTACATTTTCCTGATCGGACTGATCCTGATGTTACTTCCGTCAGAGATATTTGCTTCAATCGCACAGACCAAGATCGTGTTCCCGGCAGCGCTTGTTACATTGTCAAAAGCACTGGCAATCATCGGGGCACTCGGACTGTTATTGATGTCCGGAAGATCGAGCAAGAATCCGGCACTCCGGCTGGCACTTGGAGCATATGATATCTATAATATCACCGGATGGTTAAGTGATGTATTATCATACTCCAGACTTCTGGCACTGGGACTTGCAACAGGTGTTATCGCATCCGTTGTCAACCAGATGGGAAGCATGCTTGGTAAGAGTGTATTTGGAGTCATCTTATTTATCGTAGTATTTATCGTCGGACATGCAATGAACCTGGCAATCAACCTGCTTGGTGCATATGTCCACACCAACCGACTTCAATTTGTGGAATTCTTCGGAAAATTCTACGAAGGCGGTGGAAAACCTTTCGAACCGTTTCATGCGGAGACAAAATATGTAGATATTAAGGAGGAAAAATAGATATGAGTATTTGGAATGATATGGGAATGGTATATGCACTTCTTGGTGCGGCAGTGGCAGTATTCCTGGCAGGTGCAGGATCTGCGATCGGAGTTGGTATTGCAGGACAGGCAGCGTCCGGAGTTGTAACAGAAGACCCAAGCAAATTCGCAAAAGTACTGATCATGCAGCTGCTTCCTGGTACACAGGGAATCTACGGACTGCTGGTTGGTTTCATTACATTATCCAAGATCGGACTTCTTGGCGGTGGTGCAGCAGATCTGGATCCTAAGACAGGACTTCTGATCCTGGCAGCTTGTCTTCCGATCGGAATCGTTGGTCTGATCTCAGGAAAAGCACAGGGACAGACAGCAGCGGCAGCAATCGGAATTGTAGCAAAGAAACCGGATCAGTTCGGTAAAGCAATGTTGTTCCCTGCAATGGTTGAGACATATGCCATCCTTGCACTTCTGATTTCTATCCTTTCCGTAACAGCAATTCAGGTATAGAAGGAGTGTGAAGGACAATGGCTGGATTAGATAAGATCAAAAGTCAGATCCTTGACGAGGCAAAAGTGACAGCGGATGCGAAGATCGAAGATGCGAAAGCACAGGCAGAACAGATGAAGCTTAAGGCACAGGAAGAGGGAGCCAGACAGGCAGATACTATCCTGAAAAAGTCGGAAGCAGATACTGCATCGCAGAAAGAGCGTGTGAAATCAGCCATCGATCTTCAGAGAAGAACGAGACTTCTGGAAGCAAAGCAGGAGATGATCGCAGAGATCATCGAGAAGGCGTATGAAAAGGTTATAAACCTTGCGCCGGATGATTATTATCAGATGCTTCTGTCGATTCTGGAAGCATATATACTTCCGCAGGAGGGAGAGATCTATTTCTCCGTAAAAGATCTGGAAAATATGCCGGTAGGATTTGGCAAAGAAATTGAAGAAATAGCTCTGGCAAAGGGAGGAAAACTTACTGTAGCCGGAGCGGGCAGAGATAATATTGACAATGGATTCATTCTTGCGTACGGTGGAATTGAAGAGAACTGTACGATCAGGGCAATGTTCGATGCGAAGCGGGATGAGCTTTCAGATATCGTTCACCGGCTGCTCTTTGTATGATGCGGAAAGCATCAGAAGAACCAGTAGGAATGTTCAGATATCAGGAATGTTCGGAAATGGAGGAACAACATGAGTGAACAATATACCTATGCGGTCGCAAGAATCCGTGCCCTGGAAGTATCCCTGTTCTCTGACAGTACCATCGACCAGCTGATTGCGTGCCAGAATTATGATCAGGCACTGCAGTTCTTAGAAGAGAAAGGCTGGGGAGATGCCGAAAGCAGCGGGGATGCGGAAAAGATCCTGACGAGAGAAGAAGAAAAGACATGGGAAGTAGTAAAAGAACTGTCGATCGGAATGGAACATTTCGATGTGCTTTCTTATCCGAAGCTTTTTCATAATTTAAAGGCAGCGGTCAAGGAAGTATGCACCGGAGATAAGAACCGGCATATCTATTATGAAGATGTTCGGATTCCTGGAGAAGAGATGCGTAAGATCGTAGAAGACAGAGACTTTGGAAAGCTTCCGGACAGTATGCGGATTGCGGGAGAAGAAGCATACGAGACACTTCTTCATACAGGAGACGGGCAGCTCTGTGATGTGATCATAGACCGGGCGGCACTGGATGCTATTTATCAGGCGGGAAAAGAGTCACCGGATAAGATCATACAGGATTATGCAGAATCCACAGTGGCAGTGGCGGACATCAAGATCGCTGTCCGGTCACAGAAGACCGCAAAATCAACAGACTTTATGAAACGGGCAATGGCGGAATGTGATTCCTTAAGTGTCAGCCAACTCTCGAAAGCGGCACTTAGCGGCATGGATGCCATCTGTGAATACTTAAGAGGAACGGCTTATGCAGAAGGTGCGGATGCACTGGCAGAGTCGCCGTCGGCATTTGAAAGATGGTGTGACAACCGGATCATTCAGACGATAAGCCCGGAGAAATATCATGCATTTACGATAGGACCGGTAATTGCCTACGTAATTGCAAGGCAGAATGAGATTAAAACGGTACGAATCATTTTATCCGGAAAGCAGAATGAACTGCCGGATGATTCAATCCGGGAAAGGGTAAGGGAAATGTATGTATAAGATCGCAGTAGTGGGTGATTATGACAGCATCTTCGGATTCGCAGCACTGGGCCTTGATACATTTGCCGTCCAGACCCGTGAGGAAGCCGCAGAGAAATTACATCAGCTGGCACAGGGCGGATATGGAATTATCTATATCACAGAGAAACTTGCCGCTGAGTTAACGCATGAGATAGAAAAATATCAGGAACAGGTCACACCGGCGATCATTCAGATTCCGGGTATCGCCGGAAATACAGGCGCCGGAGTTGCAGGTGTGAAGAAATCGGTAGAGCAGGCTGTCGGTTCCGATATTATATTTGGCAGCTAAAGGAGGTTGATTCGTCCGTATGAGTACAGGAACGATTAAAAAAGTAGCAGGACCGCTGGTTATTGCAGAAGGTATGCGTGACGCCAACATGTTTGACGTGGTACGTGTAAGCAGCCAGCGTTTGATCGGAGAGATCATAGAGATTCACGGAGATGAGGCATCCATCCAGGTATACGAAGAGACATCGGGACTTGGACCTGGAGAGCCGGTAGAGTCTATGGGAGTACCAATGTCAGTAGAACTTGGTCCCGGACTGATCACAAGTATATACGATGGAATCCAGAGACCACTGGATGACATTATGAAGATTTCCGGAAATAACTTAAAACGAGGCGTGGAAGTCGCATCGTTAAAGCGTGATAAGAAATGGGAATTTGTACCGGTCGCAAAAGCCGGCGATGAGGTTGAAGCAGGTGACGTACTCGGAACTGTGCAGGAGACCATCGTTGTACAGCAGAAGATCATGGTTCCTTATGGAGTAAAAGGAACGGTAAAAGAGATCAAAGCCGGAGCATTTACCGTAGAAGAAGTGGTAGCAGTGATCGCTACCGAAAAAGGTGACAAAGAACTGACGATGATGCAGAGATGGCCGGTACGAAAGGGCCGTCCGTATCAGAAGAAGCTGCCGCCGGTAAAACCACTGGTAACCGGGCAGCGTGTAATCGATACATTCTTCCCAATCGCCAAAGGTGGTGTGGCAGCCGTTCCGGGACCTTTCGGAAGCGGTAAGACAGTTATCCAACACCAGTTGGCTAAGTGGGCAGAGGCAGATATCGTGGTTTATATCGGATGCGGAGAACGTGGTAATGAGATGACCGATGTTCTGAACGAATTTCCGGAACTGAAAGACCCGAAGACCGGACAGTCCCTGATGGAAAGAACCGTACTGATCGCAAATACATCGGATATGCCGGTTGCAGCCCGTGAGGCTTCCATCTATACCGGAATCACGATCGCAGAATATTTCCGGGATATGGGATATTCTGTAGCGCTGATGGCAGATTCTACATCCCGTTGGGCAGAGGCACTTCGAGAAATGTCGGGACGTCTGGAAGAGATGCCTGGTGAAGAAGGTTACCCGGCATACTTAGGTTCCCGTCTGGCACAGTTCTATGAAAGAGCCGGACATGTGGTATCCCTTGGTAAAGAAGGAAGAGAAGGTGCACTTTCCGTTATCGGAGCCGTATCTCCTCCGGGTGGTGATATCTCCGAACCGGTATCACAGGCAACCCTTCGTATTGTAAAGGTATTCTGGGGACTGGATTCCGCACTTGCGTATAAGAGACATTTCCCAGCCATCAACTGGCTGACCAGTTATTCGCTGTATGTTGACAATATGGCAAACTGGTTCAACGAGGAAGTGGCAGCGGACTGGATGGAAGACCGTCAGAAGATGATGACAATCCTTCAGGAAGAAGCCGAGTTAAATGAGATCGTACAGATGGTAGGTATGGATGCCCTGTCACCGACCGACCGTCTGAAGATGGAAGCGGCAAGATCCATCCGTGAGGACTTCTTACATCAGAATTCCTTCCATGAGATTGACACTTACACACCGCTTCGTAAGCAGTATCTGATGATGAAACTGGTACTGGCATTTTATGAGAAATCTGTCGACGCACTGAACAAGGGTGCGGACATGAATGCACTGATCGCCATGCCGGTAAGAGAAAAGATCGGCCGTTATAAATATACAACAGACGCCGATATCGAAAGTGAATATAAGAATGTAGAAGAAGAACTGGACAAGGAAGTTGCGGCTGCATTCGGGAAGGAGGACTTCTAAATTATGCCAAAAGAATATAGAACCATACAGGAAGTTGCCGGACCTCTGATGCTGGTACGCGGCGTTGAAAATGTAGCCTATGACGAATTGGGTGAGATTGAACTTGCAAGCGGTGAGAAGCGCCGCTGCAAGGTTCTGGAGATCAATGGAAATGATGCACTGGTGCAGTTATTCGAAAGTGCCACGGGTATCAACTTAAGTAACAGTAAAGTACGTTTTCTGGGACGAAGCATGGAGCTTGGAGTATCGGAAGATATGCTGGG